>ERZ724516.2094-NODE-2094-length-11378-cov-4.387706_pt1 | contig 11378 bp, 8 predicted proteins | sample MGYA00376049_ERZ724516 | MGnify/ENA primary metagenome ERZ724516 (study PRJEB28724, sample SAMN07190886) | activated sludge metagenome | isolation source: activated sludge of sewage treatment plant in Hong Hong | place: USA: Christiansburg, Virginia | collected... | reverse complement strand
AGCGCCCCCTCCCCTTCGCCGTTCGTCACAATTCCAAGGCACAAGCTATAGGACTCGTATCCGCCAACCCCCGCCCCTGCCGCGCCGGCTTATCCTGCGCGCATGAACTCAACCGCGCACACGAGGAAGGAAGACTACCCGGCCATGCCAGCCGGCCTGCGCGCGCTGTGGGGCGAGGCGCGCGACTGGGTCGTCTGGCTTGTCGGCATGTTCAACCGCGACGCCCTGAGGACGCGCGGCGTCAATCGCAAGCAGGGCGCGCAGATCGGCATCTGGCTGATGAACATCGAAGGCGCCGTCCGCCGCCTCATCCTCGCCGCCGCGCTCAGCTTTACGCCCCTCGCCGCGCGCAAGTCGCCAGCCTGCGCCGCCGCCGCGCGCGTGCCCGCATCATCATCGCGCCGCCCCGGCTTCTGCGTCTTCCGTCTGGCCCCTTCAGGCGGCGCCCCGCCCGCCATCCCGTCACAGCTCTCGCAGCCCGCCTGCCCCGCCGCGCCCAAAACCTACGGCCACATTCCCTTCGCCGCCGATCCCCTGCTCAGCCTCGGCGTCACGACCCAGGCGCCGCGCGCCACGCCCCTATCAACCCGCGCGACCCACGCCCGCAATCCGCTCGACCGCTGGATGCGCCCCACCCGCCATGACCCCGACTGGCGCCCGCCGCAGCCCAGCGCGACGCAGATGTTCGGCGCCCCCCAGCAGCTTCGCGCCTCCACGCCGCCACCGATCTCCCCGCGCCGGTCACGCGCGCGCCAGCCGCACGATCCCAACGCCCTGCCCGAAAGCCTCGCAGACTGGCGCCGCCGTTATGACGAATGGGAACGCCTCATCCCCGCGCCCGATCTCGCCGCGCGTTTCGACGCCCTCGCTCACATCATCGCGCACCCGCAAGCCGCCATCGCCCGCGCCGCCCGCCGCCTGCGCCCCACACGCGAAGCCGTCCTGCCACTCGCCCGCCATGCGGGCGCAATCCCAGCCCCACCCCGCCACGCGGCGCACATCCCCACAGCCGGTCATACGCAGACTTTCTACAAACGCTGCCACGACAAGCTCGCCAGCCCCGACACAAGCTGACTTTCCGGCCCGGCCAAATGCTTAACCCGCCCACCAGCGGGAACGCCCCCTCGCGCCCTGATCCCTATTCCCTCAGGCGCTTCGCCCGTCTAATGCATTCCCATAGACCGCCGACACAGATCACGACGCAGACCGGGACACGTTCATGAGCACCAAGACCCCCCGCCAGTTCTTCAAGCCGCTCGCCATCGGCGCGCCGCAACCGCTGCGCGACCTGCCGGTCAAGCTGGAGCGCATGATCCATTTCGTGCCCGGTCATAACGAGAAGGTCCGCTCCAAGACGCCAGACATGGCGACCAAGGTCGACGTCATCCTCGCCAACCTCGAAGACGCCATCCCCGCCGACGCCAAGATCCAGGCCCGCGCCGGCGCCATCGAGATGGCCAGCATGGTCGACTGGAAGAAACTCGGCACCGGCCTGTGGACGCGCGTGAACCCGCTCAATTCGCCCTGGTTCCTCGACGACGTCACCGAGATCGTCACCAAGGCCGGCAATGTCTACGACGTCATCATGCTGCCCAAGGTCGAAGGCCCGTGGGACATCCACTTTGCAGACCAGCTGGTCGCCCAGCTTGAAGCCAAGGCCGGCATCTCCCGCCCCATCCTCTTCCACGCCATTCTTGAAACCGGACAGGGCGTCGCCCTCGTCGAGGAAATCTGCGCCGCATCGCCGCGCATGCAGGGCATCTCGCTCGGACCGGCAGACCTCGCCGCCAACCGCGCGATGAAAACCACCCGCGTCGGCGGCGGCCACCCGATGTACAAAGTCATCGAAGACCCGGTCGAAGGCAAAGAACGCCTCTCGGCCCAGCAGGACCCGTGGCACTATACGCTGGGCAAGATGGTCGACGCCTGCGTGACCGCCGGCATCAAGCCGTTCTATGGCCCCTTCGGCGATATCTCCGATCTCGCCGCCTGCGAACAGCAGTTCAAGAACGCCTACCTGATGGGCTGCGCCGGCGCCTGGTCGCTCCACCCCGGCCAGATCGACATCGCCAAGCGCGTCTTCTCGCCCGAGGCTGACGAAGTGAAATTCTCGCTGCGTATTCTCGAAGCCATGCCCGACGGCACCGGCGTCGCGATGATCGACGGCAAGATGCAGGACGACGCCACCTGGAAACAGGCAAAGGTCATCGTCGACCTCGCAAGGCAGGTCGCCGCCAAAGACCCGGACATGGCGAAAGCTTACGGGCTCTGATGAAACGCAACGGAGCAAGCATGTCTGTAGGCATCTCGCGCGCGCTACTCGCCAGCGCCGCTCTCCTCGCAGCCGCCTGCTCCAGCGAGACGAAAGACCCGCCAGCCGCGGTGACGCCCTCACCCGAGACGGCGGCTGCATCCGGCGAACCCGTCGCCATGATGCACCTGCAGGCGAAGATGCGCGACGGCGTCCGCCTCGATACGTCCGTCTGGCTGCCCGCCACGACCGGGAAATTCCCCGTCGTCCTCACGCGCACGCCCTATGAGAGCGAGATGGGCGCATTCCAGAAACGCCTGCTCGACGCAGGCTACGCCGTGGTCCAGCAGCACGAACGCGGCCGCTATCTGTCCGAAGGCGAGATGCGCATGCTCGGCCGCGCCGACGAAGATGGCTGGGATACGCTCGACTGGATCACGCAGCAGGCATGGTCCAACGGCAAGGTTGCGACCTACGGTTGCTCATCCTCCGCCGAGAACCAGCTCAAGCTCGCCTCGCTTGCCCACCCCGCGCACAAGGCCATGGTCGTCGGCTCCTCCGGCGTCGGCATCGCAGATATCGGCCCGCATCACGAGCAGGGAAATTTCTGGCGCGGCGGCGTCTGGCAGATGGGCTGGGCCGATTACTTCTTCGCCGAGATGAAGCTCGACTGGCCGCAACTCGCTCCGGGCCTCAGTGACGAAGAACGCACGCGCCAGACCGCCGCCTACAAATGGCCGGAAGAAAAATTCCTTTCGAAAGACGCCTTCGATCAGGCGCGCCTGCACCTGCCCGTCGTCGACCTCGCCAGGGTCATGGGCGCGCCCGATACCGAGCTTGAGGAATATCTCGCACGCGGCCCCGCCAATCCCGCCTGGGCCGAAGATCGCGTCACCGACAAGGATCACATCAAGGTTCCCGGTCTCTGGGCCGAAGCGCTGTACGATATCTCCGCCCCCGCAGGCGCCGCCTTCTTCGAGAAGACGCGAGCTGAAAACATGCCGGGCACGCAATCCATCGTCATCACCAACGGCCAGCACTGTTCGTTCAGCCGTCCACGCACGCAGATCGGCATGCGCACGCTCGGCAATGCGACGTTCGATTTCGAAAGCATGGCGTTCGACTGGATCGAGCGCTGGATGAAAAGCGATCAGGGCGCCCCAACGGCGCGCCTGCCTGTACGCGCCTATCTCGCCGGCGCAGATCGCTGGGCCGACTTCAACACTGTGCCAACAGCCAGCGCCGCCGAAGGCCGCACCTTCTATCTCTCCAGCGCAGGCTCAGCCAACACGGCCGCCGGCGATGGCGCGCTCGTCGCCACAGCGCCCGCGAAAGCAGGGTTCGATGCATTCACTTACGACCCCGCCAATCCCGTCATCAGCCATGGCGGCCAGATTTCCGGCGTCGGCTCAGATCAAAAAGACGGCGCGTTCGACCAGCGCGACATCGAAGCGCGCAAGGACGTACTCGTCTACACCACCGCACCCCTGACCGAAGACCTCGCCGTCTTCGGCTTCATCACGACCGACCTGTTCGTCAGCTCCGACGCACCCGATACCGACTTCACCGTGAAACTTGTCGATGTCGAGCCGAACGGCATGGCCTGGAATATCTCGGACACGATCCAGCGCATGCGTTATCGCGATGGCGACGCCACGCCGAAATTCCTGAAGCCCGGCGAAGTCTATTCCGTCACCCCGCCCCCCATGCTCGCGGCGAACGTCTTCCTGAAGGGCCACCGGATCCGCATCGAAGTCTCGTCCAGCAACTTCCCCACCTACGCCCGCAACCTCAACACCACCGCCGATCCCTACACCTCCAGGGAAATCCGCATCGCGAAGAACAAGGTCCTGCACGGCGCCGGAAATCTCTCGAAAATCATCCTGCCGATCGCAAAACTGCCGCCCCCACAACCTTGATTTCAGTTTCCCGTAATCCTGCTGTCATCTCCGCGGCATCCACTCCCGCCGCATCCATGGGAGCGGATCACATGCAACGCCTGACTGCGCTCGCCCTCTTCATCGCGCTATCAGCCTGCGCGCCCAAAGCCGAAACGCCAAAGCCCGAAGCCGCCGCCCCGGTAGACCTCGCCCCCGATGTCGCCGCAGCCGCCGCCGCTGGAACCGCCGATCCCCGCATCCCGACGGTCGATCCGGCAAGCATCACTGATGCTTCCTTCGTCGGCGATGTGATGCATGCCTATGTGATCCCCGGCTCGGAGACCCTCTTCGCCGCCGAAACCGAAGGCGCGCCCACCGACGACGCCGGCTGGGCAAAGCTACAGAAAGCCGCGCAGGACGTCATCACCGGCGCCGAACTCCTGAAAGCGCCTTCCCGCTCGAAAGGCGCCGACTGGAACGCCACCGTGGACACGGTCATCGCTGCCACGAAAATCACCGCCGAAGCCCTCTCGAAAAAGAACGCCGACGATCTCGTCTTCACCGACGGCGACATGATGGCCGGCTGCACCGCCTGCCACCAGAAATTCCGCGACCAGCAACCGCCCGAAGGCCACCTGATTCAGGAGAAGCCGAACTAGCTCCAGCTCTCAAACCTGAACCAGCCCGACATCGGCCAATCGAACAGGCAAGGCTCCTCGCGCGTCCCCGCCCCGATATTGTGCGCGATCAAAGGCTGCCCACCCCGGGTTTTTCGCGTGACGACGCCGATGTGTGGCAACCCGCCTCCGCTCAGCCGCCAGCTCACGATATCGCCCGCCCGATAATCCGCCGCGACTGTGCTCAGCGTCTTCGCCCCGCCCTTCCGCCTGAAATAGGTCTCGAGGTTCGGCACCCGGCGATGGTCGATATTCCGGTCAGGCTTCTTGAGCCCCCACATTTTCGGATAGACCCCGAAATTCGCGACCATGTCCTCATGCACCTTCACCTGCAGGTCGACGCCCGCATGCCGGAAAGCCCGGATCACGGTGTCGGTACAGACACCCCGATCATCCGCCACATCACCCATCGGATAAGTCAGCACGACATAAGCCGGGTCATAGACCTCCGCCTTCATCGCCCGCAGCTCCGCCCCCGCAGCAATCTTCAGCGGAAAAGCCATGCGCTCCTGCGCCAGCGCCCCGGGCGCGAGGCCCAGTGCGCCAAGGCCCAGAACGAACCCGCGGCGGCCAAGCAGACCAGACATGAAAACCCCCTGACATCGCAGGATGTCAGGGGGCTCTGGAATTACGGCAGAGGCGCGACCGAAACCCGGCGCAGGTCCGGCTTCGGCAGCTAGCCCAGCTTCTTGATGATGCCCATATGGCTCAGCACGATCAACACGCCGCCCGCGACCGTGATCAGCATGCCCAGCGAGATGCCGAAGCCCACGAACACGAGAACACCCATGCGACCAGCGCCGCCGAACGCTGCGCCCATCTCCCTGATGCCCCTCAGCATCTCGGGCGCCACGAGGCCGGCAAGAACCGGCAGCAGGATCGGACCGCCGATCGCAACCGCGGCCGTGATCAACCGGAACTGGCCAGCGAGTTTGTGGTTGGTAAGTTCGAAGAAGATCAGCACACCCGCTACGACCGGAACGGCGAAGAGGAGAGCGATGAAAATCGCGCTCAATCCCAGCCCGCTACCCATCGGCCCGCTCATGTCGCCAAGCGCGCCAAGCGTGTTGAAATAGCCCGCGATCAACGAACCGAGAATGATGACGGCAGCCCAGATCACATACGGCTTGGCGAGAATGTTCGCGACTGTGGCGTTGGACGTCAGCGCCGCCAGATCGACATTCGGCATCGCGGCCGCCGTCGCATAGATGTTCTTGGCGTTGGCGCCGTCGACTCGAAGTCGACATTGTCGTTCGCTTTCGCCGGCGCCGGACTTTTGAAATCAGCCGCGGTGAAGCTGTAGCGCTGCCCGTTTTCTCCATTGATCGCGCCCGTACCCGTGGCCGCGTCAAACCCGAGAACCTTGCCCTTCATGTGCCTACCCCCATGCGAATGGCCCAACAGCTGGAAAATATATAGCAAAATCCGGCTATTCACGCAAACGCGTGCTTGTTTGCAGCTTCGCGCGCCATCCAAAGGACGTCTGGAGTGGCGCCCGCTGCCCTCGCTGCATGCATACGCGCGCGGCGCGCCATTAACTCGGTCGCAACCATTTTTCCGTTCGGCGCAACACGGCTGGTTAAGCTTGATCGTGCATAAACGGCACAACGCAAAATGCGCCTGTAGGGTTGAACTATGTTCCAGATCATCGGGGTGGTGGTTGTCTTCGCGATGGTGTTCGGCGGCTTCATGCTCGCCGGCGGCCATTTCGACGTCATCATCAAGGCCGCCCCCTTCGAGATGATGATGATCGGCGGCGCTGCGATCGGCGCCTTCCTGATCGGCAACTCGTTCAAGACCGTGCTCGCCGCCGGCGGCGGCTTCGGCAAGATCATGGGCGGGTGCAAGTGGAAGCCCAAGGACTACACTGATCTATTGTCTCTATTGTTCGTGCTGACGAAGACAATGAAGACAAAGGGCGTGGTGGCGATCGAACAGCACATCGAGAACCCCAAGGAATCCACGATCTTCCAGAACTATCCCAAGATCGTCAAAGACCACTTCGCCACCGACCTAATCTGCGACACGCTGCGCATGATGACGATGAACCTCGAAGACCCGCACCAGGTCGAGGATGTCATCGACAAGCAGATCGAGAAGCACCACCACGAGGCCCACAAGCCCGCTCACGCGCTGCAGGGCATGGCCGACGCCCTTCCCGCGCTCGGCATCGTCGCGGCCGTGCTTGGCATCATCAAGACCATGGGCGCCATCTCGCAGCCGCCGGAATATCTGGGCGCGCTGATCGGCTCGGCGCTCGTCGGTACGTTCCTCGGCGTGTTCCTCGCCTACGGCTTCGTCGGCCCGTTCGCCGCGCGCCTCGGTCAGGTCATCGATGAAGAGGGTCAGTTCTACAAGATCATCAAGGACGTGCTTGTCGCCCACCTGCACGGCAACGCCGCCCAGGTTTCCGTCGAGATCGGCCGCGGCCAGATCCCGTCCGAAGCCCAGCCCTCCTTCGCCCAGCTCGAAGAAGCGCTCAACGCGATTACGGTTTAGGTTTACTCCCCGGAAGACCATGAGCGGCCCGGCCCCGACGCCGGGCCGTACTTTTTTGTGCTATTGCACCGCTGCCTTCGCGACAGGCATGACGCGCGCCTCCTGCTGCGCCGCATCTGTCAGCCAGCGGTTCGCCGCGGCAACAACGTCGGCCTTCGTGACAGCCCGCAGGCTCGCCTCTACAGCCGGGATCGTATTGCGCGCCAGAAGGTCGGGCCGGCTTTGCGCCTGCGAGATCAGGTTGAGCCAATAGCCGTTTGACGTGGCGCTCTGAGGCAGCACTTCAAGCGATGGCGTGACCGCACGGCTGAACTCGTCGTCGGTTATTTCCCCTGCCCGCATCTGCGCCGCGATCTTCTCGAGCGCCGCGATCACGCGATCCACATCTTCGGGCTTCACCTCGGCGCCGGCATTCACATAGCCAAATCCCGGATGAACCGTCGACAGCGAGGTGCCTGCGGTCGGCGAATAGGTCGCGCCCAACGTTTCGCGTACCTCGTCCACCACTTTCAGGCGCATGATGGCGGCGGTCACGCCAACCACACGCGATGTCTGCGGTTCAACATCGGGGTCGACATCCGTCACCGGCCAGTAGACCTGCGCGAGCGCCTGATTGGCCTCTCCCGCATGGGTGAACACCAGAGGCGTCTTGTCCTTCCGGAAAAGTACAGGTTTGTCAGACTTGAACTTCGTCGGCATCTCGGCCCGCTGCGGCAGCGCGCCGAACGTCTTCGCCACCAGCTTGATGACCGCGTCTTCCTCGACATCGCCAACCACGGCGATCTCGATCGCGCCCGTTTGCAGGATCGGCGTCAGATAGTGCCTCAGCTCAACGAAAGACCGCCAGGCGTCGCCATCGTCGGGGTCGAGCCCGTAGCGCTTGTCGCCCGAAGCCAGCGTCCGCAAGCCTTTCACCGACCAGACCGTTTGCGCGTTCTGATCCAGACGTGGCCAACTCAGCACCAGCCCTTCCCGCCACCTGCGCTCGGCCTCAGGGCGGTAGGCGGGATGCGTGACGTAGGCCGCCACGATCTGAAGCTGCAGCTCAAGATCCTTTGGCGTTGTCACATAGGTTCCACCGAACGATGTGTTGGCCGTGAACCGCGTGCTGACCTGACGCCCCTGGAACATCGCACGCAGGTCATCGATCGAGTGCTTCTCCAGCCCGCCATTACTGAACGCGTTCATCACCGAGCTCAGCCCGAATGGCGTCTCCGGGAAGTCCAGATTGCCGTGCCCGACCCGCACCGACACCTGCACCGTGTTCTTGGCGAATGTCGTCTTCTTGATGTTGAGATGCACATTGTTGGCGAAGGTGATCAGCCGCGTATCGATGTCCTGAAGCCGCGTATCCTTCACGACTTTTCCGGCCTTGCCGAAATTCGTGTAGGCGAACGCGCCACGCGCCTTCACCTCGGGCGGCGACACCTCGATCTGCGCGCTCTCTTCCCATGCCGCCACAACATCCGCTGGTTTGCGCTCCACGGTGGAGGCGACAAAGAACAGCGGGTCCTTCATCGGCATCCGCCTGCGGAACACCTCGTTGACCATCTCCGGCGTCACCTTGTCGGCCCACGTCTCGAGGCGCGCGAGGCCGGATGAGGGCGTTGCAAACACCGTTTCGTTCTGCACGGTCGACAGCAGAGACTGCATCAGCGCACCGGTCGTTCGCGTGTTCTCGCGCTCGACCTGGTTTTTCTGGCTGGTTCGCAGGGCATCGATCTGCCGCTCGATCTCGTCCCTGGTGAAGCCGTAGAGCGTGGCGCGCCGCCATTCCTGCTCCAGCCTTTGCAGGCCTGCACGCCAGTTCTCGGGCGTCACCACCACGGACGCGCCACCAATATCGACCGCGTTGAGCAGATCGCCCGTCGTCAGCCCGGCGCTGCGGAATGGAGGGTCTTCCTCATTCGCGATTGGCGCCAGTCGCCGCCCGATGGCGCCGATGCCGAACATCAGGAGATTGTCCTCCCGCCTGTTCGCCGCCGTGTCGGGCAGGTCCGTGTACGGCATCAGCGAATAGACGCTGATCGAATCTCCGCCATCCTTGTGGACGAAAACGGATGCTTCCGAGGGCCGCGGCTTGAGCGTGTATGATAGGTTCGGCGTTGCGCCTGCCTCACCCTTGCCGGTCCAGTCGGCAAATTTTGCGGTGATCTTCTCTTCGACAGTATCCACATCGAAATCGCCAACCAGGACCAGCACGGTCCGCTCGGGCCGGTAATAGCGCTCATAGAGACTGACCATCGTTTCGCGCGCCGCTGTCTCCAGCACGGCAGGATCGCCGATTGGCATACGGCTCGCCGCATATGCGCCGGGGATGAGGAATTCGAGCTGCTGGTCGTTGCGTCGCCGCTGGAAATTGTCGCCGCGCCGGTATTCCGACAGCACGACGCCGCGTTCGCGATCGATCGCTTGCGCGTTGAAGGTCAACTCACTGGCCAGCTCGCGCAGCAGGAACAGGCTTTCATCCACCAGCGCGTCGGATGCGTTCGGCAGGTCAAGCTGATAGGTCGTGAACTCCTGACCCGTGGATGCATTGGTGTCTGCTCCGAAGGCCAGCCCCAGCCGTTCAAGAATTCGCACCATCTCGCCTTCGGGCACGTTCTTCGAGCCGTTGAACGCCATGTGCTCGATGAAGTGCGCGAGGCCTTGCTCGTTCGTCGCTTCCTCCAGCGACCCGAAATCCACCGACATGCGGATCGACACGGCGCCCGGCGGAAGCTGGTTCTTCAGCAGCGCATAGCGCAACCCGTTCGGCAGTGCGCCAAATCGCACGGCAGGATCAGGCGCGATATCGCTCGCCTCGTGCGCCCATTGCTCGGATGGCGGTTCAGCCTGCGCCCACGCCGGCGCGGCGAGCAGCACCAGCAACGCAAAGAGCGCCGCCCAACATCCCAGAAAGCCCCGCCGCATCGCTTGCATCCCGCGACTATGCGATGCGTGCCACCAACTGTCGATTGAGCTGTGTCAGAGCCACGCGTTCGTGAGCAGGCGATGATCAGGCGATGCTTTCGCCATTCGCCGCCAGCGCTGCACCGCACAGATAGACAGAACCGCAGATGTAGATGCGTTCCACACCGTCAGCCTGCGCCAGGCGGACAGCGTCTTCCAGGCTATCGGCAATTCGCGCCTTGCCGCCAAGCGTGGCGGCGATGCCTGCCACATGTCTGGGCTCGGCGCCGGGGCCGCCCTCCTGCCCGCCGCTATCTGGTAGAGGGCAGATCACCAGCTCATCCGCCACGGGCAGCAGCTCGCCGAGCACACCCTCGACGTCTTTCACGGCCTGGCATGCGAACACGACCGCAGCGCGCGTTCTCTCCTCACCGGCGGACCTGATTGCGGCTGCCAGCGTCGCCGCTCCGCCCGGATTGTGGGCAGCATCGATCCACACCGCCGTATCGCCTGCCAATGGTCCGGGTTTCAGCCGCTGGAGCCGCGCGGGCCATGTTGCCTCCCGCAAGCCAGCCGCCATCGCCGCTGGCGTGATGCGCTTGTCGCCAATCGCTTCCAGCGTCGCGCAGGCAGCGCCCGCATTCTGCGCCTGATGCTTTCCGCTGAGGCCCAGCCACGGCGCGCGTATCGTCAGCGCGCGGCTCTCATAGACGAATGCCTCGCCCTCCCAGCGCGCGCGCCATGCGTCACCTGCTTCCAGCACGACGGCCGCCGCCGCCCGCGCTTCTTCCCGCAGGACGCCGAGCGCAATCGCCGGCTGGGGGGCTATGATCGCCGGCACGCCCTCGCGGAAGATTCCCGCTTTCAGACGCGCAATGGCAGCGACGCCGGAGACGCCGAACATTGTCTCGTGATCCCGGCTGATCGGCGTCACGACCGACGCTGCCGGATGGCTCATCACATTGGTTGCGTCCGTCGCGCCGCCCGCGCCAACTTCGATGATCGCGACATCCGCCGGATTGTGCGCGAAGAGACAGAACGCGGCCGCCGTCAGCGCTTCAAAATAGGTAAGCCCTTCGGTCCGCCGCCAGATATCCGCCAGCACATCCGCAAGCGCATCGTCCACGACCAGCTTGCCGGCCACACGGATGCGTTCGTTCACGCGGATCAGATGGGGCG
>ERZ724516.2093-NODE-2093-length-11380-cov-7.803974_pt1 | contig 11380 bp, 10 predicted proteins | sample MGYA00376049_ERZ724516 | MGnify/ENA primary metagenome ERZ724516 (study PRJEB28724, sample SAMN07190886) | activated sludge metagenome | isolation source: activated sludge of sewage treatment plant in Hong Hong | place: USA: Christiansburg, Virginia | collected... | reverse complement strand
AGGTCAGGTGTGGAAGCGCAGTAATGCGTTAAGCTAACTGATACTAATTGCCCGTGCGGCTTGATCCTATAACCTTGTAGCACTGCAGCAACTCATACCGCAGTCACAACAACAACCTTCTCCCAGTTTTGCGTTTGCCGCCCAACCCGCGTCAAACGAACAAGTTACGCTTGGCGACCATAGCGTTTCGGACCCACCCCTTCCCTTCCCGAACAGGACCGTGAAACGAAACCGCGCCGATGATATTGCATACTACGTGTGAGAAAGTAGGTCATCGCCAGGCACCCCATCCCCACCAGGCCCCTCTAGCAATCGCTACAGGGGCCTCGTGATTTGTAAAGCTGAGATTCCCATGCGAGGCATGGTAGAATCCAGATCGGCGGGTCTCCCCGCATTGCAAGGTGGTGAATCTGGTCAGGTCCGGAAGGAAGCAGCCACAGCCATTTATTGCAAGTGCCGGGGGTTAGGCTCGCCAATTTCATTTCTTGAATTCTTGTGGGGCGCATGAGTTACCAAGTTCTTGCTCGCAAGTGGCGGCCACGCAGCTTCAGCAGCCTTGTCGGGCAAGAGCATGTGGTGCGTGCCCTGACCCATGCGCTCGGTAGCCAGCGGCTGCATCACGCCTATCTGTTTACCGGCACCCGAGGCGTTGGCAAGACGACGCTCGCCCGAATCCTGGCCAAGGCCCTCAATTGCGAGACCGGTGTCACGGCGACGCCGTGCGGCATTTGCTCGGCCTGCCAGGAGATCGATGCCGGGCGCTTCGTCGACCTTTTGGAGGTCGACGCGGCGACAAATACCCGTGTCGACGAAATGCGGCAGTTGCTCGAAAATGCCGTCTATGCGCCGACCAGGGGCCGCTACAAGGTCTACGTCATCGACGAAGTTCATATGCTCTCCAATTCGGCGTTCAATGCGATGCTGAAGACGCTCGAGGAGCCACCCGAGCATGTGAAGTTCATCCTGGCCACGACCGACCCGCAGAAGATTCCGGTCACGGTCCTCTCGCGCTGCCTGCAATTCAATCTCAAGCAGATGCCGCCGTTGGCCATCACGAATCACCTGGTTAATGTGCTTCAGGCCGAGGCCGTTCCCTACGATCTTTCGGCGCTCAGGCTGATTGCCCGCTCGGCGGCCGGCAGCATGCGCGATGCGCTTTCCCTGCTCGATCAGGCGATCGCCCATGGCGCGGGCAGGGTCGAGGAGGCGCAGGTGCGGGCCATGCTCGGCACGGTCGATCTCGATTATCTTTACGCCATCCTCGATGCGGTCGACGCCGGGGAGGCGGGCGAATTGCTGCGCGTGGCGGCCGACATTGCGGTACGTAGCCTTTCCTTTGGCGCGGCACTTCAGGATCTTGGGGCCCTGCTGACACGCCTCCAGATCGTTCAGCGCGCGCCTGCCGCGATCGATGACGAGGACCCGGACCGGGAACGGCTGCTCGATCTCTCCTCGCGTCTCTCGCCGGAGTTCGTGCAACTGGCCTACCAGATCGTCATTCATGGGCGGGCAGAGCTGCCGCTGGCGCCGGATGAATATGCGGGTTTCATAATGACATTGCTTCGGCTCCACGGGTTCAGGCCGGACTCGGTTGCCGATGTCGTTTCTTCGGTTAAGGCGGTGCGTGCGCCCGTCAGCCGGGCGCCAGCCCGTGCCGTGTCGTTGCCGGTTGTCAAAAGCGTGACCGCAGAGGCGCCGGCGACATACAAAATCGACGGCCAGGGAAACGACTGGCATGACATCGTCGCCGCCCTCCAGTTGAACGGACTGGCGCGCGAACTTGCCCAGCATTGTGAATTGCGCGAGTTGGGCGAGGGTGAATGCATCCTGCGCCTGGCGCCAGCACATGGGCATCTGCAGATGAAGCCGGCGCCTGACAAACTGCAGCAAGCGCTGCGCGACCACCTCGGACGCCCCGTGGTGTTGCGCTTCGAGCTGGCGCAAACCGAAGCTGACACGCCGGCGGCGACCGTCGGGCGCGAGCGGCGCGAACGCCAGGAGCAGGCGATCGCAGCCATCGAGCAGGATTCCTTTGTTCGTGACGTCATCGAAGGTTTCGATGCGTCATTGGTCGAATCAACTATCAAACCCATCGAATAGCGGAGATACGGACATGATGAAAGGTGGATTGGCTGGCCTGATGAAACAGGCGCAGGCGATGCAGGACAACATGAAGAAGGCCCAGGAGCAGCTGGCCCAACTTGAGGTCGAGGGGCAATCGGGTGCCGGCATGGTCAAGGTCGTCATGACCTGCGCCCACGATGTACGCCGTGTGGCGATCGACCCGTCGGTGATGGATGACCGCGAGATGCTCGAGGACTTGGTCGCAGCGGCGGTGAACGACGCAGTGCGTCGGGGTGAGGAATTGAGCAAGGAAAAGATGTCCGGATTCACGGCGGGCCTGAATCTGCCGCCGGGTCTCAAGCTGCCGTTCTGAGCCAGTGAATCCGTCCGGTCTCGAATCGCTGATCGAGGCGCTACGCTGCCTGCCGGGCGTCGGGCCGAAGTCAGCGCAGCGGATGGCCTATCATCTCCTGCAGCATGACAGGAAGGGTGCGCAGCACTTGGCCGATGCGCTGGCGCATTCGCTGGTGGCGATCCGTCACTGCAAACGCTGCAATACCTTTGCCGAGGAGGAAGTCTGTGAGCGCTGCGCTTCGCCGCGCCGTGATCCCTCCTTGCTTTGTGTCGTCGAAACGCCGGTCGACATGAACATGATGGAGCAGACCCACGCCTATCAGGGCTTGTACTACGTCTTGATGGGCCGCATTTCGCCGCTTGACGGCGTCGGTGCCCGCGAATTGCGGCTCGAACAGCTGCTGGCGCGGGTATCTGATGGTGTGGTGCGGGAAGTCATCCTGGCAACCAACTACACGAACGAAGGCGAGGCGACGGCCCATTACATCACGACGCTGCTCAAGCCAAAGGGGGTCAGCGTGACACGGATAGCGCGCGGCGTGCCGGTCGGTGGCGAACTTGAATATGTCGATAGCGGTACCCTGGCCCAGGCATTACGCGAGCGAAGGGCTTGTGCAGGGTGACATTCGCTTTTATAGCCGGTTCCAATGTCGTATAATTTAGCGTTTATTTTTAATCCCATCCAATTCCTTTAGGGGTCTGCGTTATGAGCAATCAAGGAAAAATGGACTGCGGCAGACGGCGTTTGATCGTCGCCACCGCGGCCGTCGGCGGGGCCGGTGCGGTGGTCGCACTCGTTCCGTTCGTCTCCAGCTTGCTTCCGTCCGAGCGTGCCAAAGCAGCAGGCGCGCCGGTAGAAGTCGATATCGGCAAGCTTGAAGCCGGCCAGATGATGACCGTCGAATGGCGCGGCAAGCCGGTATGGATCATCAACCGGACCAAGGATATGCTCGACACCCTGCCGAAATTGGATGGCCTGGTTGCCGACCCGAAGTCGGATGTGGACATGCAGCCGGCCTACGCCAAGAACGAAACCCGCTCGATCAAGAAGGATCTGATGGTGGTCATCGGCATTTGTACCCACCTCGGCTGTTCGCCGTCGTCGAAGTTCAAGGCGGGTACGGAAGAGGGAATGCAAGCCGACTGGCTGGGCGGTTTCCTCTGCCCCTGCCATGGCTCCACGTTCGATTTCGCCGGGCGAGTCTACAAGTCGAAGCCCGCGCCGACCAATCTCGAAGTTCCGCCGCACGTGTATCTGTCCGATACCCGTATCATGATCGGCGAAGACAAGAAGGGGGCTTAACATGGCTGGTGGCAAAATCGAAAAGTACAAGTCTGACGGCTCCATCGGCGGCAACGTCCTGGAGTGGTTCGATGCCCGTTTTCCGGCCACGTCGATGTGGAAGGAACACCTCTCCGAGTACTACGCCCCGAAGAATTTCAACTTCTGGTATTTCTTCGGCTCCCTGGCGCTTCTCGTCCTGGTCATCCAGATCGTCACCGGGATTTTCCTGGTCATGCACTACAAGCCGGATGCGGCGCTGAACGCGAATGGCATTCCGATCGCCTTCGCCAGTGTCGAGTACATCATGCGCGACGTGCCGGGCGGCTGGATCATCCGTTACATGCACTCGACCGGTGCCTCGGCCTTCTTCATCGTGGTCTATCTGCACATGTTCCGTGGCCTGCTTTACGGTTCCTACCGCAAGCCGCGCGAGCTGACCTGGTTGTTCGGTGTCGGCATCTTCCTCGTGCTGATGGGCGAAGCCTTCTTCGGCTACCTGCTACCGTGGGGGCAAATGTCCTTCTGGGGTGCCCAGGTCATCGTCAATCTGTTCGGCGCCATCCCGGTCATCGGCAACGACCTGTCCCTTATCATCCGCGGCGATTTCGTCGTCGGTGATGCGACCTTGAACCGCTTCTTCTCGTTCCACGTGATTGCCTTCCCGCTGGTGCTCCTCGGCCTGGTTGCCGCGCACGTGCTGGCGCTGCACGAAACGGGGTCGAACAATCCTGACGGTATCGAGATCAAGGCCAACAAGGATGAGAACGGCATTCCGCGCGACGGCATCCCGTTCCACCCCTACTACACGGTTAAGGATATCGTCGGTGTCGTGGTCTTCCTGTTCGTGTTCTCCGCGGTCATGTTTTTCGCGCCCGAGGGCGGCGGCTACTTCCTGGAGTACAACAACTTCTTCCCGGCCGATCCGTTGAAGACGCCACCGCACATTGCACCGGTGTGGTATTTCACGCCCTACTACTCGATCCTGCGCGCCATCGTCTGGAACTTCTTCGGTCTCGATGCCAAGTTCTGGGGTGTGGTGGCCATGGGGGCCTCGGTCGTGATCTTTGCCTTCCTGCCGTGGCTTGACCGTAGCCCGGTCAAGTCGATCCGTTACCGCGGCCCGATCTACAAGACCATGCTGACGCTGTTCGTGATCTGCTTCGTCGTTCTCGGCTATCTCGGCACGCAGCCGCCTTCCCCGGTTGGCGAACTGGTTTCCCAGATCTGCACCTTGTTCTATTTCGGTTTCTTCCTCGGCATGCCCTGGTGGTCCCGCATGGACAAGTTCAAGCCCGTGCCTGAACGCGTGACGATGAAGTGAGGATGCAAAAAATGAAAAAATTTCTGATGGCATTGCTTTTTGCGCCGCTGACCGTTCTGGCTAGTGGTGGCGCGCACCTTGACCATTGGCCCGGCGCCGTCGGCGACAAGGCGGCGTTGCAGAATGGCGCCAAGCTGTTCGTCAATTACTGCCTGAACTGCCATGGTGCGTCCCACCTCCGTTACAACAAGCTGACGGAGATTGGCTTGACCGAGCAGCAGGTCAAGGACAACCTGATGTTCACGACGGACAAGATCGGCGAGCAGATGCGTGTCGCGGCCCGTTCCGACGAGCAGAAGCTTTGGTTCGGCGCTTCGCCGCCCGACCTGACCGTCATATCGCGCGCCCGCGCCTCTGAAATGGGGTCCGGCGCCGATTGGCTCTACACCTATCTGCGGTCCTTCTATCGTGACGAGAAGCGTCCGACCGGTTGGAACAATGTGGTGTTCGAGAACGTGGGCATGCCGAACGTCCTCTACGAACTGCAGGGCCAGCAAGTGCTGAATCACGAAACGCACAAGCTGGAACTGGCGGTTCCCGGAAAGATGTCGCCTGCGGAATACGACAAGGCAGTATCCGACCTGGTCAGTTTCATGGTCTGGATGGCCGAGCCCGACCAGGAATTCCGCAAGACGCTGGGTTACGGCGTTCTTGCCTTCCTTTTCGTGCTCTTCCTCCTGGCTTATGCGCTCAAGAAGGAATACTGGAAAGACATTCACTAATCCCTGAGGGGGTTAGCTGACGGCATCGCGGGTTCGGCTCAGGTCGGGCCCCGGTGCCGAATCTCATTTTGAGGGTTAGCACCAATGATGAACCTCTACTCGGGCACCACCTGCCCTTTCAGCCATCGCTGCCGCATTGTCCTTTACGAAAAGGGCATGGACTTCCAGGTGATCGATGTCGACATGTTCAACAAGCCGGAAGACCTGGCCGTCATCAACCCGCACAACCGGGTGCCGGTGCTGGTCGAGCGCGATCTGGTCCTGTTCGAGCCGAACATCATCAACGAGTACATCGACGAGCGCTTTCCGCATCCGCAACTGATGCCGGCCGACCCGATCATGCGTGCCCGCGCGCGCCAGCTGCTGGTTGGCATGGAGCGCGAGATATTCTCATTCATGGAAGTGATCGAGAAGAACGGCAAGACGGCAGACAAGGCGCGCCAGGAAATCCGCGCGCGCCTGACCGAGATCATACCGATCTTCAACAAGCAGAAATTCATGCTGGGCGACGAGTTCTCGATGCTCGACGTGGCGATTGCGCCGTTGTTGTGGCGCCTCGACCACTATGGCATCGACCTCGGCAAGGCTGCGGCGCCGCTGATGAAGTACGCCGAGCGCATCTTCAGCCGTCAGGGTTTCATCGATGCCCTGACGCCGTCCGAAAAGGCGATGCGCAAGTAAGGCATGGAACTGCCGTCCACCAAACCCTACCTGCTGCGCGCCATCTGGGAATGGTGTTGCGACAACGGGTTCACGCCTTACATTGCCGTTCAGGTAGATGCCCGCACCAAGGTTCCGCGCGAATTCATCCGTGACGGCCAGATCGTCCTCAACATCGGTCCGGATGCGAGCAACAAGCTGGAGATTGGCAACGATTTCATCGAGTTCCAGGCCCGCTTTGGTGGCGTTGCGCGCCAGCTGTCGGTGCCGGTGGAACAGGTGACGGCAATCTACTCACGCGAGAACGGCGCCGGGATGGCGTTTGAAATTGGGGGCGCAGCAGGCATGGCCGACGGCCAGCCGGTCGAGGACATCTCTCCCGATGCGGATGACGAGCATCCGGAGCCGCCACGCCCCGAAGGGGGGCGTCCGAAGCTGCAACGCATCAAATAGGGATGTCGGCTGCGGTCGACGCACCAAAACGGGGAGATTTCTGACGGAAATCTCCCCGTTTTCGTTTCAATCCCATGGTTTTCCTGCATGGCACGGCTGTTGCTCAATGGCTCTCCAAAAGGAAAATCATGAATCGGCAAGTCAAATCCACCTGTTGTTATTGCGGCGTCGGCTGTGGCGTCCTGATCGAGACCGAAAACGGTGCGATTACCGGTGTGCGCGGCGATCCCGGGCATCCCGCCAATCGTGGGCGCCTGTGTACCAAGGGCGCGACGCTCGCCCAGACGGCTGAACCGACCTGCCGCCTCGTGCACCCGGAGCGTCGCGCCGTACGGCAAGGGGTGCGCGAAACGGTGAGCTGGGAGGCGGCGCTCGACGAAGCGGCCGGCAGGTTTGCCGAGACGATTCGTGCCCACGGCCCGGATTCGGTTGCCTTCTACATTTCCGGCCAGTTGATGACCGAGGATTACTACGTCTTCAACAAACTGGCCAAGGGGCTGATCGGCACCAACAATGTCGACACCAATTCGCGGCTCTGCATGTCTTCCGCCGTCGCCGGCTACAAGCAGACGCTCGGTGCCGATGCGCCACCGTGCAGCTATGAAGACATCCTGCAGGCCGGGCTCATCTTCATCGCCGGCGCCAATCCGGCCGTCGCCCACCCGATCATCTTCCGCTACATCGAGGACGCCCGCGCCGCGAATCCAGACCTGAAGATCATCGTCGCCGACCCGCGCCGCTCGGAGAGCGCCGAAATCGCCGATCTCCATCTGGCGATCAAACCGGGTACCGACATTGCTCTGTTCAACGGCATGCTCAACGTGCTGATCGGCGAAGGCATGGTCGATGAAGCCTACGTGGCTGCCCACACGACCGGCTTCGCCGCGCTGGCCGAGATTGCCGCAAAGTATCCACCGGCCGTCGCCGCCCAAATCTGCGACGTCGATGTGGCGGACATCGTCAAGGCGGCGCGCTGGTTCGGCGGTAGCTCGGCGTCGCTGTCGCTCTACTGCCAGGGTCTCAACCAGTCGGCGCACGGCACCCACAACAATGCCGGAATCATCCATCTGCACCTGGCGACCGGGCAGATTGGCAAGCCGGGGGCCGGCCCCTTCTCGCTGACAGGGCAGCCCAATGCCATGGGCGGGCGCGAAGTCGGCGGCCTCGCCAACCTGCTGTCGGCGCATCGCGACCTCGGCAACCCGGCCCACCGCGCCGAGATGGCTCGTTTCTGGGGCGTGCCTTTCGTGCCGGCAAGGCCTGGCAAGGCTGCGGTCGACCTGTTCAGAAGCCTGAAAACGAGCGAAATCAAGGCGGTCTGGATCGCCTGCACCAATCCGGCACAATCGCTGCCCAACCAGGCAGCGGTGCGCGAAGCGCTGCAGGCGGCCGAGTATGTCGTGCTCCAGGAAGCCTACGCCCACACCGACACCGCAGACTACGCCGATCTCCTGTTGCCGGCCAGCAGCTGGGGCGAGAAGTACGGCACGGTGACCAATTCCGAGCGCTGCATCACGCGCGTCCAGGCTGCGGTTGCGCCACCGGGCGAGGCGCGCCACGACTGGGAGATTGTCGTCGATTTCGCCCGCCGGCTGGGCAAGAAGCTTGGCCATGACGGCGCTGACCGCCTGTTCCCCTATGCTGATGCCGAGTCCATCTTCAATGAACATCGCGAAACGACGCGCGGGCGTGACCTCGATATTACCGGCCTCAGCTATGCGCTGCTCGATGCGGAGGGGCCTCAGCAATGGCCCTTTCCCGAGGGCGTGGCAAAAGGCAAGGTCCGCCTCTACGAGGACGGCCGCTTCCCGACCGCCGACGGCAAGGCACGCTTCGTCGCCATCGAGCATGCGGCGACCGCCGATGGGCTGACCCCGGACGCCCCGATCAGCCTCCTCTCGGGGCGCATGCGCGACCACTGGCACGGCATGAGCCGGACCGGCACCGTCCCGCGCCTGTTCAATCTCGAGGATGAGCCGGTTCTCACCATGCACCCCTGCGACATGCGTCATCGCCAGCTCGCCAGCGGCGATATCGTGCGGGTCGCCAATGGCCGGGGTAAATTGACGGTGCGCATCGCCGAGCGGGCCGGGCTGCAGCGCGGCCGCGCCTGGATGCCGATGCACTGGGGTAGCCAGTTCATGAATTCGCCCGGCGCCAACGCCGTCGCCTGCGACGCCACCGATCCGTATTCGCTGCAGCCGGAACTCAAGCATGCCGCCGTCCAGATCAGCCGGCTCGACCTGCCGTATCCGCTGGCCGTAGTTCGCCGTTGCACCAGCCGGGCCGAGGCGCTGGACATGACGCAGCATGCGCGGCCGCTGCTCGCCGGCTTCCCCTACGCGACGCTCGCCCTCTACGGGCGCAGCAGCCCGCTGGTGGTCTTCCGCGCGGCGGCAGCCGGCCCGGTCGAGCCGGCACGGCTTGGCGAACTGGATCGCCTGTTCGGTCTTGCCGGCGCAGAAGGCGCCATCGTCTATGACGACGCCCGGCGCCACATCGCCAAGAAGGCGATTGCCCGTGACGGCCGACTGCTCGGCGTGCGTCTGGCCGGCGAGACCCTTGCCCAGGCTTGGCTCAAGCAGGCCATGGCCGAAGACGAACTCGACGCCAGCCTGATCCGGCTGGCGTTGGCCCCCAGCGCCAAGCCGCCGGTGACGATGGCGCCGCGCAATATCATCTGCAAATGCGCGGACGTCAGCGATCTGCAGATACAGAAGGAACTGGCCGGCGGCAGCTCGCTGGCCATCCTTCAGGAGCGGCTGAAATGCGGCACTTTCTGCGGGTCCTGTGTGCCGGACCTCAAGCGCATGGCAGCCGAATTCAAGACCGAAGAGACTGCGCCGGCCTGAGTGCAGCGGGAGGAGACCATGAGTTACGCACAATACATACGGGAAATCGGGCGCGGCGCCGAAGGGGCGCGCGATCTTTCAAGTGATGATGCCCGCCAGCTTTACGCGGCGATGCTCGATGGCGGCGTGCCCGACCTCGAGCTGGGTGCCATCATCCTCGGCCTGCGCGTCAAGGGCGAATCGCTTGCTGAAATGCTCGGCTTCCTGGCCGCCACCGAGGAGCGAATGCATGTCATGCAGCGCCCGCACGGCCGGGTTCGCCCGATCGTCCTGCCGACCTACAACGGGGCGCGCAAGGAGGCCAACCTGACGCCGCTGCTGGCGATCATGCTGCAGCGTTTTGGTGTCCCGGTGCTGGTTCACGGCCTGATCGAGGGCTACGGGCGGGTCACCACCGGCCAGGTCTTTCGCGAGCTGGGGATCATGCCTTCGATCTCGGTCATGCACGCGGAAGCCGCACTGGAACAGAGCGGGCTCGCTTTCCTGCCGCTCAGCGCCCTGGCGCCAGGCGCACACAACCTGCTCGTGCTGCGCTCGCGCCTCGGTGTGCGCAACAGCGCCCACAGTCTGGTCAAGATGCTCGATCCCTTTGGCGGCGAAGGGGTGCTGGTGGCGGCGGCCACCCATCCGGAATTCCTTGACCTCATGCGCAACATGCTGCTGGCGCTGGACCGGCGCGGCATTCTGCTGCGCTGCAGTGAAGGGGAGCCGTTCGCCAATCCCAAACGGCGGCCGCGTCTCGAATTCATTCACGACGACCGCGTCGATGTCCTGTTCGAAGCCGAGCACGACAGCCTGCGCGCATTGCCCCACCTGCCCGAGGCCGCCGATGCGGCAAGCACCGCGGTCTGGATCGGGCGCGTGCTCGATCGCCAAGTGCCGCTGCCCAAGCCGATCGCCAACCAGCTGGCCTGCTGCCTCTTCGCTTCGGGATTTGCCGAAGATTTCTCCCAGGCCAAGGCCATCGTCGCGGTCGCGGCCACCGGGCGGCCGGCTGCCGCCGCCTAGGCGGGGGCGGCACAGTGGCCGATTGCTGCACCGCAACGGCGTGCCGCGCACCAGACTGGGGCGGACTTCTTGCGGTCGACAGGCTGAAATGGCCAAGAATCACGTTCTTATGCTGCTGGCACGGTGATTGCGTTAGCTAGGCTGGTACAGCGAAATACCCCGCCAACGAAGGCGGCCCGATGGCAACGACGTCATGCGCTGAAATGATTTTTGCACCTGCGGGTGCGCGCAACGTTGGAGCCCAAAATGAGCAAACCCCGTCTCGTCCTGATCGGCAACGGCATGGCCGGTGTCCGCACCGTCGAAGAACTGCTGAAGATCAAGCCGGATCATTACGACATCACGATCTTCGGCGCCGAACCCCACCCCAACTACAACCGCATCCTGCTCTCGCCAGTGCTGGCAGGCGAGATGACCATCTCCGAGATCGTCCTCAATGAACTGGAGTGGTACAAGGAAAAGGGCATCACCCTGCACACCGGCAAGCAGGTCGCCACGATCGACCGCGTCAATCGCAAGGTGATCGCCAGCGACGGGACCGAGGAATACTACGACCGCCTGCTCATCGCCACCGGCTCGACGCCGTTCATGCTGCCGATTCCCGGAAACGACCTGCCCGGCGTCATCGGCTATCGCGACATCAAGGACACCGACGAGATGA
>ERZ724516.2092-NODE-2092-length-11382-cov-16.870486_pt1 | contig 11382 bp, 11 predicted proteins | sample MGYA00376049_ERZ724516 | MGnify/ENA primary metagenome ERZ724516 (study PRJEB28724, sample SAMN07190886) | activated sludge metagenome | isolation source: activated sludge of sewage treatment plant in Hong Hong | place: USA: Christiansburg, Virginia | collected... | reverse complement strand
ATGTACCAATTTGATTTACTTTAACCAATAAAGCATTGGCAATATTTTTATCAATACCTTGTTTTAATCGAGTAACGTTGGTAACAAATAAATCATCGCCTACCAATTGGCATTTGCTACCAATGGTATCTGTTAAATTTTTCCAGCCTGTCCAATCGTCTTCAGCCATACCATCTTCAATAGAAACAATTGGATATTTTTTTACCCAACTTTCCCAAAATTTCACCAACTCATCGCTGCTCATTATTTTTCCACTACTCTTATGAAATACATATTTCTTTTTCTTTGCATCCCATAATTCACTATTGGCAGCATCCATGGCAATTACTATTTGGCTGCCTGTTTTGTAACCTGCTGCACTAATAGATTCTAACACTGTTTCAATAGCTTCTTCATTGCTTTGAATGTTTGGAGCAAAACCACCTTCATCGCCTACGTTTGTGCTATATCCTTTTTTCTTTAATACGCCTTTTAGTGTATGAAATATTTCAGTACCCCAACGCAAACCCTCACTAAAAGAAGGAGCACCTACTGGCATAATCATAAATTCTTGGAAATCTATTTTATTGTCGGCATGTGCACCACCATTTACAATGTTCATCATTGGTACAGGCAATGTTCTTGCATTTGTACCACCAATGTAGCGGTACAATGGCAATCCAGCTTCTTCTGCAGCAGCTTTAGCTACCGCCAAACTAACTGCTAAAATTGCATTTGCCCCTAATTTGCTTTTGTTAGGTGTGCCATCTAAGTCAATCATCACTTGATCTATTGCTGCTTGTTGTGCAACATCATAACCAACCAATGCTTTTTCTATAGAATCGTTTACATTTTTAACTGCTTTTAATACGCCTTTACCAACGTATTTCTTTTTATCGTTGTCACGTAATTCTGCTGCTTCGTGTATTCCTGTACTTGCACCACTTGGCACTGCTGCACGACCAAAATAACCATCATCGGTTAATACATCTACTTCTACTGTAGGGTTACCACGACTGTCTAAAATTTGACGAGCATGAACTTCAATAATGTAACTCATAATTGCTTGCTTTTGTGTTTTATTATTTTATTGATTTATTTCTTTTACTATAAAACTTGAATGCAAAATTGCAGCTTAATGTTGAATGAATAGCTGCAATATATCATGTTTATACTGTTGTTAAACTTCTAAATACCTCTTCTAAACTTTTTCCTTTCTGCAAGTTTTGTAAGGTGTCATCGGCAACAATTTTACCTTTATTTATAATAATAATTCTATTGCAAATGGCTTCTACTTCTTGTAAAATATGACTAGAAAAAAGTACAGTTTTGTTTTTACCTTGTTCTTTAATTACATTTCTAATTTCAACAATTTGATTAGGGTCTAATCCACTGGTAGGTTCATCTAAAATCAGCACTTCTGGATTGTGTATTAATGCTGCAGCTAACCCAACACGTTGTTTATACCCTTTAGATAATTGTCCAATTTTTTTATCTTGTTCAACTTGTAAACCAGTTAATTGAATTGAATTGTTTACTTGATCTTTTACATTAGTTAATTCATGAACTCCAGCAATAAACTGTAAATATTCTTTTACATACATATCGTAATATAAAGCATTACTTTCTGGCAAATAACCAATCTTCTTTTTTACTAAAATTGGATGCTCATTTACATTAACATCTGCCACTAAAGCCTTTCCAGCACTTGCTTGTAAATATCCTGTTAGTATTTTCATTGTAGTGCTTTTACCTGCACCATTGGGTCCCAAAAAACCTACAATTTCTCCTTTTGCAATATTGAAGGAGATATCATCAATTGCTTTTTGAGTAGAATAAGTTTTTGTTAATTGTTGAACCTGAATTGACATGAAAATGATAAATTATGTTGGTATAAACATAGGCAATAAGGATACTAAAATAATTAACAGCAATACTGCATACATGCCAATGGTAATTACATTATTTAATCGCATGATTGTTTTTTTTGTATTGGATTCACTCATTTCTTGATCCTCTTCTCCATACCATTTAAAAACTGCCATTAGTAACCCTGCCAAACCCTCCAATTGGTTATTAAACGAAAAAGAAAACAATGCTTTAATCACAACTATTACGCATAGCAATAACCAAAAATATAAATAATATGAAGCTAATAATTTAACTAACATAATGATTGCAAAAGTGCTTTGCTAAAGCAATAAGTTTAAGCATAGAAGTTGGCAAAAGTAACTTATTTTGAAAGCACTAAGATGCTAAAAAAAAAATCAACTGCAAAAACTAGGTTAATCATTTATTGTATACTCATTTTTTAGAGCATAATATCCAAACAAAGCCAGCCCAATTGCAATAGGTGTAAATATAGAAATGATAATTATCCAAGGCATTGGTTGGTTAATATCTAAAGTTCCACCCGCCTTTATATGTTCTACAGCTGCTTTAATTAAAAAGAAAATTGCTGCAATGGCAATGGTAATCCAAACTACCCCTAAATATTTTTTTATTGTATTCATTTAATTATTTTTTGGCAATTCATGTATATAAACATTTTCATCGTCGCTTACATCATCATCTGTTTTATTACTTAAGTACAACAATCCAATTACAAAACAAACAGCTGCAACACCAATAGGATACCACAATCCACTTAAATAATTACTACCTGGCGTTACAGTAATTAGAGTAGCAATAAAAGGTACCAATCCGCCAAAAACACCATTGCCAATATGATAAGGCAAACTCATGCTTGTATATCTAATTTTAGTTGGAAACAATTCAACCAAGAAAGCTGCAATTGGGCCATACACCATGGTTACAAAAAACACTAAAGCAAAAACCAACCCTATTAATTTCCATTGATATTGGCTATCTAAAACAATACTTTTTTTAGTTTCTAATAATTTTAAATTGTCTCTATTTTTTGTTTCTTGTGTGTATTTATCTGTTTGCAATAAAGTGCTACCATCTTTATAATTGGCTGTAGTTGTTTTAATAATTAACGAATCGCTTATTTTATCGGGATTCAATTTTTTTGTAACGGTAATTGTTGAACTTATTTCTAGCCTACTAGCAACATCACTCATTGTATACATGGCTGTAAAAATGGGTCTATAACAAAGTACTGCCAACAACATACCAGTTAGCATAATGGCTTTTCGTCCAATTTTATCACTTAACCAACCAAAAAATACAAAAAATGGAGTAGCCAATAATAAAGCAATGCCAATCCACGTATTGGTTTGTGTTGCTTCTAATCCACAAGTTTTTATTAAAAAGGTTTGTGCATAAAACTGACCTGTATACCAAACAACACCTTGCCCCATTGTGGCTCCAAATAAAGCCAACAACACCATCTTTAAATTGGTTCTATTACCAAAGCTTTCTTTTAGTGGATTTTTACTGGTTTTGCCTTCAGTTTTTAATTTGGCAAACAATGGACTTTCATTCATTTTCATTCTAATCACAATAGAAACCAACACCAATACAATGCTTAATAGAAAAGGAATTCTCCAACCCCAATCGGCAAAAGCTTCTTTACTCAAATTTTTTTGTACTGTAATAATTACAATAAGTGAAACAAATAAACCTAGCGTTGCTGTAGTTTGAATCCAGCTGGTATAAAATCCACGTTTGTTTGCTGGTGCATGTTCTGCCACATAAGTTGCAGCACCCCCATATTCTCCACCCAATGCCAATCCTTGTAAAAGGCGTAACAATAAAACTAAATAAGGTGCAAAATGAAAATTTTGATACGATGGAATACAACCTATTAAAAAAGTTGAGCCCCCCATAATAACTAGGGTTAATAAAAATGTATGTTTTCTCCCAATTATATCTCCTAACCTACCAAAAAACAAAGCTCCAAAAGGGCGTACAATAAACCCTGCAGCAAATGTTGCTAGGGTGGCTAAAAAAGCAGCAGTTGGATTTCCGGATGGAAAAAATTTTTCAGAAATAATGGTTGCTAAACTTCCAAAAATGTAAAAGTCGTACCACTCAATTAATGTGCCTACAGAAGAAGCTCCAATCACTTTCCAAATACCTTTTTCAGATGCCATAAGTAATAAATGTATTTTAGTTTTGATTGATTGTTTTTATTCAATAATAATTTTCATAGTATTATTCAATAAAAGCCAATCATGCAAATTCATGAATTGTAAAGAGTAATTGCAGGCAATTGTTTAAAGCATGAACATAGTATTTATAATTAAGTTAACAAAAACTACAAGCAACTTTTTTATGAATGCCTTAAAAGTATTGCAATTTAAAATTGATTATTTTTCATGTTTTTGTAAGAACAATAGTTTTAAACTACACATCATTACCTTAATTTTAAAGCCTGAATAAACTGATTGTTATGAACTATCCTTATCAAATTACTTCATTTGAACAATACCAAGCCGATTATGCAAAAAGCATAGAACAACCAGAAAATTTTTGGGGCAATATTGCCGAACATTTTGTTTGGCAAAAAAAATGGGATTCTGTGCTTAATTGGAATTTTAAAGAACCAAAAATTGAATGGTTTGCTGGTGGCAAATTAAACATTACAGAAAATTGTATTGATAGATATTTAGAATCCATGGGCGATAAACCTGCATTTATTTGGGAACCCAACAATCCAGATGATAGAGTAAGAATTGTTACGTATAATAGGTTGCACAAACGTGTTTGCCAGGTTGCACAAATGCTTACAAACAATGGTGTTAAAAAAGGCGACAGGGTTTGTATTTACATGGGCATGATACCTGAATTGGCTTATGCAGTTTTAGGTTGTGCCAGAATTGGTGCAATACACAGTGTAATTTTTGGAGGCTTTAGTGCACAAAGTATTGCTGATAGATTGTATGATGCAGGTGCCGAATTTATTATTACCTGCGATGGTGCTTTTAGAGGCGAAAAAGTAATTCCGTTAAAAAGCGTTATTGATGATGCATTGATTGGCAATAGAACGATAAAAAAAGTAATTGTTTATACTCGTACACGTACCCCAGTATCTATGTTAAAAGGTAGAGATATTTGGTGGGAAGATGAAATGGAACATGCCGAAAATCAAGTAGAAAAAGATGGCAAAGTTTCTTTTCCTGCAGTTCAAATGGATGCTGAAGATCCTTTGTTTATTTTGTATACAAGCGGTAGTACTGGCAAACCCAAAGGTGTTGTACATACCATTGCAGGTTACATGATTTGGACCAATTACACTTTTGTAAATGTGTTTCAATACAAACCTGGAGATGTACATTTTTGTACTGCAGATATTGGTTGGATTACAGGCCACAGTTATATTGTTTATGGACCATTAAGTGCAGGAGCAACTTCGTTAATGTTTGAGGGAATTCCAACTTACCCTAATGCTGGTCGTTTTTGGGATATTGTTGATAGACATAAAGTAAATATTTTATACACTGCACCAACCGCTTTAAGAAGTTTAATGGGCTTTGGTTTAGAACCTTTAAAGAATAAAGATTTGTCTTCTCTAAAAATTTTAGGTACCGTTGGAGAACCAATAAATGAAGAAGCTTGGCATTGGTACGATGAACATATTGGCAAGAAAAAATGCCCCATTGTAGATACTTGGTGGCAAACTGAAACATCGGGAACTTTAATTTCTAATTTGGCTGGAATAACGCCTGCCAAAGCAAGTTGGGCAACTTTACCAATGCCAGGCGTACAACCAATTTTGGTAGATGAAAACGGCAAAGAAGTTACCGAAAAAGATGAACATGGTTTACTCAACGGAAACCTTTGTATTAAAGCTCCTTGGCCAGGGATATTAAGAACAACCTATGGCGATCATGAACGTTGCAGAACCAACTATTTTGCTACGTATGAAAATTTATACTTTACAGGTGATGGTGCTTTAAAAGATGAAAATGGGTTTTACAGAATTACTGGTAGAGTTGATGATGTATTGAATGTAAGTGGACATAGAATTGGAACTGCAGAAGTAGAAAATGCAATCAATATGCATGCAGGTGTTGTTGAAAGTGCTGTAGTTGGTTACCCTCACGATGTTAAAGGACAAGGTATTTATGCTTTTGTAATAGACAATAATATACATGGCGATGATGAGTTAACTAGAAAAGATATTTTACAAACTGTTACCAGAGTTATTGGAGCAATTGCAAAACCCGATAAAATTCAGTTTGTAAAAGGATTGCCCAAAACAAGAAGTGGAAAAATTATGCGTAGAATTTTAAGGAAAATTGCTGAAGGAGAAACTGAAAATTTGGGAGATCTAACAACATTACTTGACCCAAGTGTTGTAGAAGAAATTAAAAATGGGAAGCTGTAGCTTTTCATTTTTTTATTAATTTTAAACAAAAGAATTTATGAGTACAAAAGAAATTAGAGAAGAAATAGTTACTGCCGTACAAAAAATGCCTGAAAAAAAATTGGCTTCCTTATACACGTTGTTTCAATCTTTTTTGAAAGGAGAGGAAAGTAATATTGAAACTTGGCAAAACTTGTCTACTTCTACAAAAAATAGAATTAACGTTAGTATTCAACAAGCTGACAATGGTGAAGTAATCGATGCATTTGAATCTATCAAGAACATCAAAAAAAAATTAGGATTACATGCCTAAGCAATTGGTTGTTACAAGATATGCAGATGAAGATATTCTAAATATTACATCTTATCTTAAACAAGAATGGGGAAATAAAGTAGCTGAAAACTTCCTGGCTGAATTACTAGATTTCTATCAATTGGTTGAGCTTCAGCCAAAGTCATTTTCTTTTTATATTAAAAGTAAAAACATCCGAAAATTTAGTATGAAAAATGTAAACCTTATTCTTTATAGGCTTAAAAAAACAAAGATCGAAATTATAGCAGTAATTGATGGAAGAAAGCAACCGTCTGCAATTAAGAAGTTAACAAGAAGTCGATTGTAATAACTTTTCGTTTCGCCATTCAAAATGTTTTTCACTCTACATTTAAATCACTTGCAATAAATTTACGACTAGTACAAAAACCCATAAATCATTTTCCATTTTATATTTCGAAAGATTGGATATTATTACAACAAAACGACTATTTGAAAAAATGATTTTAAAATTTCACTACAATAGATTTTTTATTTTGCAAATGATGATTATCTTGTAAGCCCCTATACCCTAACATTATGGCAATAAAAATTTTAGACCATGGCTCTAAAGACTACCAAAAAATGGTAGAAATGCGTTACAATATTTTACGCAAACCTTTAGGCTTAACATTTTCGCCAGAAGAACTTGCAAGAGAAAAAGAAGATATATTAATTGGCTGCTTTGAAGAAGATAAACTTGAAGGCTGCTGCTTACTTACAAAAACAGATCCCACAACCGTTAAACTTAGGCAAATGGCTGTAACTAGTGGTTTGCAGGGCAAAGGAATTGGCAGAGTACTCTTAGTTTTTGCAGAAAATATTGCAAGAGATAAAGGCTTTAAAAAAATAACCATGAATGCCCGTAAAAACGCTTTAGGCTTTTACGATAAATTGGGCTACAAAGTTGTTGGGGATGAGTTTTTAGAAGTTACGCTTCCACATTTTACCATGGAAAAAGAATTGTAAAGCAACCATTAAATTGGCGTTATTTTTTAATACTTCTATTCAGAATGCCTCTAAGATCATGCCTCATCTCATCGCCCATTTCATCTTTAGGCAATAGAATAAACGATTTGTTGTTGAAATAAAAATGAAAAAAGTAAGGCGTTTCTAAAAATTTTTCAAACTGGCTCCATGCCCAATATGCTTCTCCTTTTTCATTTTCAAAACTTAGCCCATTTTCATTGATGTCTGCAATAAAACGTTCTTTAAACATGGGTGTTTTTTTATAAATACTATGTGGAAGAATATACCAAATTGCCGCCATCATAAATACCCAAATGCAAGAACCCAATAAAAATGGCTCAGGACGTACTTTTTTAAAGTAGAGCAATATTGCTGAAACAATGGCAAACACATTTACCAAAATCATCATTAATTTAATATCTCTTTTTGAGATAAAATGATAACGCAAAGCTTGTAATGTTTTCGATTTATCGTAACTAAAACTAAACTGCATAATTAAATTTCTAGTTGCAAAGAAACTGTTTATCTATCACTTTTAAAAAGAGAATACCGTAAAAAAAGATGTGTATTAAATTGTAGTGCCCATATCTTTTATTTTTTCTTTTCTTAGAGCATCAATTTCCATCATGCCCAATGTTCGTGAAATTTTCCAAGTACCTTTTTCTTTTTTAAGTTCTGTGTTAGATGTTGCTTCTATTATGGTGTTGGTTTCATAATCTAATGCTTCAAATACACAAGTTACAATGGCTGTATTACCATTAATAGCTACTTTCCATTTGCTTTTTTTAGGAAAAGAATAATCAATTACTCCTACAACATCTTCTTGTCCACCAACAATTCTATCAAAATCAAATCCAATTACAATTTCTTCCTCAGGATATTTTTGATAAATTTCCTCTATTCTTTTAAAATCTTTTCTATGCCAACTAATAAAATCTTCGCCCAATAATGGCAATTTAGTACGAATAAAAGTAAAATATTTTTCTACTGTTTTCCATTGAATGGTATAAGGTGGAGCATCATTTTCATTACTGCCTTTATACAATTTAAAGTTGTTCATTTCTTCATAATGCACTTTGTACCAACTATAAAATTGTTGTACCTTTTGTATCAATATTTTGGAATTATTTACCTGTGCCGTTGCAGTGTTAACACTTACAATAAGTGCCAATAAAATAATGATTGTAAGAATTTTTTTCATTCTGCCACATTAGTTTTTTAATTCTTTTGCAGAAGTATTCCAACTGCTTAAAATATTGCCTTTGCCATCTATAAACTCAACTTTTAAAGTTCTGTTTTCTAGACTTCCTTCAAAAGTTATTCTTGAATAGTTTTGAATATTGTCTATTCCTGCAACACGAAAAGGATTGTTCTTTTCTGCACCTCCAAACTTATGAGAACCTGACGTAAGTGGAGATGATGTAACATCGTACAAAGGATAAGATCCTTTTCTATCAATTTTAATTACTTCACTGTGGTGCCTATCACCTGTAAAAAATAGTATCCCATTTAATTTATTATCTGCAATAAACTGCATGAGTTCATTGTACTCTTTTGGAAAATGAACAAAACAATCCCATGGACTTACAGGATTTAATACTTGGCTGCCGGTGGCAATAATTCTAAAACTAATATTCTTGTTGGTAGAGCTTTGTAACAAAGCATTTTTTAACCATTCTAATTGTTGTTTGCCAAACATTTCTTTGGCTTCGTTAATTTGTCCATTTAAACTATCTGCCATATTATCGTTACTTCTAAACCAACGATCATCTAACATAAAAACATCCACATCGTTCCAAGTAAATTTTGTATAAATAGCTTGATTGTTTTCGCCATAACTTGGGTTTGCCCAAAAATGTTGAAATGCTTTTCTACTAGTTTCTTTAAATGGATAACTTTTATCGCCATCATTCCAACCAAAATCATGATCATCCCAAATGGCATAATTTGGCATTGCTTTTAATAAATTGGCAAAAAAAGGTTTTTTTCTGTCGGACGATGGACGATTGAATAAACCCCATTCACTATAATAATCAATTTCTCGGGTGTACCAATTATCGCCCAACCAAAGCATAAAATCTGCTTTTTCTTTTGCCATTGTTTCTAATATGGTACTATCTTGTCCATAAGGTTTGCCTGGTCTATCAAACTCTGGATTGTTTATATAAATACAACTGCCAGCTAAAAAAGAAAAAGTTGGTGGATCTTTACGCCATTGCCATAACTCTTGTGTTTTAAAACTCCCTGACGCAAGTTGCTTGCTTGTTCCAGTTACACTTAACACATACTTGTATTGTGTGCCAGGCATTAGTTTACCAATTTGAAAAATTAGTTTACTAAATCCTAGTGTTGTAGTTGGTACACTTTCTAAAATTTGCATTGAACTTCTAAAATTTTTTACATCCCAACAACTGAGCTGATATTTATTTACAGTATCGCTTACTTCAAACCAAATAGTGGTTGTTCTAAACTCTGTATGGCCTAACATAGGACCTGAAACTATTTGTGCTTGAATGTTGATAGCTATAAACAAACAAAACGACACTATGAAACTTTTCATAAACATTTTTTTGAGTATTGCAAGTTACGTTTTACGGCATTGTAAAAACATGAAGTTATGGTTAAATTAATGTTGATCGAAAGATCCAACATTGGCGAAGAATATGTAGAATGAATGTTTTAATTGGGATCCTAATTTGAGCAGAAATTTGTTAATGATTTTAAATACAACAAAAAGCCCCTTCATTTTCATGAAAGGGCTTTTAAAATTTATATTTTATGTATTAACTGCAACCTCCTTGTGTACCACAGTTTAAGCATTTGTAACAAGTGCCGCTGCGTACTGTAATATGTCCACAAGTTGAACAAGCAGGGGCATCGCCTTGCATTTGTTTTGCATAGCTGTTTACAGCATCCATTGTAGATTCTGATTTAACAGCAGCTACTCTTTGTAATTTTTGAGGTACTGGCGTTGCTGTTGTATTGTTTGATGCAATTGGAGCTGTTACATGCACACTACTTAATTCTGGAGATCCAATTAAGCTTACTTCATCATCGCCTAAATTGCCCACTTCAGGTTTGTCTAAAACATGCACTAAATCTGTTCTTCCCAAATATTCATAAGCCAATGCTCTAAATACAAAATCAACTAATGAAGTGGTTGTTTTAATATTTGGATGATCTACCATTCCAGCTGGTTCAAAACGAGTGAACACAAACTTCTCAACAAACTCTTCTAATGGAACACCGTATTGTAAGCCAACAGAAACAGCTATTGCAAAACAGTTCATTAAACTACGAACAGTTGAACCTTCTTTTGCTAAGTCGATAAATATTTCACCTAAAGTACTATCGCTGTATTCGCCAGTTCTTAAGAAAATAACTTGTCCATTAATTTTTGCTTTTTGAGTAAACCCTCTACGTTTTGCAGGTAATGATTTACGCTCAACAATTTTAGATAACTGACGTTTTAATTTAGTATCAGACGAAGCAGTCATTCTTCTGTTCACTTCATCTAATAAATCTTCAACACTCAACTTTGATAAATCAACTATATTACTTTCTTCTAAAGTTGCTGTAGTTGTTTCTACAGTAGCAGTTTCTACACTTGCGTCATCTGTTTTCTTTTTCTTATCGCTCTTAGTGCTTAAAGGTTGAGATAATTTAGAACCATCTCTATATAAAGCATTTGCTTTTAAACCCATTTCCCAACTTAATTTGTAGCAGTCTGCAATTTCTTCAACACTTGCTTCGTGTGGTAGGTTAATGGTTTTAGAAATAGCACCACTTAAGAAAGGTTGACAAGCAGCCATCATTCTAATATGCCCATGAGCATGAATAAAACGTTCAC
>ERZ724516.2091-NODE-2091-length-11383-cov-4.692708_pt1 | contig 11383 bp, 9 predicted proteins | sample MGYA00376049_ERZ724516 | MGnify/ENA primary metagenome ERZ724516 (study PRJEB28724, sample SAMN07190886) | activated sludge metagenome | isolation source: activated sludge of sewage treatment plant in Hong Hong | place: USA: Christiansburg, Virginia | collected... | reverse complement strand
CGAACACCACCACCGGCATGCGGCTGCCCAGGCGCGTCTGTGCGACCAGCGGCGCCAGCACGGCGGCGAGGAAGACAATGAAGATGGGATGGTCGGCGAGCATGGGGGTGGGCGGGTCAGCGGCGAGCATCCGCGAAGCCGGCAACTGCCCGGCAAGGACCAGGCTCCCTGCCCCGAATCCTGGGTTTCAAACCGAATCGCACGCCAAGCTCCATGTCAGCTCCGCTGAACAGATATTTCCGGGTGCCGCTTCTTAAATAGGCTCCGGCAGCGCCCACAACCGCTGAAGTCTATCGGCCGAACGGCGCAATCTTCTTGCATTTTCGGCCAGATTGCAGTGGAATCCGGCCCTTGAGCCGCAACACAGACGCCTCCTTTCGACCATGACCGGCCCTCGCACTTCGGCGCCTGCAACGCCTCCGTCGGCGCCCGGCGGCACCATGCGCGTCGGTCCGGTCGCAGCGATTCCGCTGGTGATGCAGGAACTCGGCGTGGCGGTGGAACCCGTGTTCGAGCGGGCCCGCGTGCGCTTGCCCGAATTCGCCAACGGCGACACGCGCCTGCCGCTGCAGACCCTGGGCCACCTTGCGCACGATGCGGCGCGGCAGGCCGACTGTCCGCAATTCGGCGTCCTGGTGGGCGACCACTTCCGGCTCGACGCCATGGGCGCCATCGGCGAGCTGGTGCGCCATGCGCCCAGCGTGGGCAGCGCGCTGCGCGCCTTCGCCGAAAAATTTCACGTGCACGACTCCGGCGCCACACCGGTGCTGGCGCGCCGGCCCGGCAATGCGGTGCTGCTGGGTTACGCGGCGCTGCGCCAGGACGCCACGGCCCTGCGCTACATCTACGACGCGGCCGCTGGAATTCTGTACCGCATGCTGCGCGAACTGTGCGGCCCCGCCTTCCACCCCCGCGCCATCGAACTTGCCTACGCACGCCCGGCCGACCCCAACTTCTACCGCAATTACTTCGGTTCCAAGGTGACCTTCAACGCCAGCCTGACCGGGGTGCTCTTCGACGAACGCTGGCTGGCCCAGCCGCTGGCGCAATCGCGCCCGGGCGCCTTTCGCGAGCTGCTGGACCAGATTGCGCGGGAGGAGCAACACAAGGCCCTTCCCTGGACGAACCGCACCGAGCATGCGCTGCAGCAGCTGCTGCTGGGTGGCACCGCCTCGGCGCCTGCGGTCTCTGCGCTGCTGCACCTGAGCGAGCGTTCCCTGCGCCGCAAGCTCGACAGCGAAGGCCAGAGCTTTCGCGACCTGCTGGCGCAGCGGCGCTTCGAATACGCGCAACAGCTGTTGCGCGACACCGAGCTGCCGGTGGGCGACATCGCCGCGGTGCTGCAATACCGTGACGCCAACGCGTTCTCCCGCGCGTTCCGCGCCTGGGCGGATTGCCCGCCGACCGACTGGCGGCTGAACAACGCACCGGGTCGGACGCCAATTCACTCCTGAAACCATAGCTGTCCGTGGCCTTTGGACGCCGGGATCCGGCGCAAGACACTTGAAAAACAGCCCCCAAAACGCCCTGAACACCGGTTTTCACGACCTGGAAGCCCTCAGCGCGCGCCTGCAGGCCCACCGCGCCCGCCGGCTGCCCGGGCGGCATTGGGTGGTGCGTTGTGGCGTCGTGCTGCTGATCGCCGAGCGCGGCCCTGGCGCCGTCGAGGCGCCCGCCCTGCTGATGATGCGCCGTGCCGAACGCGCGGGCGACCCGTGGTCGGGCCAGGTGTCGTTTCCGGGCGGGCGGGTGCAGCCGGACGATGCCGACACCCGCGCCGCCGCGCTGCGCGAGCTGAGCGAAGAAACCGGGCTGCGGCCCGATGCGTCGTTCGTGCCCATCGGCCGCCTGTCCGACCTGCTGACCCGCGAGCACGGCCGCAACCGACCCATGGTGGTGACACCCTACGTGTACCGCGTGCCGCGCGCATTGGCCGTCGCCCCCGGCGCGGAAGCCGCCCGGCTCTGGTGGGAGCCGCTGGCCACCCTGATCGACCCCGCCCGGCGCCACCGCTTGCACTGGCGCGTGGCCGGCCTGCCACTGCCGTTTTCGTCGATCGAGGTCAGCGGCGCGCGGCTGTGGGGCCTGTCGCTGATGATGGTGAAGGAACTGGTGCGGGCCACCGGGCTGAAGCCCCGCTGAGCCGGCAGCACCCCCGCCATCAGTCCGGCGACGGGTCGGGCGCATCCAGCGCGCGCCAGGTCGGGATGCAATGCGGCGCCAGCGCGGTGACCCAGTCCGGGTCGCGCGGGACGAAAGCCAGCCCGAAGCGCGGGCTGACCACAAAGCCGGCGCGCTCGAAGGCGTCCGCATCCTGCGCCCGCACAAACGCCTGCAGCGCCCGAAACGGCACCGCCAGCTCGCCCAGGTGCAGCACCGGCGCGCGCTGCGTGACCTCCTCCAGCCGGCCCGAGGCCTGGAAGCGGTACACCACGCCGCCGTAGTCGAACGACTCCAGCGCCACGTCGTTGGTCGAGCGCCGCAGCGGCAGGCCCATGCGCCGCAAAAGCCCAGCGGGCCGGATGGTGAACGGGATGTCGTCGACTTGGTCAAAGGGCGTGAGGTGCATCGTCGGGCGGGATGGCTAAGCCTCCATCATGCCTGGGCGTCTGACCGTTCCTGGACATGCGCGATCCCCGGGGCATCCCCGTGCAGGTAGCAGGGCGCGATTGCGAGGCGGCGGCAGCCCGATTCCTGGCGAGATGACGGGAGGGTGGAATCGGGTCGGGAAAGGCTGAAAGGCGACGTTCATCCTGCCGAACGTCTCAGTCCAGGCCGGCCTATGAGGTACACACTCGAAAGCCTGCCATCTGACGCCAATTTCCGGCTCGGCGCCAATCGGTGAGGCTGCACCGACCTGCACGCCGACAGTTCCATGGCGAGGCTCTTGCCAGCGCCAACACGGGCCTAGCGGGTCGGCGTATCACGCGCCGCAGCAATCACCCGCTGCATCTCGTCACGATCCGCGGCGCTCAACTGCTCGGGCCGCAGGGTGTAGGTCACCGCATGGATCGTCCCGGTGAAGGCAAAAGGCAAGCTGTAGCTCTCATCCACCGGGGAGCGGGTGTCCACGCCGATGTCGAGCGATTCGTCGATCGTCATCATGAATGGAATGGTGTGCTCCATTTTCTGCTGCGACAGCACCCGGCCGTCCACCGACAGCGTGCCGGTGCCACCCTTGCCAAGGCCCGGACCGTCGTACCTGAAGTCGAACATGATCGTATGCCTGCCAGGCGCGAGCGAGCGCCCGAGCCAGTCCTCGCCACCGACACCACCCTCGAAACGGGTTCGCTTGAGGTTCAGCAGGTTGTAGACAAACACCGGCTTGCCCTTCTGCAGGTACAGGCCATAACCACCAAAGCGCCCGCCCATCGTCGCGATCATGCCCTCGGCCCCCTCCTTGGGCACCGTGATCTCGGCCTTGATCGTGTAGTCGCGGTTGAGCAGCGCCGGCGCATTGGCCACCGGGATGCCGGCGTTCACGCCACGGTAGGTGAAAGTCGTCCGGCCGGCGGTGCCGCTCGGGCGCGGGGTCAGCAGCCGTGGCAGCACCGAGTTGTCGAGCGGGAAGACCTGGTGCTTGTTCGCCTCGGCAATGAACGCCGCCTGCAACTCTTTCAACTTCTCAGGCTGCTTGGCTGCGAGGTCGTTGGCCTGCGAGAAGTCCTCGGTGATGTGGTAGAGCTCCCACTTGTAGTCTCCCACCGGCGGCAGCGGTTTGGAGCCCACGAGCCAGGGCGGCTCGGGCGGCGTGGTGGCCGCGTACCAGCCGTCCTTGTAGATCCCCCGGTTGGCAAAGATCTCGAAGTACTGCGTCGTGCGCTTCGATGGCGCGCTCGCGTTGGCCTTCTTGAAAGTGTAGGCCATGCTGACGCCGTCCATCGGTTTCTGCTTGATGCCGTCAACCACGTCGGGCGCAGGGATGCCGGCGGCTTCGAGGATCGTCGGAACGACGTCGATCACGTGGTGAAATTGGGTACGGATGCCACCGACGTCGTCGATGTGGCCCGGCCAGGAGACGGCCATGCCCTGGCGGGTGCCTCCGAAGTGCGAAGCCACCTGCTTGACCCACTTGAACGGTGTGTCGAAGGCCCAGGCCCATGGCACCGCCATGTGCGGGTAGGTGGCGTCCGAACCCCAGGATTCGTAATAACGGAGGTATTCCAGTTCGGGCAGTTCGAGCACGCCGTTGTAGACAGTCATCGTGTTCGGCGTGCCCATCATCGAGCCCTCGGAACTGGTGCCGTTGTCGCCGTTGATGTAGATGATCAGCGTGTTGTCCAGCTTGCCCATGTCCTCAACCGCCTGGATCACGCGCCCGATTTCATGGTCGTTGTAGGCGGTGTAGGCCGCGAACACGTCGGCCTGGCGGGTGACGATCTTTTTCTGCACCGCCGACAGCGAGTCCCATTTCGGCAGTTCGGCCGGCCACGGGGTGAGCTGGGTGTTGGCCGGAATCACGCCCAGGCGCTTCTGGTTGGCGAAGATCTGTTCACGCAACTTCTCCCAGCCCTGGTCAAAGAGCTTCATCGCGCTGATCTTGTCGATCCACTCCTTGGTCGGGTGGTGCGGCGAGTGCGTCGCGCCCGGCACGTAGTAGACGAGGAAGGGCTTGTCCGGCGTCGAGGCGTCGAGTTCCTTCATGTAGCGGATCGCGTCGTCCGCCATGTCGGTGATCAGGTTGTAGTCCTTCTGCCCGACCCAGGGGAATACCGCCGTCGTGTTGCGGAACAGGTACGGCGTCCACTGGTCGGTCTCGCCACCCATGAAGCCGTAGAAGTACTGAAAGCCCATGCCCGTCGGCCACTGGTCGAACGGCCCGCCCGCGCTGTATTGGAACGCCGGTGTGTTGTGGTTCTTGCCGAACCAGGACGTCGCATAGCCGTTGCCCGAGAGAATCCGCCCGATGGTGGCGTGTTCGGTCCCGATGACCGAGTCGTAACCCGGAAAGCCGGTGGCAAACTCGCTGACCTGGCCGAAGCCCACTGCGTGGTGGTTGCGGCCCGTGATCAGCGCCGCGCGCGTCGGCGAGCACAGCGCGGTCGAATGGAACTGGGTGTAGCGCAGGCCGTTCCTGGCGATGCGGTCCAGCGCCGGCGTCGGGATCACGCCACCGAAGGTGCTGGGCACGCCGAAACCCGAGTCGTCGGTCATGATCAACAACACGTTGGGTGCGCCCTTCGGCGGCACCACGGTCGGGGACCACCAGGGCTTGGACGTTCTGGCGTCCTGCGTGATCACACCGCCGAAAGCCGGAGCCGGCGGCGGCAGCTGGTTGCCACGGATCGTCGTGGTCGCGCCGGGTGCGCCCAGCGTTCCCGTGACCTGTTGCGCCACACCAGCCCCCGGCATCAGCGCGGTCAGCAACCCGGCAACGCCGAACACCACCGACACGATGCTTTTTCGAAGCCAGCCTGTCCCGATATCCATGCGGGCCGACCGACGATCAAGATACTGCATAGCGCCTCTGCCTTTCCTGTCCGAATTGATACCGACGCCCGGCGCGATTTGCGATCGGGGCGATGTCCGGCTCCGGCGTCCAGCGCACTTCAAAGTTCCGGGCCGCCAGAACTTCTGGAACGATACACTCGCGAACCGAAAGCGGCCCTACATTTCCGGCACGTCGGTGAGATGGCGCTGCATGCCACCCCGCTGCTGGAGACCCATCTCCGATTCCCGCCATGACCGTTTCGCGCTCGTCTGCTGGTGCCTCGGGCTTTGCTCGTGTCGGTCCATTGCTCCCCTTGCTCTCGATTCTTGCGGACGCAGGTATATCGGCGGAGGCGGTTTTCAACCAGGCTGGCGTAGGGCTTGCGCTCTTCCAGGATCCGGACAATCGAATTTCCTTCGAAGCGGCCGGGCGCCTGCTTGAAACATCGGCACGGCTTGCCCGACTCCCTGATCTGGGGCTGCGCCTGGGGCGTGCCGGGCGATTGATGAACTTTGGCCGGGTCGGTGAATATGTCCGCTCGGCGGCAACGGTCGGCGACGGGCTTCGCGCTTTCGTTGAATGTTTCGCGTTCCAGGACAGCGGCGGCGTGCTGATGCTCCTGCCGATGCCACTCGGCAACGTCGCCATCGCCTACTCGATACACATGGCCAATACGCCGGGCCGACAACAGATACAGGACATGGCGATCGGGCTGGGATGCAATGTGCTCAACGAGTTGTGCGGCTCCGCATGGAGACCCAGCTATGTGCAGTTTGCCCACGCCAGGACAGCCGAATCCCGACCGCACCTGACGTCGATCTGCACCAACCCGATATTTGATGCGGAGGTGACCGCAATCGTCTTTCCGGCCAGCTGGATGGATCGGCCATTGCCCGACAGCGAGCCGGCGCGCCATGCCGCCCTTGGCCACGAACTCACGGTCGCGCTGCTGGATCGCACCAAGCCCATTTCCGTCGGGGTCCGCAGGGTTCTTCCGTCCGCCATCTTCAGCGGCAACCTGTCAGCGGCACGTGTTGCCAGGCAGTTCGGAATGAAGGAGCGAACCTTGCGAAAGCATCTCGCCGACGAGGGGACGGGCTTCTCGAAACTTGCCGCCATGGCGCGCTTCGAGGTTGCTCAACAGCTGCTTCGGGATACTTCGATGGCCATCGGAGATATTGCGATGGCGATGAACTACAGCGACTCGAACGCCTTCACCCGTGCGTTTCGGGCCTGGGCGGCGGAGAGCCCGACGGAATGGCGCCGCCGTGAAAAAGGTGTTGTCCAGCAGTGAACCCCTGTCGGCGGCCGGGCACCCCTGCGGCCACGGCGCGCCCACGCCCGCCAAGCCCTGGCTGGCGCTGAAGCCAACGCTGCCGACCCGCACCGTGTGTCCATGCGCTTGGGTGATTTGAGCGGTACAGCGCGACAGCCGCCGTTCACAACACACAACGCATGAAGACCACGGACAGCCTCAACGCCTGCGGAAAGTCAGGCGGTGCATCCACCACGTCGAAGCCCGCGCTTTTGTAAATGTCGTGCGCCATGGCCATGGACCGGTGGCTGTCCAGAACCGCGTATTGGTAGCCCAGGCTTCGCGCGCTCTGCATGAACGCATCCACCAGCTGCTTGCCAAGGTTGTGGCCGCGAAAGGTGGGACGCACGAACAGTCGTTTGAGTTCGCAATGTTCCTGATCCACCGGCTTGAGCGTTACGCATCCGGCTGGCTGCCCGTTCAGCGTGGCCAGCAGGTAGCTCCCCCTCGGGGGGACGCAGGCCCCGGGAATGGCCTGCAGTTCGTCTTCCCACCCACGGAACGTCGGGTCGGTCTCGCTACCGGGAACCAGCGCAAAGAACCAGGAAAAGTATTCGCGTACCAGCGCCTGGGCGCCTGCAATCTGAACGGGATCAGCGACTTGCGTTATGGCGAGCATCCCATCGGCTCCTTGATTGAGTGCGGCGCCCGCCCGTGCCGTGGATTGACGGTTGCCCTGCTGGTGCAGGCGACGGCCCGGACGCGGCGGGCCCAGGGCTTCTGAAGCCGGAAATCACCCGCCGGGCCGCCGCATTTCGACGACCACGTCGCCCGACACCGGGTCGGTGACGCCCAGCCCGCCACCCAGGTCTTCGAGCGTGTCGCGGAACCGGTTCAGCAGGGCGATCATCTGATCGCGCGCGCCGGCAAGACTCGCCATGTCTTCCCATTCGCCGATCACGCAGTAGGCACGCTCACCGGTCTTCACCAGCGTTACGCGCCGCATGCCCGGAAAGTTGGCCTCCGCGTCGCGGTGTGCGCTGACAAACTCTTCCTCGCGCCCGGGTTTTACACGGAATCGCACCACATTGAATGCCGTCATGGTCTCTCCTTGCTGAAGTTGAAGACACGCTAGCCCAGGTCACCACGAACGTCATCGCGCGTGACGCACGAAGCCTATGCGCGTCGTCGCCATCGCGCAACCATGTCCATCGCGGCCTCGTGGGTATGGCGCGGGCGTGGGCGACTGGGGCCGGCTTCGGCGGGATGCGCAGGCGGCTCTGGTCGGCCAGATGAACCTGAGTGTCGTCCTGGGCAAGCGAAGTGGCAGGCGCTACCGTGGGCAGACCGCGGGCGCATTCGGTTCTTGAAACGATGCAGAGATGAGAGTCTCGCGAACCTCGGTTGCGAGCTCCCATTTGGATTCGGAAATCTTCTGACCACGGGCTGAATAAAACGCAGCCGTTGTGCACAGCAGAACTTGCTTGGTAACTGCAGGCTGCGGCGGCAACTGCTGAACCAGAAACGTGTAGGGCCCCAATCGTGCGCCGCCAAGGTGCTTGAAGTGGCTGCCAAGTCTTTGCTCCGCGTACGCGGAATCCGGCAACGAATAGTTCGCGGTCAGATTGGCGAGGAACTCTCTGTCCTGCTTCAGAATGGGCAGTAACTCGCTGAAGTTCATCGACCCGCCTGCAGCGGCTACAAGCGGGAATGAAACCGCAAGTGCAGACGCCAAGATGACGAAAGGCGAGCGCAACTGATAACGCCTAACCACGGCGGGCAATAACCCGCCTTTCAAGCACGCGCCGGTTCAAATACGCCGCCTGCGGCGCCGATAGTTCGCCCACGGTCATGACGCCTCCGCCCAAAGGTAGTTCGTCTGGTGCCGTTGTATCGCATCTGACGCGCTCTGTGAAGCGCGACGAGCGAGTCGATGAGTGATCGCACGTCCCAGCGTGTCACATGGATGCCGTACCCCGCGAATGCGCGGATCACTCGGGACGAGGGAATTCCTTTCTGCTCACAAGGCTTGCCTTGTCCGCCCAGTCCCCCGTTCCCCGCCGCGCTATTTCGCCGCAGCCTCACCCTTCCCCGCTCCGCCGCCCGCCTCCTCATCCACCGACTTCTGCACCGCCAGGTAGAACGCTTCGCGCGCGGCGCTGGCCACGGGGTCGCGGGCGCCGCCGGCCCAGTCGGCGTTGGAGGCGATCACGAGCTTGCGTTTGGGGTCGATGAAGATGCCCTGGCCGAAGATGCCGCGCGCGGTGAAGGCGCCGCTGTCGTAGGTCCACCACTGGTAGCCGTAGCCGCGCCCGGGCTGGCCGATGGGCACGCGGGTGGTGGTGGCCTGCTCCAGCCAGCCGTCTGGCACGATGGACTTGCCGCCCACGGCAGCGCCGTTCAGGATGAACTGGCCGAAGCGCGCAAAGTCGCGCGATGCGGCCTGGATGCAGCAGCCGCTGATCTCCTGGCCGGTCTTGCTCAGGATCCAGGTGGCTTTCTGCTCCATGCCGGCGGGCACCCAGATCTTTTCCGACAGGTAGGTGGCCAGCGGCTTTTTGATGGCGCGGTTGAGCAGGATGCCCACCAGATTGGTCTCGCCGGTGCTGTAGAGCCAGCGGGTGCCGGGCGGCACCTCGCGCGGCAGCTTGCGCATGTAGCTCACCAGCGCGTCCACGCCGGGCTCGGGCTGGTGGTTGTTGAAGCGGGCGACGTCGGCGTTGGGGTCGGCGTAGTCTTCGTTCCACTTCACGCCCGAGGTCATGGTGAGCAGCTGGCGAATGCTGACGTCGTCGTAGGCCGAGCCCTTCATCTCGGGGATGTAGTCGCTGACCTTGTCGTCCATGCTCTTGATGTGGCCGTCTTTCAGCGCCGCGCCCACCAGCGTGGAGGTGATCGATTTGGCCACCGAGAAGCTGGTCCAGCGGCCGGCGGCGTCAAAGCCCAGCCCGTAGCGCTCCAACCGTATCTTGCCGTCGTGCAGCACGATCAGCGCGGCACTGCGCTGGCCGGCCAGGTAAGCGTCCACGTCCAGCGCCAGCTTCAGCGGCGGCCCCGGCGGCAGGGCCGACGGCGTGCCGCCGGCCGGGATGTCGTGCCACTTGGCCAGCAGCGAGATGCGGTCCAGGGCGCGGAACGCCGCGTCGCGCTGCGGCTGGCTCCAGAACAGCAGGTCTTTGTTGGTGGGCACCGTGGCGATCAGGCCGCGGGTTTCCTTGTCCAGGCTGAACCAGCCGGCCGTGCCGGCGATGGCCACCACGGCGAGCGCACCGAAGGCGATTTTCTTGAGCTTCATTGGGATCTCCAGTGGGCTGCGGGCTGCGAATGCGCCACGAACGTGCCCGAACGCAGGAGATTCTGCGACATCCCGCCGCGTTTCTCCATCCGGGATAGCCCTTCGGCAGGCGCAAGGCGCGAAGCGAGTCGCGTCGCCCTGTTGCGCGCGCAGGCTCGCTCCGATCAGGCCTGCGCCACCCGCACCGCGCAGTACTTCAGCTCCGGAATCTTGCCAAACGGGTCCAGCGCGGCGTTGGTCAGCAGGTTGGCGGCGGCTTCCACGTAGGCAAACGGAATGAACACCGTGCCCGGCGGCGTGCCGTCGTCCTGACGGGCGGTGAGCACCACCTCGCCGCGCCGGGAGGCCACGCGGATCGTGTCGCCCGGCTCCAGGCCCAGGCGGGCGAGGTCGTCGCCGTGCAGGCTGGCGGTGGGCGCGGGCTCCAGCGCATCGAGCACGCCGCTGCGCCGGGTCATGCTGCCGGTGTGCCAATGCTCCAGCTGGCGGCCGGTGATGAGCACCATGGGGTAGTCGGCATCGGGCCGCTCGTTGGCGGGGATGATGTCGGCCGGCACCAGCTTCACGCGCCCGTCGGGCGTGGGGAAGTGGTCGTGGAAGACGATGGGCTGCCCGGGGTCTTCGGCGCTCAGACAGGGGTAGGTGACGGCGCCTTCGCGCACCAGGCGCGGCCAGGTGATGCCTTCGATGGCGGTGTGCATGGCCTGGCGCATTTCTTCAAATACCAGCTCCACGCCGTGGTACCCAGCGCCTTCTGGTCTTGAGTTGCTCTGATTTTCATAGTCCCAATCGAGCCCGAAGCGCTGCGCCATCTGCTGGATGATCCACAGGTCGGCGCGCGCGTCGCCCGGCGGCGTCAAGGCCTGGTGGCCGAGCTGCACCGTGCGGTCGGTGTTGCTGACGGTGCCGGTCTTCTCGGGCCAGGCGCTGGCGGGCAGCACCACGTCGGCAAGGAAAGCGGTTTCGGTCAGGAAGATGTCCTGCACCACCAGGTGCTCCAGCGATGCCAGCGCGTGGCGCGCGTGGTTCAGGTTGGGATCGCTCATGGCGGGGTTCTCGCCCATGATGTACATGCCGCGGATCTTGTGGGGATCGGCCTCGGGGGCGAGGATCTTGCCCATGATCTCGACCACGGTGTAGCCCGGCTGGTCGTCCAGCTTCTGGCCCCAGAAGGCTTCGAACCAGTCGTGGGCCGGCTGGTCGGTCACGCGCTGGTAGTTGGGGTACATCATGGGGATGAGCCCGGCGTCGCTGGCGCCCTGCACGTTGTTCTGGCCACGCAGCGGGTGCAGGCCGGTGCCGGGGCGGCCGATCTGCCCGGTGATGCTTGAGAGCGCGATCAGGCAGCGCACGTTGTCGGTGCCGTGCACATGCTGGCTCACGCCCATGCCCCACAGGATCA
>ERZ724516.2090-NODE-2090-length-11389-cov-4.754897_pt1 | contig 11389 bp, 9 predicted proteins | sample MGYA00376049_ERZ724516 | MGnify/ENA primary metagenome ERZ724516 (study PRJEB28724, sample SAMN07190886) | activated sludge metagenome | isolation source: activated sludge of sewage treatment plant in Hong Hong | place: USA: Christiansburg, Virginia | collected... | reverse complement strand
GTAATGGTACGATCACGCATGTCTGCTTCGGAAAACTCCGTGACCACGAGCATTCCCCAACGTATGGATCGTCTGCCATGGTCGCGCTGGCACTGGCTGGTGGTGACGGCTCTTGGCGTGACCTGGATTCTGGATGGACTTGAAGTCTCCATTGTGGCTGCGCTCGGTCCGGTCCTGACGCAGACCACCACCTTGCATCTGACGACCTCTGACGTCGGCCTCACCGCTTCGGCCTATTTGGCCGGATCCGTGGTGGGCGCCGTCGTCTTCTCCTATCTGACCGACCGCCAGGGACGGAAGAAATGGTTCATGTTCACCCTGATGCTCTATCTGGCTGCAACCGTGATGACGGCCTTCTCCTGGGATCTCTGGAGCTTCATGTTCTTTCGTTTTTTGACCGGTGCCGGGATCGGCGGAGAATATGCGGCGATCAACTCCGCCATCGATGAACTGATTCCCGCGCGCAGTCGCGGGCATACCGATCTGGCGATCAATGGCAGCTGGTGGTTGGGCAGCGCGGCCGGCGCGCTGTTGACGATTGTGCTGCTGAATCCTTTGTTGATCCCGGAATATGTGGGCTGGCGTCTCTGTTTCGGCTTAGGGGCCGTGCTGGGCGTGAGTATTCTCCTCGTGAGACGGGTTGTTCCCGAGAGTCCGCGATGGCTGATGACGCATGGAAGTGTGCAGGAGGCCGAGCAGGTCGTCTCAGGCATTGAAGCGCAGGTCATGCGTGATGGACACCTGGCCTCGCTCCCGTCAGCCGAAGGATCAATAACCATCCACGGACGGCCGCATGCGACCTTGGCTACCGTGGCACGGGAGTTGTTCACGTCCTATCCCCGTCGCACATCATTGGGAATTGTGCTAATGGTGACGCAATCGTTCATGTACAATGCGATTTCGTTCACCTATCCGTTTGTGCTCACAAAATTTTATGCCGTGCCAAGCCACAGCATCGGCTTGTACATTGTGCCGTTTGCCATCGGGAATTTCCTGGGCCCCTTGTTGCTCGGCCGTTTTTTCGATACCATCGGCCGCAAGCCGATGATCAGCGTCACCTATGCGGCCGCTGGTTGCTTATTGGCCGCCACGGGCTATCTGTTCGTTCAGGGTGCCTTTACCTCCGTCACGCAAACACTGGCGTGGTCGGCCATTTTCTTTTTTGCGTCGGCCGGTGCAAGTGCCGCCTATCTGACCGTCAGCGAGATCTTTCCGATGGAGATCCGCGCCATGGCCATCGCATTCTTCTTCGTCGTGGCCCAGGGCGCGGGTATTGCGGCCCCCTGGTTATACGGCAAGTTGATCGAAACATCCGCCGAGAGTGTCATGTATGGATATCTGCTGGGAGCCGGGATGATGCTGATCGGTGCAGTCGTGGAGTTGTGGTTAGGGGTGAAGGCCGAGGGGCGATCACTCGAACATATCGCGATGCCGCTTTCCGCCCAATCTGTGCCGAGTCGTGCGCCACACGTCTGATACCCATTCCCATGTGTAGACGAGACGATCAGTGTGAAATGAGGCGCGAGTGAACGTTCGTCCGTGGACCGCCGTGTTGCGCGACTGGCAGGCGCGTGCGGTGGCCGATGTATTGGCGCAAAAGCGTGAAGATTATCTCGTGACGGCGACACCGGCTGCGGGAAAAACGCGCTTTGCCTTGCGGATCGCCCATCACTATCTGGCGGAACGCGCGGCCAGCCGTGTGTTGGTGGTGTGTCCGACGAATCATCTGCGCACGCAGTGGGCGTCGGCGGCAGGGCAGGCCGGTATTCAATTGGATCCCGCTTTGTCCAATGAGCAGGCCTGCGAGGCGCGTGACTATCACGGCGCCGTGGTGACCTACCAGCAGGTCTGTCTGGCGCCGGATGTGTTCCGGCGCGCGTGCCGCAACCGGAAGACCCTGGTGATTCTCGACGAGTTGCACCACGCCGGAGACGGCAAGGACTGGGGCAAGGCGCTCCGTGAATCGTTCGGTGAGGCGGTGTTTCGTCTGGCCCTCTCGGGCACGCCGTTCCGGTCCGACAATAATCCTATCCCGTATGTGCGGTATGAGCAGGGCGAAAGCCAGGCAGACTTTACCTATGGATATTCGCACTCCATACGGGACGGGGTCTGCCGTCCGATTCTCTTTCCGAGTTATGAGGGAGAGCTGACCTGGTTATCCGACGGGCGCGAGCACCGGGCGACGTTCGAAGACGGCTTGACCTTCGAGCGCCAGCGCGAGCGTCTCAAAACCGCGTTGCTCCAGGAAACCTGGTTGGGACCGGTGTTGAGCGATGCCCATGCCGAGTTGCAACGTCTGCGGAAGCAGGAGCAGCCGGACGCGGGTGGCCTGATCGTCACGATGAATCAGGATCATGCGCGGCAGGTCGCCGAACTGGTGCATCGCCTCACGGGCACGCGCGCCCTGGTGGCCGTCTCGGACGATCCCTCCGCCTCGAAGACGATTGAAACCTTTTCCCACCACAAGACGCAGCAATGGTTGGTGGCGGTCAACATGGTAAGTGAAGGCGTCGATATCCCGCGCCTCCGGGTCGGCGTGTACGCGACCAACGTGTTGACGGAAATGTATTTTCGCCAAGTGGTCGGACGCTTCGTGCGGATGCAGGATAAAGTGCCGAAACCGCAACGGGCCTGGCTGTACCTGCCGAAGGACGCCACGCTGGTGCATTATGCCAAGCGGATCAAGGTTGAGCGCGATCACGTGCTCGAGGAGATCATGCCGGCTGTGCAGCGGACCCTGTTCGGCACGGCCGCGACGTCGTTGAAAGAATATATTCCACTCAATGGTGTGGCGCGGCTCGATGCGTTGATCGGCGCGGACGAGGGCGAGCCTGCCCTGACAGGGAAGGGGCAGCCTGAGCCGGCCGTGGCGCTGCATGACCAAAAGAACCTATTGCGGGACAAACACCGCGTCCTAGTCGGGGCGGTCGCACGAAAGTGCGGAATGGATCACCGGCAACTCAATGCGGAATTGATCAAGCGGACCGGTGGCCGGGTGGATCAAGCCACGATCCCGCAACTGGAACGGCGCATTGCCTTGCTTGAGAAGTGGCGGGATTCCGGCTTCGATAAAAAGCGTTGAGCGGTCGAAGTATGATAAGCATATCCTGCTCCGTGAGCGAGCGCAGGATGGCATGAAGCATTGAAGCATTATTGGAGAGGATAAGGACCATGGCTGGGAATAAAAGGAAGCGGCCCGCGAGTGCGGCAGCGAAGACAGCGAAGACAGCGAAGAAGAAGGACGTGTCGAAGGTGGTGAAGAAGACCATCGCCAAAAAGGCGGCTCCGGCGCGCCGTGCAAAAGCGACTCGGGCTCGAACATCATCGGTGGCGGTGGTCGTCTTATCCGGTTCAACGCCCTTGCGCAGAAACAAGGCCGCTGAACTGGTCGCGGAAGAGCTGCAACTGGACTTATCGAAAGTGAATCTCTCTTCCGTGGTGAGCCAGCGGGTCGGCGAAACCGAGAAAAACATCAACCGCATCTTCGACGAGGCTGAACGCAGCGGGTCGATTTTGTTCTTCGACGGGGCCGATGCCTTGTTCGGCAGGCACCGTCCTTCCAAGGATGGCGCGAGTCACTATGCCAATGCCGGAGCGGCGCATCTGCTGCAGCGCATTGAAGACCATAACGGCCTGGTGATTCTCACGACCAACGGCAAAAGCCGGATCGATCAAGCCTTGTCGAAGCAGGCACGGGTCTCGGTCATGGTGGGCATCGAGAAGAAACGGCGGAAGAAGCCGACTGCCTAAGGAATCGTTCGCCCGTGGGTCATCGCGTCGCCATGGCGTGAACACAGGATGCTGAAACGCGAGTTAGCCAGGCCGCAGCGAACGAGGGCTCAATGCGTACGCTCAGGGGTACGTTGGGGGGCCGAGCGATGCGAGAACGCGGCTGATGGATTTTTCAGCATCCTGTGAGGATTACTCGGTTTCTTCGCTGGCTTCCAGGCACTTCGTGCATTGCTCGAGGTCGGGTACGCCATGGGCGCTGCAGAAGTGCCGGTGGCAGAGACCGCAGAGCATAAACGTCATTTTGATCCGGTCTTCCGCTTCGCAGTAGTAACAGTTTTTTGCGCTTCTTGCCTTCGGCATGGTCCTTCTCCTCGCGTCATGTCTCAATTCACAGGTCGTGTCATCGCCTGACTGCGCCGTTTGCGGTCGACGTCGCGTCCCAACGCACCCCTTCCGGGATCGCCACAAGGACGGCAGAGTGTCAATCGATGACGGGGGGCGGGCAAGTCACCCAGGCCGAGTTAGCCTGAGGCGCTAAGGGCAACAACAGGTGTGATCGTGCTCGCATTCATCCAACCAGAATGCCGCGACCGGCTTTCATGGAAGGCTGCCTCGTTATAACACATTTTCCCGCGTGTCTGCGCAGCCGTGACGTGCCCCGGGGCAGCGTAGCGCGGAAGCGATCTGCCTAGTGCGCGGTGGCCTGCTCGACTTCTTCCCGCAGGAGAAACTTGATCGACGGGTTGGATTTTATGCAATAGGCCAGCAAGTGATCGGTCGTAAATAACATGACGGCGCGACCCTGTTGATCCACGAGTCGGATGGTATCGGAGGGCCAATAGACGGCCGAGATGGCTGCCGGATCACCCACGATCCAGCGCGCCAGGCTGTGGGGCATGCGCTCGACGGTCGTTTTGACTCCGTATTCGTTCTCCAAGCGGGACATCACGACATCGAACTGCAGTTCGCCCACCGCGGCCAGCACCGGTTCACGGCGCACGTGGTCGGGGGAGTAGAAAATCTGCATGACCCCTTCTTCTTCCAGTTGCTTGAGCCCCTTCTGAAACTGTTTGTGCTTGGAAATATCCTGCGTCCGCAAGAGGCCGAAACATTCCGGCGGAAAGTGCGGGATGGGATCAAACGTCAGGGAGGGATCGGACGTGAGCGTGTCGCCGATGGTAAACAGGCCTGGATTCACCAGGCCCACCACATCACCGGGGTAAGCTTCATCGATGGTTTCCCGGTCCCGGCCGAAAAGGCGATGCGGGCGCGTCATGCGGATCTTGCGGCCCAGTCGGGCGTGATGGACCATCATGTCTTTTTCAAATCGGCCTGAGCAGATGCGGAGGAAAGCCATGCGGTCGCGATGCTGCGGGTCCATGTTCGCCTGGATCTTGAACACGAAGCCGGAGAAGGTCTCGTCGGTCGGCTGCACCAGGCCCTGAGCGCTCTGTCGCGGGCCGGGAGGCGGCGCGAGTTTGGTGAAGGCGTCGAGAAACGGTCCAACGCCGAAGTTGGTGAGCGCGCTGCCGAAAAACACCGGGGTCAGTTGGCCGGCTAGAAAGCGGTCTCGATCGAACGCGGTGCCGGCGCCCGTCAAGAGCCCGATTTCTTCTTGCAGAGGGCCATAGGCGTCGCCAAGCGTTTCCGCGAGTTTCGGGTTCGGGAAGGCCTCGACCGTCATCGGGGCGCGACGTTGATTGTGCGACGTGCGTTGGAAGAACAAGACCTGACGGTTCTGAAAATCGTACACGCCTTGAAAGCCGGACCCTTCGCCGATCGGCCAATTGAAGGGGACTGCCGTCATGCCCAATGTACGCTCGATCTCATCGAGCAAATCGAACGGGTGCCGGCCCGGCTGGTCCATCTTGTTGATGAACGTCAGGATCGGGATGCCGCGTTTCCGACAGACGGCAAACAGCTTTTTGGTCTGTGGTTCGATACCCTTGGCGCCGTCCAGCACCATCACCGCACTATCGACGGCCATGAGTGTGCGATAGGTGTCTTCGCTGAAATCCTGGTGTCCCGGTGTGTCGAGCAGATTGACTCGTGCACCCTGATAGTCGAACTGCAGCATGGTGGATGTAATCGAAATGCCGCGTGCCTGTTCCAGCTCCATCCAGTCGGATTTGGCCTGGCGTTGAGTGGACCGAGCCTGCACCGCACCGGCCAGGTGGACCGCTCCCGCATAGAGCAGCAATTTTTCCGTTAACGTGGTTTTCCCCGCGTCCGGGTGGGAAATAATGGCGAACGTGCGCCGGCGCAGCACTTCCCGGCGTAACTCGTCGGACGCAGACTTCTCAACCGGCAGGGACATAGCATGCTCTTCGTGGTTAGGGGATATCGACGGGACAGGGGGTGTGGCCGCCTGGCGTCGCTGAGTTGCAACGCTTTCTTTTATCAGTCGGAGTGGGGCGGCGGCAAGAAGGGGGGGGGAAGAGGGGGCGTGCAGCCTGCTGCTCCCGTGCTCGCGCAACGCGCGGTCGCAGACTCCCCTCGTTGGACGCGCGCACTTAGGATCATTCGCCTGCCCGCCCCCGGGGAGGCAGGAAGTAAGGAAGGAGGAAAGGGAGACCCTGAGAACCCGCACAAACGGAATGTGCTCGTCCGATGGCCTGGTTAGGGACTGCTATACTTTGTCTACACCTGTCTCCAGGGGATGTGTGCCATGCATATTCCGACTCATCTCATGTTGTCCTGGGTAGTCGGCCACCGGCTGGAGGCGCGGCGTGACCGGCGGTTGGTCGCGTGGGCTGGAGTGGCGTCGGACCTCGACGGACTCACGATCCTGGCAGGAATGGATGCCTACGGGCGCTGGCACCATGTGCTCACCCATGGACTGTTGGCCGGGGTGGTCATCAGCCTGCTTTGTTCCCGGTGGGCGAAGGACCGCGTGAAGGTCTGGTGGCTGGCACTGACCGCCTTCCACCTTCATCTGGTGTGTGATTTGCTCGGGAGCGGAGCGGATTGGCCCATTCAATATTTCTGGCCGATCAGCAGCGCCTTCTATGGCAATCCGTATGGATGGGAATTAGATGCATGGCAGAATTGGATCGCTGCCCTCGGGCTGATGCTGATCTGCGGACATCTCGCCATTCGCTCCGGCCATTCCGTCGCCGAGACTGTCCTTCCCGCCGTGGGTGATCAGGCGGTAGTCGCTGCTCTCCGTCAACGCTTCGCCTCAGTGGCGCCTTTGCCTATAGCCCGGCCACGATCAGACATTTCCTGAACGCCACCATTGAGAAGGTCCTCGTTGGGCGCGCACCTTCAGGATCATGTACCTGCCCGCCCTGCGGGAGGAATGAAGTGAGGGCAGAGACCGCGCATGATCAGAATGCGCTCGTCCGATTCGCGCAGTGGGAGTCTTCCTGCCCCCTCCCAGGAATCACACGCAGTCAAGAGCACCCGGCCGCCCCCCTTTACGTAACGGAGAGACGGTCGTCGAGACCGGAGGCAACGGTTATTTGCCCAATGGATTGGTCAACGTGCCCTTGGCGCCCTCCTTGATGTCCTTGACGTCTCCCTTGACCTGACCGACACCTTGCTTGGTCTTATCGATGTCCAGCTTCTTGGCGTCTTCTTTCGTTTGAGTGGCATCGGTTTTGAGTTTGCCGGTGGTTTCCGTCAACGACTTGCCCGTGCTCTTCATCGCTTCTTTGCCTTCTGTGACAAGGCCATCGGCATGGGCTGATGGCAATAGCGACGCCACGGAGGTTGCTCCGAGACCGACGGCGACTGTAATGGCGACGATCAATGACTTGTGCATGAAAAGCCTCCTTGGTGAGTGGGACCATTGGCTGCATGGGAATGAGGGCCGTGTGCAGATGGTCGACCTGTTCTGGCAATCCCGTGTTGCCCTACGGCACTATAGCAGGATGCCTCAAATATTGTTTCACGATCCTCCCGTGTGCTGTGCTAGGCGCCTAGAGGCAGTCCGATGACATGGAGACGGATGCCTACCTTGGCATATAATCCCGTTGCCGTAGGTTATTGAGGGCAATTGGTTCCAGTGCGGCTTCCTGAAGAATCTTCATTGCGATCATAACATCCCCCTATTCCATAGCGAGGTTGGGGAGGACAGTGCTGGGGAACGATTGCAGTTGCCGAGAGGGGATGTGCAACAGGCCAAGAGGGTAGCAGTGGGGGACTCTCTCAACTCGCGCATCGTTCGTGGGCTGGTGTTTGTGACGAAACCGTTCGCTATTCGATTCGCGCTTCTGTCATCCTCCATGCGAGACACTATGCCATCATGACAAATTCTCACCCTCGCGATCCGTTACACGGCATTACCTTGGAGAAGATCGTCACCACCCTCGTCGAGCGGCATGGGTGGGATGAACTTGGCCGCCGCCTGCCGGTGCGTTGCTTCCTAAATAATCCGAGCGTCAAATCCAGCCTTACATTTCTCCGCAAGACGCAATGGGCGCGCGAGCGGGTGGAGGGCATGTATATTGCGGAGCTGGAGTGAGGCACAGCCTTTCTTGTAGGACTCGTGCTTCGTCGATGCTACGGAGACCGAACCACCTCACGACCTGTCCCATAGCGCCCTGCTAAGTTACTCGCGTTTTATCTCGCTTCACTTCCTGCGACTTGATCAATCCCTCCCACCCCTGTAGATATGAAGAAGACTCGTTCATGATCGCGGAGGTTCACGTTCGTGCACATGCCCCTCATGCTTACGTTCTGGTTGCTGTTCTGCCTGGCGCAGCTGTCTGCCGCCTCGGCTCAGGCTCCATCGTCATCGACCGATAAAGCGGTTCGATCCACCTTGGAAACAGTCGGGGTGAAGCTGGACCAGCCGGCGGCCGATGCGCCGGCACCCGACACGGCGGCCGCGGATCTCCAGCACAAACGTGCGGCGGCAGAAAAGGAACTGGGCGAGATCATCCGGCCGCAAGCTCAGCGCAAAGGGGCGGCGGGAGGCCAGGTGGACGGGCGCACGGCGGAGCGGCGCTCGTTGCTGCAGCAGTTGGTGCAAATCTATGAGCAACATCTCGATGCGTTGCGCAATCTCGAACAGATGCGGCAGCGGGTACGGGAAGCCGAACGCCAGGAAAAGGAATGGGATGGATTTCCCACGCCGGCACCCTATTCAGTGCTGAAAATTGATGAGCTGCGTGATGCCGTTCGATCCATGACCCTCACGTCACAAGGCGCCCAAACCAGACTCAACATGACCGAAGGCCTGACGGAGAGCACGCAGCGCAGTCTCAAGGCTTCGCAGGAAAAAGCCCGGCAATTGTCGGAGCGTCTCGAAGAGGTCCAGGATCCCGTCAAGCGGGACACCCTCACCGCAGACCGCGATCTCGCCCGTGTGCGGGAGCGAGTGGAGGGTGCGCGAGTGGGCATGTTGGAAGCGGAGAAGATGCAGATCCAGGAGGAGGTGGCCGAAGCGCGTCACCGGATGGCGCTGCTCACGCGCCAGCTCAGCGTGGCTGAACAGGATCCTGCCTTCACGCAACAGGACTACGACAAAATCAAAAAACGGTTGAACGCCGAGCATCAGTCATTGACGGATGAAATCGAGCGGGCCGTCGTCGAACAGTCGACGCAACGGCAGGCGGTCGCGGCCGGAGAAGCCGCACTCGCGGAGGCTGATGCTAAGGACGCTTCCTCCAAGAGGGCCACTGTCCGGGAAAAGGCGGAACGCCTGACGCAGCTGACCGAGTCGGTCGAACTAAAGCGCCTGCAATTCGACAATGCCAATTTGCATGTGGAGCTGCTCCGCGAGATGCTGACAGGCTTAGAGCAGGAGCGGCATATCTGGGACGTTCGGTTCGCCACCGCCCGGGAAACACTCTCCGTCGTCGAAGAACGGGAGGCGTATGCGAAGATCGCCGCGACTGCCAAGCAGATTCGAGGCTGGAAGGAGTATGGACTCCAGCAACTGGGCATGGTGGGCAGTCATATCAGCGATGTGGAGGACCGGCTCGCGGAGGCTCCATCGCCGGCACGGGCGAAATCTCTCACAGACAAACTGCGCCTGTCTCGCCACCGTGAAGATCTGTACCGGCGCGCGCTCCAACGGACGGATTCCTTGCTGGGCTTGATCGATAACAAGCAGGCGGAATTTCGTCACCGCGAGCAGGCCCGGTCGGTGCTCGCGCGCATGAAGGAGTGGGGACGAGCCTCGCTGGTGATGCTGGGGAATGCCTGGCATGTGGAATTGTTTGCCGCCGAAGACACCATTGAAGTGGATGGTAAAAGTATCACCGGCCGAAGGAGCGTTACGCTGGGGAAGGTCGTCACCGCGCTGGTGATTTTGATCGTCGGGTATTGGGTGGCGGGAATCATGGCGCGATTTGCCGAACGACAGGCCATTGCCCGGCTGCAGCTCGATCCAAACGTCGCCAACATCATTCGCCAATGGGCCCTGGCCTGTTTTTTTCTTCTGCTTGTGATCGTGACCCTGATGTCGGTGAAAATTCCGATCACCGCCTTCGCCTTTCTCGGCGGTGCCTTGGCTATCGGGGTGGGCTTCGGCACGCAGAATTTGCTGAAGAACGTTATCAGCGGGCTGTTGCTGCTCCTGGAACGGCCTCTGCGCGTCGGCGATGTGATCGAGGTGGATGGTATCAGAGGGATGGTGACCACCATCGGCCTGCGCTCGTCGACGATCCGGGATATCAACGGCGTGGAAACCTTGATTCCCAACAGCAATCTGCTCGAGAAGAATTTGACGAACTGGACCTACTCCAGCTTTCGGAAACGGTATTCGCTGCGCATTGCGGTGGCGACCGGGTCGGATGCGCGGCAGGTCAAGGAGAAGCTGGGTGAGCTGGCTGGCCAACACGGACAAATTCTCAAAGAGCCGGAGCCCTATGTGTTGTTTGAAGATTTCAGCGAGCAATCGCTAGTGTTTGTCCTCCACTACTGGATCGAGATCAGTCCCGGTATCGACGCCGCCACAGTCGCCAGCGATCTGCGCTTCATGATTGAACGGACATTTGCGGACGAGAAGATCGCAAGAAAGTAACGACCGGCTGAACCACCGGACTCCGGCCTCTTTTCCCAAGGAACCGCATGGCCCCGAACGCGACGATTTGTAAAGCCGTCCTCCATATTGCCGACGTGGATCGCCACTATTACGAAGACCACAGCCTCACCCTGGCGCGGCATCCATCGGAAACCGACGAGCGCATGATGGTTCGCCTCCTCGCATTCGCGCGGCATGCGCATGAGGCCTTGTCATTCGGCCGTGGATTGAGCACGGAGGATGAGCCGGCGTTGTGGCAGAAGGATGCCACCGGGTTGATCGAGTTATGGATCGAAGTCGGACTGCCGGACGAGAAGGCCCTTCGCCAGGCCTGCGGCCGGGCCAGGCAGGTCTGTGTCTATACCTATGGGGGGCGTGCAGCGGATCAATGGTGGAAGCAGAACGGGGCGACGCTCGACCGGTTGAACAATCTTGCCGTCATGAATCTTCCGCTCGAGGGAAGTCGTGCGTTGACGGGGCTGGCGCAGCGGAATATGGATCTGCATTGCACCATTCAAGATGGGCAGGTGTTGATCGGAGACGGAACGAACGCCGCACAGATGGAAGTAGTCATGTGGAAAGCACCAGCGCGCGAAGCGTAAACGGAGAAGAGGGACGGCATGAAAGAGAAGACGCGCATTCCTGCCGATGGAGAGCCTATTGCCTGGAAAAGTCCGTTTG
>ERZ724516.2089-NODE-2089-length-11389-cov-19.223046_pt1 | contig 11389 bp, 7 predicted proteins | sample MGYA00376049_ERZ724516 | MGnify/ENA primary metagenome ERZ724516 (study PRJEB28724, sample SAMN07190886) | activated sludge metagenome | isolation source: activated sludge of sewage treatment plant in Hong Hong | place: USA: Christiansburg, Virginia | collected... | reverse complement strand
AATAGAATTAACTATTCTACCAATACAAATGCAGCCCAAGAAAATGGTGGATATTTACTTCTCATTTCTCTTTGTGCTTTATTAAACGCTTCTCTAACATTGGCATTGGGTACAAATAGGTTGCTGTAAAACAAAGTCATTAACTCAGCAGTTTCTTTATCTGGCACTTGCCATAAACTAACAATTAAATTTTTAACACCTGCAATTTTAAAAGCTCTCTGCAAACCAAATACACCTTCAGTTCCTTGCAAATCTCCTAAAGCAGTTTCACATGCACTTAATGTAACCAATTGTGTTTTACTTAAATCCAGTTGTGCAATTTCATAAGCAGTTGCAATACCGTCTTCAACACCCAATGGAATTTGTTCCCCACTCCAAGCCTTGTTTGCACCAGCCATTATAATTCCACTTCTTAACAATGGGTCATCCGCTAAGGCATAACTATTTTCACCTACTGAATTTGGTTTATCTTTTGGATCTGGTAAAAAGAACCCATGTGTAGCAAGGTGAAGTATTGAGGGTGAATGATTACTTAAAGATTTAAACTTTTCTTCAGTTGCTTGTGTAGCTGAAACATTTGTAAATGCTACATTCCGTACTTCACATATTTTTTGAATGGCATCCATTTCTTTAATTGTTCCAGGCAAAGCAACCCATTCGGCATTGCCTGTTGTTGCATTAAACTGTACACCAGCACCATTGTTGTTTTTAGTTTGAGTGAGTGTATTAAAATCTGGATTGGCCAATAAAAACATTGAATTGTATACAGCTACTTGAGTAGACTTTGCAGCCACTTGTCTAACACTAGAATATTGATTCAAACGAAACTCATCTATTAATAATTTTTCTTTCGGAACCATTGGCAAAGCATTGAATGCAACTTTATGCAACAGTCCATCTGGTGAATATGCAATAGAATTAATGTTGTTTAAATAGGGCATCAACGGCTTCCAAATAATACTGTACAAACTATCACCAGCAAAGGTTTCAGCAGATCCACTCTTATTAATTGAACTTCTGTACAAAGAATTTACCCTTGTTTCTTTAGTATTATTTTTACCTCCTGTTAAACACCATTTAATTTGATCTTCGGTACCAATGGAAACAAATTTTGGAGGCTGATTTTTTTGAATAATAATTGCAGCATATCTTACTGTATCAGTATAAGTTGAAAAACGATAAAACGGAAATCGAACAAACTCAATGGCTGCTTCACCAACTTTTAAACTAGCCTGTATGACTTTACAATTTACTACATTGTTTTCTTGAATGCTAATTACACCTGCTGCTTTTTGATTGATGATTTTTTCTGAGTTGTTTACAATTTTTGCTATACTATCTACATTATAATACCTTTCTACTATCGGCAACGACAATTGTTTAGACAACAGTGTTCTTGCCGATTGCCAATCATCAATCAATTTAACCAATTCCTTATCTCCATTGGTTCTTGCTCTACGCAAGGCTACAGTTGCATCTGAAAGTACAAAGCCTTTTATTTGCAATTGAGTATTTACATAACTCTCAACTATTTCGTTAGATGCTTCTGGATATTTAATTAATAAAGATGGGTAAAATGCAAATATGTAATCTTTTTCTTGCCACCAAGCAAGCTTCTCTTTTTCACTTAAGGTATAAAAATTTTGCTTAAAATTATTGAATAAAATTTGAGTAGTTTTTTCAAGATAACCTGCACTTGCTTTATAATTATTTTCTTCATTGGCAAAAATGGCTTCATTAAAATATATTGTAGCCAACAACTCAGCGTCATTGCCTAAAACCTCTTTGCATAAAACAAGTTGTTCTTTGGTTAATTCTTTTGCTACAGCAATATTGCCCAATTTTCTATACCCTAAAATTAAGTTGTTGCTAGATTTAATATACTCAATTGATTTTTTTCCTTGCGATTTTTCTATTAAAGAAAGTGCCTTTTTACTATATTGAACTGACTCATTGAACTCGTTTAATCTAATACAAGTTGTAGACAAATTGTTCATTATCATGTAGCGTATATAAGACGATGTATCTTTTCTTTCATCTAAAATTCCCAATGTTTGTAACTGTAATTTTTTAGCTTCTGCATACAACCCAAGTTTATCAACTATAAACGTAAGGTTGCTTAATATTTTAATAAAATTACTAGTACCTGCAAGGCCTTTACTTATATAAATGTTCATGCTTTCTTTCAATAAATCTATGGCCATTTCATTGCCACCTTGCATGGTTTTTACCATTGCCAAATTCATTAAACTCATTGCATATTCGGGATGTTTTGTTCCAAAGATTTTTTTCTGAATTGCCATTGCTTTTTGAAGTACCAATTCAGCATCGGCATATCGTCCGATTTCCTGATAAATTAGAGAAAACGTAGTATATGTTAATGCAACACGACTGCTAGATTCCCCATACAATTGTTTGTTTAAGTCAACAGATTCTTGCATTAGCTCAACCCCTTTAATACTATTGCCCATTTTGTGTTCTAACAAAGCAAATATGCTTTTGGCAGTTGCAATTACATCGGTCAACAGCCCTTTATTTTGATTGGCAATAAACATTGCTTTTTGTGTATGTTCTTGTGCTGCACTCAACTCATTTAATTGAAATTCAGCATTGGCAATAGAAACCAATACAGCTGCATTTCGTGAAAAATTTTCACCTTCAAACTTCGATTGTAGTTTTAACACTTTAAGCAACATCTCTTTTGCGTCGGCATAACGAGAGCCTTCAATATAAGTGTATCCCCAACTTTGAAGTATTGTTATATAATCAAAATTTTCGGTATCATTTGCTTGTTCGTAAATTTTTGCAGCATTTCCATAATATTGATATGCTGCATTGTAATTGCCCATTCCACTTTTTAAATTTCCCAATGCGATGTATGTGAGTACAATTGATTTGTTGGCTTTATTACCTAAAGCTTTTTTTATTTTGAAAGATCGATTTAATTCAGATTCGGCTTTCACAAAATTGTTTAATTCTACTTGGCATAAGCCAGAATAATCTAAGGCTTCGGCAAACTCTAAAGAATTTTCTCCATTTAATTTAGATCGAATGGTGAGCAACTCTTGTACTCTTTTTTCCATGCCAATATAATCATGTACGAACCTTAATGCAGAACATAAATTATATAAGAATAAACTATAATTTTCAGATACTTCAGTTTCTTCCAATTCAATAATTGGCAACATTTGTTCACAAACTTTCTTTATTCCTAAATTTCTATTGTTAGAGTTAAATACAGTTACCAAATTATCACCAATTACAACTAAATTTTTATAATCTGTTTCTGAATTGTTATTCTTTATAAAATAGTCAAATGCTTTTTGAAAGAAATTTGCCGACAAATCGTATTTCTGCATATTCAAATAAATAATACCTAAATCATTGTTACAAATGGAAATATTTTTATTAACAACGCCTTTAGATAAAGCATTGTACAATGCAATAGCTTTATTATAAGTTGTAATAGATATTTCATTTTTCTCTAAGTTTCTATAACATTTTGCTAGTAGATAAACATATTCAGCATACCAAATATTGTCTGTAATTTTCTTTTGAACTTCAAACTTTTCTATAAGATTTACAAGTTGCTTTTGTAGGTTTTGTAATTGGTTTGGTTCGGATGCTATTTTAGAAATTTTATTGACTACTGTAAAATAATTATCTTCAAAAATTCCATGCTTTGCCTCAACTACTGGAAGCCAACGTTGATACACCATCACCATTTTATTAGTTTCATTGATGGGCATATACAACTCTTCTAGATTTTCCATTATTTGTGCTGCATTGTCATATTCATCTTTTGCATGTTTTACAAAATAATCAAACGAAACTTCCAAGTATGTAGCACTTGAATCGTATTGTTTCAACTCCATATATGCCAACCCAATATTGTTGGCAGTAAACCCTATGTTATTGGTTGGTTTAGTATTTTCAACAATTATATAAGCCTTGTAAGCTTCTTTATAAAAATAAACACTAGAATCAAATTGCTTTAATTTACTATAAGCATTTCCTAACTGATAATTAATTTCAGCATATTCTGCCGAAATTTTACCATATTTCTTTGTTGTTGCTGGCAATAATTTTGTAGCCCATATTTTTAAGTTTTCATAATCTTTAGCTTGCTGTAAACAATACATTAAATTTGCATATGTTGTTCGATAATTTGTACTAAAAAAACCTTCCTTTTTTTCCATTGCTGGTAAAATTTTAATGAATGCCTTTTTGCAATTTTCAAACTGTTCAAGTGGCAAATACAAATCTCCTAAATTGTTCATTACACCAATTGCACTAATATAGTTTTCATCAATGTGTTCAATAAAAAAAGTATAGGATTTTTCTAAATAATAGGCTGCGGAATCGTATAGTTTATTCACTAAAAAAATTGTTCCAATATTGTTATTGCACAATGCTATATCTTTAATATTTTCTTCTTTTGTAGCAGCAGTATAACTATTTATTGCAAGTTGATAATAGGGCAATGCATCATTGAATTTTTTTAGTTTGTAATACGTTTCTGCAACATTGTGTACTGCAATTGCATAGTTTATGTGTGAAGTACCAAATTCTTTTTTGGCTTGTTCTACAGCCTTAATACCAATAGACAATGCAGCAGTATAATCTCCTTTTTTATACAATTCAATAAAAGAAGTATTTAAATCAATAAAGCTTTGAGCAAATGAGTTAAGGCTACAAAAAAGCGAAAGAATTAATATTATTTTTTTCATTGTACAATTGTATTGTATTAACTAAAGTACACACAAGGTAATGCAGATAGATGATTCATCCATATTTGAATAATAGAAAGCCGTTACAATGTAACGGCTTTCTATTATTCTCCTTCTAATCTATTGGTCGTTTTCCTCCAAGGCTTTGGAGCAGTTCCGTCCATTTTTACAATTTTAGGAACAAACTTTCCAACCACATCAACCAATGCAGTTTGGGCTTGCATTACCAACTCAATATCTTTATAAGCAAATGGAGCTTCATCTAAACCACCTCCTAACAATTTTACACCATGTTTTTCCAATTCGGCATGTAATGCATTCTTAGAAATGTTAGCTATAGCTTTACTCCTACTCATTTGTCTTCCTGCTCCATGCGATGCAGAATTGATTGATGCAACTTCACCTTTGCCTTTTACAATGTATCCATTGGCAGTCATAGATCCTGGAATAATTCCCAATACATTTTTACCTGCTGGTGTTGCTCCTTTTCTATGTACAATTACTTCGTGTCCATCTAGCATTTCTTTCCAAGCAAAATTGTGATGGTTCTCCACCATTCTCATTGGTTTTCTGCCCAACTGTTTTGCAATTTTTGCATGAATAATGTGGTGACAAGCACTTGCATAATCACCTGCTAAATTCATAGCAATCCAATACTCTTGTCCTTCTGCTTCATTCAAATCTAGCCATGCTAAATTTTTAGCATCGTGTGGCAATCTTCTTTTGCCAATGGCAATTTTGGTGTAATGTTCTGCAACTCTTGCACCCAATGCCCTTGAGCCTGAATGAGAAAGTAACCCAACATAAATTCCAGGTTCAACACCTAAAATTTCATCTTTAGTTGCTACTGTAATTTCACCAAATTCAACAAAGTGATTTCCGCTACCGGAAGTTCCCAATTGTTTCCAAGCTCTTCCATGTAACCCTTTTAGTAAAGGAGTAGATTGGAATGCTTCATGCTCCATCACTTCATGATTTTCTGCTTGCATAAATTGAGCTCCACTTCCAAATAAAGTAGCTTCATTTATTTCTCTTGCAAAAAACTGTTCTCTGTTGGTCAGCTCCTTTGCGTCAATATCAAAAATTGATAAACACATTCTACAACCAATATCAACACCCACACCATAAGGTATAACTGCATTGTTTGTTGCCAATACACCACCAATTGGCAAACCATAACCATGGTGTGCATCTGGCATTAATGCCCCTGCAACTGCAACAGGCAATTTAACAGCTGTATACATTTGGTGAAATGCACCTTGCTCAATATGCTCTGCACCAAAAGTATTAAAATGAACACCCGTGTTATTCAATGAAATTTCTGGCTCACTCAACTCTTCTTTTGGCAATAATTTTTCTACAATTGCACCAAGCACAGCGTCGTTCTTATATTCAATTGGCGACGCTAATACAGCTTTCAAAATTTCAAAAGCCTGCTCTTTTGTATGATGTTTGTATTCTTTTTCCATCACATTCATTGCAATAGGAATTACTGAGCTTTCAGGATAACCAATTGCCCTTAATTCTTTAGTTGTTATTTTTAACTTGCTCATTTTGTTTTTGTTTTAACCACAACGATTACACGACAGAACGATTCACAACGTTGCGTTGCTTTGTGTTGATGTGTCTCTGTGGTTCATTTTATTTTCTTTTTATGTAACCAGCAATTGTTTTTATCGCAACATTACTGGCGTTGTTTATAAATCCTGCATTGGCAGGGCACCATTCATGGTTCTTATAATTTGGCAGCATTTAACACAATCCATAAATTAGCGTTATCATTGGTAACTTATTTAAAGGTTGAAGTATTTATAAAAGATGCAACAGCTTTTATAATATTACTAGCGATGGTTTTTAGAAAACAATCCACCGCTAGTAAATTACTTAAACCTACACCTTTTTAGTTATTCTCTAGTCTGTGGCACAAAAATTTGTTTCAATTGTCCTACTAAATCGCCATTTCCGTTTACGCTAATGTTGCTTATTTTGTCTGCAATCTTCTCTACATATTCCATCTCTTTCAACTTCCACAACATCGCATTTTCTTCCATTAATTTAGCAGTGTTTAACAAACTTCTGGTACTTGCAGTTTCTTCTCTCCGCATAATAATGTTGGCTTGTGCTTTTTTCTCTGCCACCAATACCTGGTTCATAATATCTCTAATATCGCCTGGTAATACAATATCTCTAATTCCAAAGCCTACAACTTCTACACCCAATACAATGGCATTGCTTTTTATACGTTCTAAAACTACTACTGCAATATTGTCTTTCTTTTCTAACAATTCATCAAAGCCAATAGTAGCAACGTATTCACGTAATGCCAATTGAAAAATAACATATAACTGTTTGTCGTAGTCTTTATTTTGCAACAAAGCTTTTTCAATATCTACAACTTTGTACTGTGCAAAAGCATTGATGCGTAAAGCAGCTTTATCTTTAGTCAAAATTTCTTGTCCATTGATTTCTATTTGCTGCTGACGCATGTCTACTTTCCCAATAGTTACAGCAATATTGTTTTTCCACCAGTAGTAAACACCAGCATCTATAATTTGCTTAAACTGACCATCAACAAACAACAATGCTTTTTCGTAGTTTTCAACTGTATAGTTGCGTACATATGCAGAAACCAATTTGTTGGTTAAAATTGCACGATCTAAAGCTTCGTCAATTTCAATTTTACCAATATCGGCTTTAATAAAATTGTAGTTAATTAAACCTTTCCAATACGCATAACGACCTGCAATTAATACGCTTTTCAACAATCCGTTTTCATATTGTAACACAATTTCACTATCAGTTACCTCTACTACATGCAAAGCATTAGCCAATGCAACATCTTGCAATAAAATGTTCAATTCAATTGGTGCTATAAAAGCTTTGGTTAAATCAAACACCATTACACTTTCGTTCCATAACCAATAGTTACCTTCTTGCAACATTCTTTGGTAAACGCCATTTTTAAAGATCAATCCTACTTGATAAGCATTAATATTTACTCTTTTCATAACTCCTCCTAATCTCTCTTATAGAGAGTTTTAAATTTTTTATTTAATAATAAAAGCCAGTGCCATACAATCATTCCACTATCACGGATAACTGTTTAATCAAATGCTTTTGGTATAGGTTAGTTGGTTTCAATTGTTTTTTTTACTACCAATTGATTGCTTCATAAGCCATAGCAAGTACATAAGAGTTTACTGTTTACAAAGTGCTAACGCAATTGGTTTTGTTGTTACATTAAGTTTATCAAAATGCAACAAGAACCAGATTACACAACACCAGCTTTTGTTCTCTTTCATCATTTTTTAAGAAGTGATGAACTTCTTTCATGCTACGTTAGCGGCGTAGTACTCTACCTTGAGTATTTCCAATCTGAATTTGGAATGGGAATCGAACCCATGTTTGGTGTTGTTACTTTTTGAGAGTCTCAACGTTTGGCAGGCATAGCTTGAAGTTTCAACAGCATACAAAACGTTATTACGTTTGCACTACTTAGTTAAAACACTTTAGTCTGGTTTGAATACATCAAAAAACTATACCTGTCTTGCTGTTAAGCAAGCTTTTAAATGATGTTTCCATCATAAATTATTTTAATTATTTACATTTTAATGCACCATTCTATCGGCACATTGTGAACTTGCAAATGCTACAGGCTTGGCTTTGAAAGCAAAGCCCATACCCATTATATAACCCATTGCATCTTTTAAAGCATCATTACTTTTAAAGTTGGGATTGGTATTAATATCTGCATGTATTTCCATATCTACATTAAAAGCAATAAACAATTCACACAAATGATAAGCCACTTCAATGCTTCTAGCAACCTCTTCTAACATCCTTTGTTTAACAGCCATTTTTTTATGCACTGTTTCATTGTTTATATACATGAAGCCTCCTTTCCCTTCTCTTATAAAAACAATTACTGTTGCAAACTCAATTCGTTTCCCTTTTACTTGACTATCGGTACCAATACACACTTTCATGTAATTGCCAGCCTCGTGTTCTTTTATTAAAGTTTCTCTAACTTCTTCACTAATTTTTTGCTTAATGACGGAACCGTTAAAACGCCTCCATAGTTGCTGTTGCATTTTTGTTTTTTTTATAACTGCTATGCAACAGCATAGCGGTTAGTTTTCAATAAGTTCTTCCATTCGTCTAAAGCCAATCACATTTGTTCTTTTTGGTTCACAATGGTTATCATCTGGATTGGTTATTTCTGCCAATGTCATTGGTTTATTTATTTCTTGTTGTAATCCCAAGTGTTTGCTTAATGCTTTTGCTTTACTAACATGTAGTTTCCCAAATTCATATTTTGCTATCAGTCTACCTTTACGTAGTAATGCAGTATCTACAAAACTTAACTCACTATTAAATGTGCAAATAATTTGTACGTTTAAGCAGTCGCTCAATAAGCCATCGCTAATGTTTAACAAATTACTTACGCTACTTTGGCTAGTGAATCTTCTATCCATAATTACGTTTTCTGCATCTTCAATAACCAATACACTATTTGGATTATCAATCAACAAATCCATAAACTCAGGATTCATTAAATTACCTGCTATACTAGGCGATACGAACATTACTTTTTTATTCATGCTACCTATTAGATGCCTTAAATAAGTTGTTTTACCAGTTCCAGGTAACCCATGTAATAACACAATCCCTTTATCATTTTCTTTTGACAATCGCTCTTTTATTGTTGCATCTACTGCTATAAAATCATCGTTGTAATAAAGATTCAAATCAAGATTGGTTGGTTGTATAGCCAATGTTTTAAGATCTAATGAACCTCCACTCATAGAAATAATATTTATTTCATAATCATCTTCTTTTTGTGGAGCTTTAATCTCCTTAAAGTCGTTCATCATTTTTTTTGCTCTATCATAGTCTTTATTGTGATGAAGTATTTCCACCCAATCATCTCCTAGTTTTACCATCATAAAATTTTCCAGAACGAATAGTATTTTACTGAACTCTATCCTTTCTTGCTGATGGTTATAGAAATTGCGTTGATAGACGTTTTTCACTTTACCATATTTTCCAGCATCGATCAATTTGAATATCGCAGCACTGTCCACATTGCCTATAAATGCAAATGAGGGCAATTGCTTAAATTGATAGAAATAAAAAGCTTTTGCTTCAATAAAGTAGTCATCAAAAAGCCCTACTGTCTTTTTCTTTCTCAATACTTGTTTTGTTTGTTGCCATAAAATTTGTAACAGCTGCTGCAATGCTGGTGACAATGCAATAACAAGCCTTACAAGTAAAATAGCGAATGCTATAAGTAACATAAAATTTGTTTTAATTTTTATTCTTTTTTTATTCAAGCCAACCATTTTACTACAAAAACATATATTGTTTTTACTTTAAAAATTTGCACAGGTTGAAGGATTCGAACCTCCGTCCATGGGTTTGGAATCCATGTTGTTACCATTACAATCAAACCTGCATTTGTGGTGCCCCAAGGAATTGAACCTTGATGTCTGGCGTTTCAAACCAGTGCATAAACCCATTCTGCCAAAGCACCATAACCTCACCCTAATCCTCTTCTAAAGGAGAAGTGAAAAGAGTTGTACGAAGGACTCGAACCTTCTTCCCTTGATTTGCAATCAAGTACATAAAGCCATTTCTGCCAGTACAACTTTTTGCGGAGAGTGTAAGAATCGAACTTACCTGAGTGTTACCTCAACCTTGGTTTAGCATACCAGTACCTTACCATCTCGGTCAACTCTCCATTTTGTTTGAGGATGAAGAAAGGCTCGAACTTTCAACCATCAGCTTAACAAGCTACCGCTCTACCATTGAGCTATTCATCCTTTTGTTGGCTTGGTGAGACTTGAACTCACAACCTTTCGGGTAAAAACCGAAAGCTCTTTTCTAGTTGAGCTACAAACCATTTTCGTATAGGAGACAGGACTCGAACCTGCAGCCTCCTCGTTCCAGACGAGGTATCCAACCAATTGGAATGCTCCTATATGTTGCTAGGTATTTTTTTAAATTTGTTTGCCTAGCTCAAACATTTTTATTGTGAAACATTGGTGTGTATTTGCATACTTGACTTGTAACGTTTTGCTTTCTTGTTCACACTTTTGCTTTGTAATTGGTTTAACAGCTTAATTGTTTTTGTTTCGCCAAAACATTTAATCATTGTTTTGATTAAGAATTTGTTTGATGTTGTCATAATTTATCCTCCTTTTAATTTTCAAATTGTTGTGCCAATTTTATTTGGCATAAAAAAACCCGATCAGTTTTTACACTCGATCGGGTTATACCTCCTTGCTGATACATTATCAGCGAAGCTTTTTATTACACGATCGTATGTTTGAATACTCATTACTATCACTAAACGATTTACTATTTAATGTTACAATATTCCCTTTATTTACAACGGGCTGTAACCACTGTAAACAAAGCATTGTACGCTTATTTGTAAATTGTATTTGTTGTATCTGAGTCATTGTTATTTTACTTTTTAGTTAGCCTTTTGAGCGTTTGCTTTAAGATTCATTTTACTTCTAATTACACAAATTGTTCTAAAAAAAATTCTTTTTCAATAAAAAAGCCCTGCATTTTGTGCAGGGCTTTTAGTATGTTGAGTTTAGTTTTTTAGTAACCTAACTTTCAGCATTACATGCCCTGCAAACTGTATAATC
>ERZ724516.2087-NODE-2087-length-11391-cov-6.505558_pt1 | contig 11391 bp, 6 predicted proteins | sample MGYA00376049_ERZ724516 | MGnify/ENA primary metagenome ERZ724516 (study PRJEB28724, sample SAMN07190886) | activated sludge metagenome | isolation source: activated sludge of sewage treatment plant in Hong Hong | place: USA: Christiansburg, Virginia | collected... | reverse complement strand
CACCCATTTTCAAAGCTTTCAATCGCGCTTCTGCATTGTCGTGATGCACTTCAGGATCTTCCCATCCATCGCCCAAATCAGTTTCAAAGGTATATAATAGTACCAATCTTTGTTCAACAAAAATCCCAAAGGCTTGTGGACGTTTACCATCATGTTCGTGAATTTTCGGAATGCCACTCGGAAAAGCATAAGGCTTCTGAAAAATAGGATGACTGGCTGGAAGCTCTACCAAATCAGCATTGGGCATCATTTTCTTGATTTCTTTTCGAATGTATTCATCCATACCATAATTGTCATCAATATGCAAAAAGCCACCAGATGACAAATAATTCCGCAAATTCGCTACATCGGCATCACTAAAAACAACATTGCCATGTCCGGTCATGTGCACAAATGGATACGACAACAAATCAGGGCTACTTGGCTCAACCAAACCTGGTTTTGTCTTTATTTTTGTATTGATATTCTGATTGCAGAATTTAATCAGATTGGGTAATGAAGTCGGATTCGCATACCAATCGCCACCGCCACTGTATTTTAGCAAGGCAATTTCTTGAGCTGCACAGCAGTTGTATATCAGTAAAAGTATAATCCAACTTTTTTTCATGCGGTATTTGCTTCTTTAGTTTTTGATGATTTTTAAAGTACTACTCCCTTTTTCTGTGTTCAATGTAATAAAGTAAACGCCTTTACTGAATTTTGTTGTGTTGATCTGCAGTTCTTTTTGATCTGGATTCAAATGAAGTACTTGCTGACCAATCGCATTATAAACGACAACCGATTTCAAATTGTCTTTCGCAGCAACAGTTAAGACTTCTCCAACCGGATTTGGATAGACTGAAAAAGCATTGGTGTTAAACGATTCATTGCTCAAAACAAGGTTTGTCGTCACAGCAAATCGATTTGCATTGACATTTCTGTTGCTTTCACAACCACTAACACTTTGGGTAGCATAATAGGTTGTATTGTCTTGTAATAAAGTTGAACTCGGAAGCATATTGCCTTCAGTCGGTGCATCGTACCAAGTAAGATTGTCGCCGATAACTATTAAATCAGCTAAGGTTTGACCCGCTGTGAAATTCTGAGTTGGTGCACCAGTTGGTGCATTTACTACTGGAATAATGGTAAGCGCAAATGTTTTGACATAATGACAACTGGTTTGTACTTCTTCTTGTATCCCTACGTAAATGGTTTTGTTTTCAGTAAATGAATAGTTGCTCGGATTGGCAATAAAGTTTGAAGATGAATTCTCAGCATCTACCAACGTTTCATAGTAAGAAATCGAGTAATCATTAGGATTCAAAGCGCCCAAAATCAAATTGGTGTTGGTGGTCAAATCGGCAACATATACAAAAGGTTCTTGCGTACAAAAAATCAAATCTACAGGTGTTTCAAACGCTGGTTCAGGAACAATGAATGGAGTAACTTCATTCGAAGAAACTACGGTTAGCGAGGAATCTGCATTTAAAACCGACATCTTTACACTGTAAGAACTGTTACCATTTGGACAAGCAATTAAGGAATCTGAAAATTCGTTAGGCAACAATGCTCCATCAAGATACCATGCAAAAGTTGTAGGTAAATATCCTCCGTTTGGTGAAATACGCCATGCTTCATTGGTTGCAGACCAACTTCCTGTATTTCTTCCAGCTGGTACTAAAGCGCTTGTACCGGCTTGGTTTTGAATGCCTATTAATCCTGAACCTGAGTTCCAAGTGGTGCAAGCATTTCTACTTTTTACATAAATATCAATGATATTTGTCGATTCATGCATAACAACTTGCGAAGTTTGAAAACCAACTGAGTTGTTACATTGGTATTGTGGTAATTCATTGAAATTCACCACAAAAACACGATTAGGAGCTGCATTGGCACCGGTATCTAAGATGTAATAATTTACATTTTGAATTACTGGATTGGTCACTGGTGGTGAGGCAATATTCGTATCTTGATAAACGCCATAAATCGCATTGCGAATAGGAAAGCTAGGATTTGGAATGGTTTGGTTGAAACTCCATTGACAAAGTCCAGCTGGATTGTTATTAACCAAATCAAAAGTAATTACACCATTACTTCCCACCAAAAGCGAATTGTAGGTATTTCCGTAAAAACCGAAAGCGAAAGGTAAAGTAATCGTCGACGTCCAAACATCGTCGGCATTAGAATTTAAAGTTATACCTCCAAAAAAAGGAAATGAAGGATTGTAAGGAATACTACTAACACTATAAGAACTGGTGTTCTGAGGTGATACATGTTCCGTTGTCAATAAGGTACAACCGCCATTGGTACAAATAGGCGCAGGCTCTAATATGTTGATGCTTGTTGTTGGTGCATTTTGGGCCATTGCCAGGAAACTAATTCCAAGTAACTGAATGGTAAAGTAAAATTTTTTCATTTTTAATATTTTATTTTCTTTGATATAATTGTTTTGATGCTTTCAAAAATAGGTAAAACTCAAGACTTAAAAACCGTTTCAAATGTTAATGCTAAAAAAAAGGATTGCTAACGCTCAAATTTGATATGAGAAGAACACCTAATAGTAGTTTTAATTATAAATTTTCGTTAACAAAAACAACACTATGACACGCCACAATTGCTGCAGTTTCGGTTCTTAATCGCGTATTTCCTAATGAAACAGGAACGAATTTTTTTTCGATGGCCAATTCAATTTCTTTAACCGAAAAATCGCCTTCTGGACCGATCAACATGGTGACATCGGTATTGGTTTGCAAAACTTCTTTCAAAAGTTTTTTGTTGGTTTCTTCACAATGCGCAATAAACAACAAACCATCACGCTGCTTTTTTACAAAGTCTTTGAAAGCAATTGGTTCGTTTAATTTAGGCAAGTAATATTGATTGGATTGCTTCATTGCCGAAGTTACAATCTTATCAAATCGGTCTATTTTGATTTGCTTGCGTTCAGAATGATCACAAATAATTGGTGTAATTTCTGAGATACCAATTTCTGTAGCTTTCTCTAAAAACCATTCAAATCGATCATTCATTTTGGTAGGAGCAACAGCCAAATGCAAATGGTATTTTGGCGTTGGAGCTTTTTCAAATCCAACAATTTTTACGGTACATTTGGTATCAATAGCCAAAACGATAGCGGTCTTAAATAAAAAACCTAAACCGTTTGTAACGAAGAGTATATCACCGTCTTTTTTTCGAAGTACTTTAACAATATGTTTGCTTTCTTCTTTGTCAAAAGTAAAGTCGATGGTGTTTTCCGTAATCTCCGAATTGTAGAATAATTGCATAATTAAAAGGTTGTTCTGGCTTTCGAAACTACTGCTGAAGTTTCGAAATTTTCTATTAGATATTTTTGATAACCCACGATACCAATCATGGCGGCATTATCGGTGGTGTATTCAAACTTCGGAATGTAGGTTTGCCAACCGTATTTTGCTTCCGCTTCTTTCAATGTTTTGCGAATGCCCGAATTGGCTGAAACGCCACCGCCGATAGCTATTTGTGTAATCCCAGTTTCTTTTACTGCGAGTTTCATTTTATCCATTAAAATTTCAATAATGGTATGTTGAATCGAAGCGCAAATATCAGCCAAATTTTCTTCAATAAAGTTTGGGTTTTCAGCGACTTGCTTTTGAATGAAATACAAAATAGCTGTCTTCAAACCCGAGAAGCTAAAATCTAAATTGGGTGCTTTGGGTTTGGTAAAAGCAAAAGCTTTTGGGTTTCCTTGTTGTGCGTATTTATCCACCAATGGTCCACCAGGATAAGGCAATCCGAGGATTTTGGCACTTTTATCAAAGGCTTCTCCAACCGCGTCATCGGTAGTTTCGCCAATAATTTCCATGTCAAAAAAATCATTGACTTTCACAATTTGGGTATGTCCACCAGAAATCGTCAAAGCCAAAAACGGAAAAGTAGGTTTGGCAAAACCTTCCTCGTCTATAAAATGTGCAAGAATATGGGCTTGCATGTGATTCACAGCAATGAGCGGAATCTGCAAAGCAATCGCCATCGATTTGGCAAAAGAACTGCCAACTAGCAAAGAGCCCATCAATCCTGGACCTTGCGTAAATGCAATCGCCGACAATTGTTTTTTATCAATATTGGCTTTTTTCAGCGCAGCATCAATAACTGGCACGATATTTTGTTGGTGCGCACGCGATGCCAATTCAGGAACCACGCCGCCGTATTCGTTATGGATAAGCTGATTGGCAACAACATTCGACAATACTTTATCGTTTGAAAGCACAGCCGCAGCTGTATCGTCGCAAGAGCTTTCAATGGCTAAAATAAAAACATCAGTTTGATGCATAAACACACGTTAATTTTTGATTTATAATTCACCAAATGCTTTAAAAATATGCTATTTTTACAGCGGTGCAAAATTAGCCTTTTTTATCAACGGAATCGACTTCTGTTCGTTAAATAAATTGATTTTAAAATTAAAATAAAAGCCTTTACTTATTAAAAAAGCACGCAAAATAATTCTTCGATTGTTACTGCTACTAATACTGCTGCTATTAGTGCTTGGTATCGCTTTAACATTACCAGTCGTACAGACGAAAATTGCGCATTACGTTACCGAAAAACTCAACGAACAATACAAAACCGATATTCAAGTCGACCAAATTGCGGTTACCATTTTCGGCGTTGTCAAACTTAAAAAAGTACTGATTAAAGACCATCACAAAGACACTTTAATCTATGCCAACCGAATCAATACCAATCTTTTAGATTTAAGTAAGCTTGCTGCAGGTGATTTGATTTTCGGAAACGTGCGTATCGATCGGCTGCTTTTGAACATGAAAACGTACAAAGGCGAAAAGGATACCAACTTGGATAAATTTATCACATCATTCGATGACGGCAAACCATCAACAGGGAAATTCCTGCTCACCGCCAAGAATATGTATCTCACAGACAGTCGTTTTATTTTAACCGACGAAAATCGCGAAGTGCCAAAAGATGTTGATTTCACCAAGCTTAATGCCACGGTAAGCGACTTCAAAATTCACGGTCCCGATGTGACTACGGTTATTGAAAAAATGTCATTTCAAGACCATCGTGGCCTTTTTGTGAGAAATCTAGAATCGAAATTCACGTACACCAAAGAGCACATTCTACTCAACGAATTGGATTTTATTACAAACCATTCCTTGTTCAAAGGCAATGTGGCTTTGAATTACAAACGCGAAGATTTTCAGGATTTCAACAACAAAGTTCGATTTAATATTCTTATAGATCAAGCCTCATTGTCAACCAACGACATTCGGTATTTTTATAAAGAAATGGGTAAAGATCAAAACTTTACTTTAAAAGCGCACATCACCGGAACCCTGAATGATCTTGTGGCGCGTAGGATGAATTTGACCGATAGCAAAAACACACAAATTGTTGGTAATGTCAATTTTAAAAACCTTTTCGGAACATCCAAGCAACCGTTTTACATGAAAGGCGATTTTACGAAAGTGGCTTCAAATTATGACAATTTAGTCAAATTACTTCCGAATGTTTTAGGAACTAAATTGCCATCATCACTTAGAAAAATTGGGCAATTCAATTTGAGAGGGAAATCTGAAATCACTACGCAGACGATTGTCGCTGATTTCTATATGACTACCGCTTTAGGCAACATTCAGTCGAATTTGAGCATGAGCAATATTGATCATATTGACAACGCTACATACAAAGGCAATATCATCTTAGAAGAATTTAATATCGGTGCGTTTTTAGGTCGGAAAGATGTTGAAAAAGTGACTTTAAACATTGATGTTGACGGACAAGGTTTTGTTCAGAAAAACCTCAATACCACTTTTTCTGGTGATGTTTATAAATTGAAATACAACGGTTATACCTATACCAAAGTGATTGTGGATGGGAATTTTAAAAATCCCGTTTTCAAAGGAAAAGTATTCATCAACGATCCGAATTTGTTTTTAGATTTTAATGGTTTGGTGAATTTGGGTAAAAAAGACATCGCTTATGATTTCGAAACCAAAATCGACTATGCCAATCTGCATCAACTGAACTTCGTCAAAAAAGATTCTATTGCCATTTTCAAAGGTGATATCAAAGTAAACGTGACAGGGAATTCACTAGATGACTTGAAAGGCGATATTCATTTCACCGAAACATCTTATCAAAACAACAAAGACAATTATTATTTTGCTGATTTCTCAGTACATTCAAGCTTCGACGCCACGAATGAGCGAACCATCGCCATCGAATCGCCAGATATCATTCAAGGAAAAGTAATCGGAAAGTTCGAAATCAATTTGCTCAAGAAAATGCTTGAGAATTCTGCGGGTAGTTTGTACGCCAATTACAGTCGAAATCCAATCAAAAAAGGGCAGTACCTAAAATTTGATTTTGCATTGTATAACAAAATTGTTGAAGTTTTCTATCCCGGAATTGAAATTGGTAAAAACACCCGATTGCGTGGCAACATCGATTCGGATACTGATGATTTCAAATTCAATTTTTCATCGCCAAAAATAACGGCTTACGAGAATACATTCGATAATATTAAAGTCGATATTGACAATAAAAACCCATTGTTTAATACCTACATCGCTTTAGATACCATCAAAACCAAGCATTATAAAGTCAGCGATTTTAGCTTGATCAACATCACAACCAAAGACACTTTATTTCTGCGTACCGAATTCAAAGGCGGCGATCTTGCGCAAGATGCTTACAGTTTGAATTTGTACCATACCATCGATGCACAAAGACAAAATGTTGTAGGCATTCAGAAATCGGAATTGAAATTCAATGATTTCATGTGGTATTTGAATGAAAAGGAAGCTACAAACAACAGAATTATTTTCGACAAGAAATTCAAAAATTTCAACATAGAAGACATTGTTTTATCGCACGACAATCAAAAAGTAAAACTAAGTGGTTTGCTGAAAGACAGTACTTATAAGGATTTGAATCTGAGTTTTAATGAAGTGCAATTAGACCGCTTGTTGCCCCAAATAGATCGGTTTAAAATGAACGGAAATTTAAACGGCGAAGTCAATTTAAAGCAAAACAATTCCATTTACCAACCTACGTCAACATTAAAAATAGATAGCCTAAAAGTAAATGATATTGCGTTGGGCAAAATGAATTTAGACATTAAAGGCGATGAAAATTTTCAGAAATTTTACTTGAATTCAACCATCGAAAACGAAAATGTGGCTTCCTTTGAAGCAGAAGGAAGTATTGAAATCATTGACAAGAAAACCAAATTGGATTTGGATTTGAATTTTGACAAGTTCAATTTGGGCGTATTGAGTTCCTTAGGTGCCGACGTCATATCTAACATTCGTGGATTTGCTTCAGGAAGAGCCAATATTGGTGGCGATGTAGATGATATGGATATCAACGGGCGCCTTTTTGTGGATCAAGCTGGAATGGGCATTACCTATCTAAATGTTGATTATAAGATTGATGATCAAACCATTGTTGATGTTACCGAGAAGAAATTCATCATCAGAAGTGCCAATATGGTCGATACAAAATACAATACCAAAGCAAAATTGTTTGGCAGTATCGGACATACCAATTTTTCAGATTGGAAACTAGATTTGACCATGACCTCAAATAGAATTCTAGCCTTAGATACAAAAGACAGTGAAGACGCCGCCTATTTCGGTACCGCTTTTATGGATGGAGAAGCTTCAGTTACTGGTCCGATTAGCAATTTGTTTATTAAAGTTTCCGGGAAATCTGAAAAAGGAACGACTATTAAAATTCCAATCAATGATGCCGAAAGTGTGGGCGATAACAATTACATACATTTTACAACGCCTGCTGAAAAGTTTAATATTAAAAAAGGAATTGCAGAAACGGTAAGGAAAAATAATGGCGTTGAACTTGAATTCGATTTCGACATCACCTCTGATGCTGAAGTTGAAATTATCTTAGATAGAAATTCAGGTCATGGTATGAAAGGAAAAGGTTTCGGGTCGTTGCTTTTCAAAATTAATACTTTAGGAAAATTCAATATGTGGGGCGATTTCCAAGCTTATGAAGGAACGTACAACTTTAAATATGGTGGTATTATCAATAAGTTATTTACGATCAAAAAAGGGGGCTCTGTGACTTGGGAAGGCGATCCGATGCGTGCTAATTTGAACTTAGAAGCGGTGTACAAAACCTCTGCTAATCCGGCAGTTTTGATAGAGAATCCATCGTTTAATAAAAAAGTCGACGTAGAAGTAGTCATCGGTTTGAAAGGAAATCTAAGCAATCCAAATCCTGATTTCAACATCAATTTCCCAACGGTAAGTTCGGTGCTGAAATCTGAAATTCAAACCAAATTAGACGATAAAGATGTGCGCCAAAAACAAGCATTGATTCTGCTTTCAACAGGCAGCTTCTTGAGTGTTGATGGATTAAGTCAAACCTCAATCACCAACAATTTATATGAAAAAGTAGGCGATATTTTCGGATCGATATTGAATGACAATGAAGACAAAATTCAAGTTGGTGTCGATTTGGTATCTGCCGACAGAAATCCAGGACGCGAAACCGATGGGCGAGTAGGTTTGACAGTTACCACAAAAATCAGCGATCGTATCAGCATTAATGGGAAATTTGGCGTGCCAGTTGGTGGTGTAACAGAATCTACCATTGTGGGCGACGTTGAAGTGCAATACCGTGTCAATCAAGACGGAACCTTAAACCTTCGCATGTTCAATAAAGAAAATGATATCAATTATATCGGACAAGGTGTGGGTTATACACAAGGAATAGGTTTAACCTATCAAGTAGATTTTACGACTTTCAAACAACTTTTAAATAAGATTTTCAAAAACCAAAAAATTGAAATCGAAAAAAAATCGGTAAAAGAAGTTTCTGATTCTGAAGTGTTGCCAGATTACATTCAATTCGAAGACAAAAAAAACGAAAAAGAAGAAAAGAAGAAAACAACCGTAAAACAAAATGATCAAGCCGTGCCGACGGATGATTAATTCCTTTCATTAAACTAAAGTTTAAGATTTTAGCCATGAATGTGCGAATTGCTTTTAAAAAATTCGTGTATTCGTGGCTAAAAATTTATTTTCAAGCAACAAACCAAAAAAAACTTATCAACGAAATCGTTTGAAATTCACAAAACCTACCAAACTAATAAAAACACTGTGCATTAAATGGTAGATGTTTGTTAATTTTACATTTTAAATGCAAAAAAATGACTAAAACCATAAAAAAAATAGGCGTGCTAACTTCAGGTGGTGATTCACCCGGAATGAACGCAGCCATTCGTTCAGTCGTAAGAACATGCGCTTATCATAATGTAGAGTGTATCGGAATCTACCGAGGCTATCAAGGCATGATTGAAGGCGATTTTAAAGAAATGGGACCAAGAAGTGTCAACAACATCGTCAACAAAGGCGGAACGATTTTAAAATCTGCCCGTTCTAAAGAATTCATGACAGTAGAAGGTCGAAAAAAAGCACACGAAAATCTAACAGCTGCAGGCGTTGATGCATTGGTAGTTATAGGTGGAGACGGAAGTTTCACCGGTGCAGAAATTTTCAATAACGAATATAATTTCCCAGTAATGGGCATTCCCGGAACCATCGACAATGATATTTTCGGAACCAGCCATACTTTAGGATACGACACAGCACTAAATACTGTAGTTGAAGTTATCGATAAAATTAGAGATACCGCCAGTTCACACAACCGTTTGTTTTTCGTAGAGGTTATGGGGCGTGATGCAGGTCATATCGCATTAAATGCCGGAATTGGAGCAGGAGCAGAGGAAATCCTAATTCCAGAAGAAGATCTCGGACTAGATCGTTTGCTCGATTCGTTAAAGAAAAGTAAAGCTTCCGGAAAATCATCAAGTATTGTAGTGATTGCTGAAGGTGATAAAATCGGTAAAAACGTTTTCGAACTTAAAGATTACGTAGATGCGAATTTACCTGAATATGATGTGCGTGTTTCGGTTCTCGGACACATGCAACGCGGTGGCGCACCTTCTTGTTTCGACAGGGTTTTGGCCAGCCGATTGGGCGTAAAAGCAGTAGAATCATTGCTCGAAGGCAAATCCAATTATATGGTCGGATTGCTCAGCGACAAAGTCATTTTAACACCATTAGAACAAGCCATCAAAGGCCATACAGAAATAGATCGTGAACTCTTGAGAGTTTCCGATATCATGTCTACATAGCATTAGGCAATAAGCTTTAAGCAATAGGCTTTAAGCAAAAAAAAATTAGAAGTTAACCATTTATATAATCGGCAAACAGCGCAAAGCTTATAGCATAAAGCTTACTGCCTAAAGCAAAAAAAAAAATGTCAAAAGTAAAATTAGGAATCAACGGTTTTGGAAGAATAGGTAGAATTGTTTTCAGAGAAACATTCAACAGAGATAACGTAGAAGTTGTAGCCATCAACGATTTATTAGATGTAGAACACTTGGCTTATCTATTAAAGTACGATTCGGTTCACGGTCGTTTCAACGGAAAAGTAGAAGTGAAAGAAGGTAAATTATACGTAAACGATCGCTTTATCAGAGTTACTGCAGAAAGAGATCCAAAACTCATCAAATGGGATGACAAAGATGTCGATGTGGATATCGTTGCAGAATGTACCGGAATCTTCACCACAATCGAAACCGCTAAAGCACACATCGATGGTGGCGCCAAAAAAGTAGTCATCTCAGCACCATCAGCTGATGCACCGATGTTCGTCATGGGCGTAAACCATACTGAAGCCAAAGCTACTGATTTGGTAGTATCAAACGCTTCTTGTACGACAAACTGCTTGGCACCATTGGCCAAAGTAATCCACGATAATTTCGGAATCGTAGAAGCTTTAATGACTACAGTACATGCTACAACATCCACACAAATGACGGCTGACGGTCCATCTAAAAAAGACTGGAGAGGCGGACGTGCAGCCAGCGTAAACATCATTCCATCTTCTACAGGTGCAGCAAAGGCAGTCGGAAAAGTAATTCCAGCTTTAAACGGGAAATTAACTGGAATGTCATTCCGTGTGCCAACCGTTGACGTTTCTGTAGTAGATTTGACCGTAAAAGTGGCCAAAGAAACCTCTTACGAAGAAATCATGAAAGTGTTGAAAAACGCTTCAGAAACCGACTATAAAGGCATTTTAGGGTATACCGAAGATGACGTAGTTTCACAAGATTTCGTATCCGACAAACGCACCTCAATTGTAGATGCAAAAGCTGGAATTGGTTTGAATTCAACATTCTTCAAAATCGTATCTTGGTACGACAACGAGTACGGATATTCTAGCAAATTAATCGATTTATCAGTACATATTGCAGGGTTAAAATAAAAATGTACATTTACAAAGTCCCATTAGTTTTTAGTGGGACTTTTATTTTTTAGAAGCTATTTCCCGCTATCCGTTCCCAATTCCCGATTAAGAAAAGCTACGGCTAAAGCCTTG
>ERZ724516.2086-NODE-2086-length-11392-cov-4.510894_pt1 | contig 11392 bp, 7 predicted proteins | sample MGYA00376049_ERZ724516 | MGnify/ENA primary metagenome ERZ724516 (study PRJEB28724, sample SAMN07190886) | activated sludge metagenome | isolation source: activated sludge of sewage treatment plant in Hong Hong | place: USA: Christiansburg, Virginia | collected... | reverse complement strand
GGACTCGGGCGTCAGGCGCTGGTCCATCCAGGGCGTGCGCTGGGCCGCAAGCAAGCGGTTGCTGCGGTCCCAGTTGGACTTGTTGTAGTAGCCAAAAAAATGGTGCTGGCTGCCGTCGCCCACCAGGCGGCAGGGCACATAGGGGGCGGCAGGGGCTTGGGTGTCGGTCGTCATACGAAGTCGGGAATGCAAGAGCAAGAAACGATCTGCCCGGCAAAGGGCCAGGCAGCACAAGGCACAGCGGGCGCCCTCAGTCGGCCGAAACCTGCCCTTCCTGAATCACACGGTCCCAGCGGGCTTTTTCGCCAGTCACAAAGGTCTTGGCATCGGCCAGGCTGTTGGCCACGGCGCTCATGCCCTGGTCCTCCAGGCCCTTGCGGAACTCTGGCGCGCTGACCACCTTGCGCACATCAGCATTGATCTTTTCCACCACGGCCTGCGGCACCCTGGAGGACAAGGCCACCGTGGTCCAAGAGGTGGCGGCGAAACCGGGCACGCCCGACTCGGTGGCGGTGGGCACGTCGGGCAGCGCGGCCAGACGCTCCTTGCCGGTCACGGCCAGCGCACGCAGCTTGCCGCTGCGCACATGCGCCAGCACCGTGGGCGGGTTCTCGAACATCAGCTGGATCTGGCCGCCCAGCAGGTCGTTGAGCGCCGCCGAGCTGCCACGGTAGGGCACATGCACGATGGGGGCCCCCGACTGCAGTTTGTACAGCTCGCCCATCATGTGCACCGACGAGCCCACGCCGGCCGAGCCGAAGTTGATCGTGCCCGGTGCCTTCTTGGCCATGTCGCTGAGCTGCCGCAGGTCTTTGGCGGTCAGCGCGGGCGAGGCAACGACCACATGGGGCATTTCGGCCAGCACGGTCACCACGCGCAGGTCCGTGGCGGGGTTATAGGGCAGTTTCTTGTAGATGCCATAGGCCGCGTGCAGCCCGATCGAGCCCACCATGAGCGTGTAGCCGTCGGCCGGCTGGTCCGCTACGTACTTGCCACCCAGGTGGCCGCCCGCGCCGGGCTTGTTCTCGACCACCACCGGTTGCCCCCACAGGCGACCGAGCCTGTCAGCCAGCATGCGCGCCTGCACGTCCGAGCTGCCGCCGGCCGTGAACGGCACGACGATGCGAACGGTTCGTTCCGGGAAGGCCGGCCCGGCGACGGTGGCTGCGCCCATGGCACTCAAGCCCAAGGCCAAAGCGCCCAGTGCCCATCCCCTGCGGGTCCATTGCATGTTCATGTGTAACTCCTGTTCGGCCTGTTGCGGCGCACCATCGTTGGAAAAAATGCAGTGTAGGAGCCGGCAGAGATTCTTGAAAATTCAATTCTTTAGGTAGACCATACCGTTCTGATATACATTGCCCTGGACTCTTTTTCTTCCGCCCCCCCATGCCGCGCCCACTGAATTTCCGCCAGATCGAAGCCTTTCGCGCCGTCATGCAAACAGGCACCACCACGGCCGCGGCCGCCATGCTGCACACCACGCAACCGTCGATCAGCCGACTGCTGGCGCAGATGCAGTCAGCTTCGGGCCTGAAGCTGTTCGATATCCAGAAAGGCCGGCTGCGGCCCACGCACGAGGCGCGCGAGCTGTTCCAGACCGTGCAGCGCCACTTTCTGGGCCTGGAGCGCATCGAGCAGAACGTGGCCATATTGCGCAAGTCGGGCACCGGAGAGCTGCGCCTGGCCTGCACGCCCGCGCTGGGCCTGAGCGTGATGCCGGCCGTGGTGCACGCCTTTGCGCTCAAGCACCCGGACGTGCATGTGCGCCTGCAGACCATTGGCACGCCTCAGTTGCGCGAGGGCCTGCTGCACGGCCAGTTCGACCTGGCGCTGAGCACCATGGTCATGCGCCATCCGCAACTTGATGCGACGACCCTGCACCGCAGCAACGCCGTGTGCGTGATGCACCCGGGCCACCCGCTGGCCGCGCGCAAGAGTTTGCACGTGCGCGATCTGCAGGGGCAGGTGCTGCTGACCCTGCATGCGGACGACGAAATCTATCTACAGCTGCAAGACACGATGCAGCAGCATGGGATCACGGCGGCCTCCACGATCGAGACCACCTACTCATCCACCATCTGCATGCTCGCGGCGCAGGGCACGGGCTTGGGCGTTGTCAACCCGTACGTAGCCTCGGTGTTTGCGCAGCAGCTGCACATCGTGCCACTGCTGCCGCGCTGTCCGGTGGAGGTGGTGCTGGCCTTCCCGCCGCAGTCCGCTCTCTCGGCCATGGCCGAGCCCTTCGTGGCCCTGCTGCAGGCGCATTTCAAGGCGCCAGAAGAGGCGGCAGGCTGAAACGCTGCTTTATTGCGGCTTGGCCAGCCCCAGCTTTTCGACCAGCGCCTTCTCGCGGGTGAAGGTGTCCTGCGCGAACTTAAGGTAAGCGGCGCTGCTCATGTACATCGGCACCATGTCGTAGCGGGCCAGCGCGGTCTTGTAGCTGTCCTGCTCCATGGCCTGCTTGAAGGCGTCATGCAGGCGCTTGACCACGGCGGGCGGCGTGCCCTTGGGGGCGGCCAGACCGAAGGGGGAGTTGTTCACCACATCCAGCCCCAGCTCCTTGAGCGTGGGCGCATCCGGGAATTTGGCCAGACGCTGGGCGCCCCAGGTGTTGAGCACGCGCAGCTTGCCGGCCTCGACCTGCGGCGCAAAGCCGGTGGAGTCGGCCGCCGCCATGATCTGGCCACTCAGCACGGCCTGCATCAGATCCGCGCTGCCCTTGTAGGGCACGTGCAGCAGTTGCAGGTTGAGCTTCTGCGCCACCAGCTCCATGGTCAGGTGCGGACTGGTCATGGTGCCGGTGGAGCCAAAGCTCAGCTTGCCCGGGTTCGCCTTGGCCCAGGCCACGAAATGCGTCCAGCTCTTGATGGGCGAGTCGGCCGGCACCACCAGGCCAAAGGCGTAGCCGGTGACGTTGATGACATAGCTGAGATCCTTGACCGGGTCCCAGTTGATCCTGGTCGTGTACGGCAGGCGGAACACGCTTTGCGGAATCTGCGCCAGGGTGTAGCCGTCGGGCTGGGCCGACTGCAGGGCCTGCGCCGGCAAGGAACCGCCCGCGCCGGGCTTGTTCTCGACGATCACGGGTTGCCCCAGGATCTTGCTGGCACCATCGGCCAGCGAGCGCATGGTGATGTCGGTGGGCCCGCCAGCGGGAAAGGCCACCAGCAACTTGATGGGCCGGACCGGAAAACTCTGGGCCTGCGCGGTCAGGGCCGGCGCGGCCAGCGCGGCGGCAGCCAGTTGAACAATGTGACGACGTTGCATGAAATCTCCGATGGAACTAGTGGAAAACCCTGCTATTGGACCAAACTCCAGGTCCGCATCGAGCAGGAAAGCGCGGCGGGGTGTCGCGCAGGCGGCAGAGTGCCCCCCCGATGCCACACCCCATAATTGCCTCAGAAGCAAAGAGGAACTATGGCATCCACCCCGGCGAAAAATCACCACGGCATCAAGGACAACCACAAGCGTGGCCGGGTCGCCGACTTTCTATCAGACAAGATTACGCAGGGCAGCCGGCTGTCCGTGGTGTCGGCCTATTTCACAATCTACGCCTACGAAGCGCTGAGCCAGCAGCTGGACAGCATCGAGTCGCTGCAATTCCTGTTTGGCGAGCCGCGCTTCATTCAGGCGCTTGACCCGGATAAAACGGACAAAAAAGCCTTCAAGATTGAAGACGAAGGCTTGGCGCTGGCCAACCGCCTGCAACAGAAGGAAGTGGCTCGCCGCTGCGCGGCCTGGATCACCAGCAAGGTTGAAATCCGCTCCATCCGCGAAACCAACCTGCTGCACGGCAAGCTTTATCACATTGACGACGGACGGCGCGAGCACGCGCTCATGGGCAGTTCCAACTTCACACGCCGGGGGCTCGGTTTGTCGGACGCGCCGAACATTGAACTCAACATGGTGGTTGACAGCGACCGTGACCGCGCCGACCTGAAAGCCTGGTTTGACGAACTCTGGTCAGACGCCTCACTGGTGGAGGATGTCAAAGCCAAAGTATTGGAATACCTGGCTCAGCTCTACGTGGATCATTCGCCCGAGTTCATCTACTTCAAGACCCTGTTCCACGTCTTCGAGGCGTACCTTTCCGGGCAGGACGAGCAGGCCCAGTTCTTTGACAACACCGCCATCACCGACACCGAGATCTGGAAAACGCTGTTCGACTTCCAGAAAGACGGCGTCAAGGGCGCCATCCAGAAGATCAACATCCACAACGGCTGCATCCTGGCCGACAGCGTGGGCTTAGGCAAGACTTATTCGGCGCTGGCGATCATCAAGTACTTCGAGCTTCGCAACAGCCTTCGCGTGCTGGTGCTGTGCCCCAAGAAACTGCGCGAGAACTGGACGGTTTACCTCGGCAGCAATATGACCGAGCTCAACCCATTCGTTCGCGACAAGTTCAGCTACATGGTGCTTTCACACACCGACCTGTCTCGCGAGACGGGCAAGGCGGGTGACGTGGACCTGTCCGCCATCAACTGGGGCAACTTCGATCTGGTGGTGATTGACGAATCGCACAACTTCCGCAACAACGTGAAGGGCAAGCGCGACGAAGACGGCAACGTCGTCAAGAAAAGTCGCTACGAGCGGCTGATGCAGGACATCATCCAAGCCGGCCTCAAAACCCGGGTGCTGCTGCTGTCGGCCACCCCGGTCAACAACGACCTGAAAGACCTGCGCAATCAGCTCTATCTTGTTTCCGAGGGACGCGATCATGCGCTCATGCCGTCTACCGGCATTGCCAGCATCAAGCAAACCCTCGACTCTGCGCAAAAAACTTTTGGCGAATGGTCCAAGCGCGCCGGCGAGCATGATGCAAAGGACTTGATGGACCGCCTGCCGGCCGGCTTTTTCACCCTGCTCGATGAGCTGACCATCGCCCGCTCGCGCAAGCACATTCAGAAGTACTACCGCGCCGCCATGGCACAGATTGGCCATTTTCCCAAGCGGGCCAAGCCGATGTCGGTGTATTCAGACATCGACAAGAAAGGACGCTTCCCTACGTATGACAAGTTGAACGAAGAGATTGAGAAGTACCAGCTCGCTTTGTTCAAGCCATCCACTTACGTGCTGCGCCAACATAAAGACCAATACCAGGGCGAAACCAACGTCCGCAACTTCAGCCAGGAGAACCGTGAGAAGTTCCTGATCGGAATGATGAAGGTCAACTTTCTCAAACGGCTGGAGAGTTCCGTCAAGTCTTTTGCCATCACCATGGAACGCACCGTCAACAAGATTGAAGACCTGCAGGCGCGCCTTGGCGCCTACAAGAAGCTGCGGGACGGCAAGCCCGAAGATCTGCAGGCCAGTCTGTTTCTGATGGAGGCCGAAGAAGACGACGAATTGCGCGAAGCGTTCGAGGTGGGTACCCTCAAATACCGCATGGAACACATGGACGTAGACCGCTGGCTGGCCGACCTAACCGCAGACAAGCAGCAACTGTCCATGCTGGCCGAAAGCGCCGATGGTGTTGGCCCCGAGCGCGACGCCAAGCTGGAAGCGCTCAAAACCATCATCAGCACCAAAGTCACCCAGCCCAGCACCAACAACCGGGGCGAAGCCAATCGCAAGGTCATCGTCTTCTGCGCCTTCGCCGACACCGCCGCCTATCTATATGAGCAGCTTGAGGACTGGGCCATGCAGACGCTCAAGGTCAACATCGCCCTCGTCTCTGGCGGCACACGCCCGAACCGGGCCACCCTGGGCGCGCCTGAGTTCAACCAGATCCTCACCAACTTCGCCCCGCGCGCCAAGCAGCGCGCCAAAATGCGCAGCATGCCGCAGGGCAGCGAAATCGACATCCTGATCGCCACCGACTGCATCTCCGAGGGCCAGAACCTGCAAGACTGCGACTTGCTGGTCAACTACGACATTCACTGGAACCCGGTGCGGATCATCCAGCGCTTCGGCCGGATCGACCGCATCGGCAGCCTCAACGCCCAGATTCAGCTCGTCAACTTCTGGCCCACGCCCGACTTGAACAAGTACATCAACCTGAAAAACCGCGTCGAGGCGCGCATGGCGCTGGTGGACATTGCCGCCACCAACGAAGACAACATCCTCACCAACAGCGAGCTGGAAGAACTGATCCAGCAAGACCTGAAGTACCGCGACAAGCAGCTTATGCGCCTGAAAGACGAGGTGCTGGACCTGGAAGACTTCAACGAATCCGTGGCCCTGAATGCGTTCACGCTGGACGACTTCCGCATGGACCTGAGCAACTATGTGGAAGTCAACCGCACCCGGCTGCAGGACGCGCCTTATGGCCTGTATGGCGTGGTGCCCAGTACGACCGCCAGCGCCGAAGCCGCCTCCGTCAAGCCAGGCGTCATCTACTGCCTGCGCCAGCAGCACCAGCAAACCCAAGGGGTTGAAGCGGTGAACCCGCTCAACCCCTACTTTCTGGTCTACATCCAGGCCGACGGCACCGTGCGCTACAACTTCACCGCGCCCAAACAAGTGCTGGAAATTTTCCGCGCCCTGTGCCAGGGCAAGACCGCGCCCTACGCTGACTTGTGCAAGCTGTTCGATGCCCAAACCAGCCACGGGCAAGACATGAGCGCGTATTCAAGCCTGCTGGACCAGGCCGTGGCCGCCATCGTGGCGCAGTTCGGTCGCAAAAATGCCGCCAACTTGTTCTCGGGCCGGGGCGGCAAGCTCATGGATGCCGGCAAAACGGTGAAAAGCAACAACGACTTTGAGCTGATCACCTGGCTGGTGATAAAGTAGATACGTTTTCATATCTACTATTCAGGAGGCCAGCCATGCTTGCAACCGCCAAAGTGTTTACTACAGGCAACAGCCAAGCCATTCGTTTACCAAAGGCGTTCAGGGTGGACACCCGTGAAATGTGGATCACCAAGAACGAAGGAACCGGTGAAATCATCCTGAAGCCCAAACCGGCGCCGGATGAGCTGGAGGCCTTTCTTGCGGAGTTGAAGACGATGCCGGTCTCGGATGAATTCATCCCCCCCCGCGACGATGCGCCCCGTCCAAGCCCCTTTGAGGACTGGCCAGAATGACGCTCCGCTACCTGCTGGACACCAACATCGTCAGCTACTACCTGCGGCGCAGCTCAAATGCGCTGGAGGAGCGGGTCAACGATGCACTGAAACACCAGACCATTGCCATTTCTGCACTGACACGGGCGGAACTGCGCTTTGGCCAAGAGGGCATGGGCATCGAAGATCGGCGAAGAGGCCTGATTGATCATTTCCTCTTGCGCTTGCCCAACATCGCATGGACCAACCAGGCCGCCGATCACTACGGCGAGATCAAAACCCTGCACAAGCGCCAGGGAACGCCGATTGGCGAGCTGGACACCCAGATCGCCGCCCACGCGCTGGCCGAAGACCTGATCCTGGTCACCCACAACACCCGCCACTTTGAAAAGGTTCCGGGATTGCAACTTGAAGACTGGATGAATTGAGCATGGCCGACACGCAGCAAAAAATAGCGATTCAAGCCGCCATTCATGCATTCACAACCAAATCGTTGCATGACGCGGCGACCGCGTTGTTTGCCTGTCTTGGCTACAAATCTGACCGAACGATTGCCGTTGACTCGGTGGAAGCTTTTTGTCATCAGTTTGACCCGAGCGACTTGCTTGCCCACCCCCGCGCGCAAAAAGCCAGCTGGAAGTCAATTGAGCTTCTCTTTCAGCTCACTGACGAGGAACTTTCGCGCAACGCCACGCTGTTCAAAGACACCGCCATCAGAGCGTCCCTGCTTCAGTCCTATGTGTTCTTTGCAGTGGAGCTCCAGCCGGGTGATTACGCACGGGGCAAACTGGCCGCTATCACCCGCCAGATCAACCGCGTTTTCCCCATGCCGGTCATGGTGCTGTTCAAGGTGGCGGGTAATTTGTCCATTGCCGTCATCAACCGCAGGCAAAACAAGCGCGATGAAAGCAAAGATGTCTTGGGCAAGGTCACGCTGATCCAAAACATCTCAACAGTCAAACCGCATCCGGGTCACCTGGACATTCTGGCTTCGTTCTCGACCACGGAACTGCTTGCCCGCAAGAAGCCCATCGGCAACTTCGACCAACTCCACGCCGCGTGGGAAGACGTATTCAACGTTGAACTACTCAACAAACGTTTTTACGAAGAACTATCCAACTGGTATTTCTGGGCACGCAAGCAAGTCAGCTTCCCCGCCGATCTGGAGCCGGACGTTGACACCCGCAACGCCACAAGCGTGATCCGCCTATTGACCCGGCTGATCTTCTGCTGGTTCCTGAAAGAAAAAGACCTCATTCCTGATCATTTGTTTGACCAAAATGCCGTCGCCAGCGCCTTGAATTCTGTCGGTGAAGATGAGAGCACCTATTACCACGCCATTCTGCAAAACCTGTTTTTCGCCACGCTCAACCAGCCCATGAATGCCGATGGCGAACCTGTCAGGCAGTTCGCGGCGGATGGCGATTTTCAGGAAAACCGCAACCAGCATGGCGTCAAGACCCTCTACCGCTACAAAAAGTCTTTCCGCGACCCCACTAGTGCGCTTGGCTTGTTCGAGGACATTCCATTCCTGAACGGTGGCCTGTTCGCCTGCCTTGACACGGAAGACGACACCGGCAAGGTGCAGTATGCCGACGGTTTTTCACGCAATCCCAAGAAACAGCCGGTGGTCCCCAACCGCCTGTTTTTTGCCGCACCCCACGTCGTTGATCTGAGCGAAGACTTTGGCGATGCCAAAAAGAAGAAGGCCAGCGTGCGCGGCCTGCTGCACATCCTGCACGGCTACAAATTCACCATTGCGGAGAGCACGCCCGTAGAGCAAGAAATCGCCCTCGATCCCGAACTGCTGGGCAATGTGTTTGAAAACCTGCTGGCAAGCTACAACCCCGAAACCGGCACCAATGCCCGCCGCCAGACCGGCTCGTTTTACACCCCTCGACCCATAGTGGATTACATGGTGGACGAGTCCCTCAAGGCCTACCTTGCAGATGCCCTGGTAAAAGCTTTGTCCGCCACCACCATGGCAGATGCCAAAGCCGGGCTGGAAATGCTGTTTGCCTATACCGAGAAAGAGCACGCTTTTTCTGAGGCAGAAATTGACGCACTCATTACCGCCATCAACGCCTGCAACATCCTCGACCCCGCTTGTGGGTCGGGTGCCTACCCCATGGGTATCTTGCACAAGCTGGTGTTCATTTTGGGCAAACTGGACCCGCAAAATGAAAAGTGGCGGCAGCGCCAGGTAGCCAAGGCCGAAGAGATTGAAGACGTAGAAGCCCGCGCTTCTTCGGTGCAAGCCATCAACAACGACTTTGCCAATAACGCTCTGGACTATGGCCGCAAGCTATACCTGATTGAGAACTGCATCTACGGCGCTGACATACAGCCCATTGCCATCCAGATTGCGAAGTTGCGTTTCTTTATCTCGTTAATCTGTGATCAGCGCACCCACAACGACAAGGCGCGCAACCTGGGTGTGCGCCCCCTGCCCAATCTGGAAACCAAGTTTGTTGCCGCCAATACGCTGTTGGGTCTGAACCTGCCCAAGAACCGCAGCCTGTTTGAGAACGACACTGCTATTCGGCTTGAGAAAGAGCTGGAAGCAGTGCGCCACCGTTACTTTTCAGCGCAGACCCGCAAAGCCAAGCTGGCGCTGCAAAAGAAAGACCGGGAGCTCACCAAGAAGATCATCGACGAGCTCAAACACGATTCCTTTGGCAATGAGGACGTGTACCGCCGCATTGCCTGGAACCCATACGACCACCACAGCGTGGCGGACTTCTTTGACCCAGGCAAGATGTTTGGCCCAGCATTGGACGATGGTTTTGATGTCGTCATTGGCAACCCGCCCTATGTGCAGATTCAAAAGTTCACAGCGGCGCATAAGGCCGCCTGGGTCGAGCAAAAGTTCAAGACCTATACGGCCACGGCTGATATTTATTGCCTGTTCTATGAGCGTGGTGTGCGCCTTTTGAAAGATGGTGGGCACCTGAGCTACATCACGTCCAACAAGTGGATGCGCGCTGGCTACGGGGAAGCGCTGCGTCAGTATTTGGCGCATGACGTTGAAACCCAAAGCGTGATGGACTTTGGTATGGCTCAGAACTTTGGTGCTGCGACAACTTACACCTGCATCGTGCAGCTTGCCAAGCGCCCCGCTAGCGGCGTTACGCGTGGTTGCTATGTGGCCGATGACAAGGCAGCTATGGCTGACCCAAGTGATTATTTCGAGCTAAACGCGCTGCCATTAAAGGGCTTGGATGAAACGCCCTGGGTCATCTTGCCAGCAATGCGACAACGCATCAAACTTGCTGTCGAAGAACAAGGCGTGCCGCTTGAGAAATGGCAGATTCAAATTAATTACGGCATCAAAACGGGCAACAACGATGCGTTTTATATCAATACGGCGCAGCGCGACGAATTCATCACCGAAGACCAACGGTGTGCTGAATTTATCGTTCCCTTACTGCGTGGACGTTACGTAGGGCGGTATGCGACACAGTGGGCATCTGCGGCTGACGAGAAGTGGATGATTGCCACGTTCCCAGCGCTTGACCTGAAATTTGACAACGTTCCAGTGCCGATTCAGCGACATTTGGAAAAGTACCGCGAATCGCTTGAACCCAAGCCACGCGGCTGGGTCGGGTCAAGCTGGCAAGGGAGGAAAGCTGGTTCTTATCAGTGGTTCGAAACGCAAGATCCGATTGCATATCATGCCGATTTTCTAAAGCCGAAGATCATTTATCCGAACATGACGAAGTACCTGCCGTTTTACTTCGATCAAGATGATCATTTTTTTGGCAACCAAAAATGCTTCATCATTACAAGTGATGCCGAAAGTCTTCTACCGCTTACAGCGGTATTGAACTCAAGCCTTTTCCGTTGCTGTTTCAAAGATGATTTTCCAGAGTTACTGGGCAGCACCTACGAGCTTAGCAAGATTTTTTTCGACAAAATCCCCATCAAGAAGCCCACTGCGCAGCAAGCTGCTTTGTTCGAGGCACTGGTTCTCATGGTGCAAGCTGCCAAGGCTGAATCACAAAAGTCAGGCGACTCCGAACTGAACAGTGTCGCGGTTTTTCTGGAAGAAGTGATTGATGCCTGCGTGATGGAAGTCTATTTTTCAGACCACATGGCAGAGCATCGTCTTGGAATCATGGCCCACGTCACCCCACTGCTGCAAGACTTCGATGCCGCTGCGCCGCCAGCAAAACAGGTGGCGGTAGCACAGCAGTTCTATGCCCAGGCCAACGACAGCAAGCACCCGATTCGCAACATCCTCATCCGCATCCCGGTGGACAGTCCGGATTTGCTGGCCGTTATTCAGCGCGAAGGTGCGGTATGAGCACACTTCGGATTCAACGCATTGAGGCCAAGGCGTTCAAAGCCTTCAAACACCTTGATTTCAAGCTGGATGGGCGCAACCT
>ERZ724516.2085-NODE-2085-length-11396-cov-7.715722_pt1 | contig 11396 bp, 9 predicted proteins | sample MGYA00376049_ERZ724516 | MGnify/ENA primary metagenome ERZ724516 (study PRJEB28724, sample SAMN07190886) | activated sludge metagenome | isolation source: activated sludge of sewage treatment plant in Hong Hong | place: USA: Christiansburg, Virginia | collected... | reverse complement strand
TGCAAATCCCGCAGCATGGCCATCACCGGTGTGATGCCACTGCCCGCGCTGAGCAACAGTATCTTGCCCGGCAGGTCTGCGGGCATGCTGAACTCACCCAGGGCCTGGCTAATGGTCAGCACATCGCCCACCTTCACCGCATCGTGCAGATGCCGGGAGACCAGCCCCTGGTCCTGGCGCTTCACGGTAATCGCAAGGTGGCGAGAACCCGGGCGTGACGACAGGCTGTAAGCCCGCTCGACCCGGCGCCCGGCTATCTCCATCTGCACCAGTACAAACTGGCCGGCCTGTGCACCGAGCCACAGCGCGTTGGGTTGCAACACAAAGGTTTTGGTGGATGCGGTCTCGTCATTGACGCGGACTACGCGGGCCCGCACCTGGGTCAACGACAACAGGTGATGCAACGCGGCCAACGCGTCTTCCACCGCGCTCAAGCGAACGATGGATTCAACCCAGGGGTGGCGCAGCGCGGCCACCAAAGGTGCGTTGACCCCATGGGCCAAGCGAACGATCCCGTCGCGGCGTAACGCTACAGGTGTTTGCAATTGCGTGGCGGGTGGGCTGGTGTGCGGCATGGGGTTCTCCGGGTTGCCAACACGCAAAACGGCGTGGTGGGTTGATATGGCTTTATTGTGTACATATGTACACTCAAAGTCAATATTTCAGAATTTCTTTAGAGAGAAGCACCCATTAAACGCAAATGCTGTTAGCGATTGGCGCACAGCAACCAGCATTGCTAAAATACAAACGTACACAATTTACCAGCCCATGACCAAACCATCCTCCCTCGCCGAGCGCAAGGACAAGCTGACCCGCACCGAGCGCAAAGACCTCACGCGCAACAGCCTGTTGCAGGCGGCCCTGGCCTTGATGGGTGAAGGACGCAGCTTCACCAGCCTGGGCATCCGCGAAATTGCCCGCGAGGCCGGCATGGTGCCCAATGCCTTTTACCGACACTTCCGCAATACCGATGAACTGGGCCTCGAACTGGTGGAAGAGATGGGGGTTACGCTGCGCCGCCTGCTGCGTGAGGCCCGCCAGACAGGGGTGACGCAGGTTGACATCGTTCGCCAGTCCGTCAAGGTCTACCACCAGTACGTGATCGAAAACCGCCTGCTGTTTCTGTTTGTCTCCAGCGAACGCTCAGGTGGTAGCCGCATCCTGCGCATGGCGATCCGCAACGAGGTCAGCCATTTCACCAATGAGATGGCGCAAGACTTTCGCCGACTGGGCGCCTACAAGGACATGTCCACGGCCAGCGTGCAAATGGTTTGTGGTCTGATCGTCACCACCATGCTGGCCGCCGCCCCCGAGATTCTGGATTTGCCGCCGGAGCAACCGCTGCTGGAGGGCGAGATGATGGAGACCTTCGTCAAGCAATTGCAGCTCGTTTTGCTGGGCGCCTCCGTGTGGAAAGACAAGCCGCGCCCGGAGTGAATTGCGCTCTGGGATAATTGACACATGACAATTACCTACAAAGACGCCCAAGGCATTCAGGGCATGCGCGTTGCGGGCCGCCTGACCTCCGAAGTTCTGGACTACCTGACGCCGTTCATCAAGCCCGGCATCACGACCAACGAGATCGACAAACTGGCCCATGACTACATCACCCAGGTCCAGGGTGGCATCCCGGCGCCGTTGAACTACAAGGGTGGCGGCAACACGCCCTACCCCAAGTCGGTTTGCACCTCGATCAACCACCAGGTCTGCCACGGCATCCCGAACGACAAGCCCCTCAAAAAGGGCGATATCGTTAACGTGGACGTCACCGTCATCAAGGACGGTTGGCATGGCGACTCCAGTCGCATGTACATGGTCGGTGATGTATCCATCGCCGCCAAGCGCTTGTGCGCCATCACCTATGAAGCTATGTGGCACGGCATCAAAATGGTCAAGCCCGGCATCCATCTGGGTGACATCGGACACGCGATCCAGCAGTTCGCCGAAGGCCATGGTTTTAGCGTGGTACGGGAGTTTTGTGGCCACGGCATTGGCCAGGTATTCCACGAAGAGCCCCAGGTGCTGCACTACGGCCGCCCGGGCACCCTGGAGAAGCTGGTCGAGGGCATGACCTTCACCATCGAGCCCATGATCAACGCCGGCAAAAAAGAGATCAAGGATGGCCCCGAAAAAGACGGCTGGACCATTGTGACCAAAGACCATTCGCTTTCGGCCCAGTGGGAGCACACCATTCTGGTCACCCGCACCGGCTATGAGGTGCTGACCGTGTCCGCCGGTACCCCGCCGACTCCCGCATTTGTGCCCGCGCAGGTCGCTGCATAAAGCATCCACCGCGACGGCACGGCACCCATGGCTGATTTGCTGGCGATACGCGCCGAGTACCGCGCCCAGAAGACACAATTGCTGCAGGCCCTGGGCCAGGGCAGCGCCACGGGCCGCGACGTACGCAAGGCGCTGAGCCGACTGGCCCAATTGGCCGATGGCGTACTGAAGCGACTGTGGGACCACGCCGGCCTGCAGGCGCCATTCGCGCTGCTGGCCGTAGGCGGTTTCGGACGCGGTGAACTGTTTCCCCACTCCGACGTCGATGTGCTGGTGCTGCTGCCCGACGCCTTTGACCCGGAACACGACACGGCACTCAAGGGCCGTATTGAGGCCTTTATCGGCAGTTGCTGGGACACCGGACTTGAAATTGGTTCCAGCGTGCGCACGCTGGGCAGTTGCCTGGCAGAGGCGGAAAAAGACGTCACCATCCAGACCGCCCTGCTGGAATGCCGCCTGATCACGGGCAACGCCGATCTGGTGCAGCAGTTCCAGAGCGCGTTTTTCAAGGCCATGGACCCGCAGGCCTTCTTTGTGGCCAAGACGCTGGAGATGCGCCAGCGCCACACCAAGTACGAAAACACCCCCTACGCACTGGAGCCCAACTGCAAGGAGTCTCCCGGAGGCCTGCGCGATCTGCAGGTCATCCTCTGGGTCGCCAAGGCCGCAGGATACGATGACGACTGGCGTACGCTGGCAGCCAACGGGCTGGCCACACCGTTTGAAGTGCAGCAAATCCAGCGCAACGAGTCCTTGCTGATGCGCATCCGCGCACGCCTGCACCTGATTGCCAACCGCCGCGAAGACCGCCTGATCTTCGACATGCAGAACACCATGGCCCTGTCGTTTGGCTATGGTGATCAACCTTTTGTCCGGCCCAGCGAAGTGCTGATGAAACGCTACTACTGGGCCGCCAAGGCCGTGGTACAGCTGAACCAGATTTTGCTGCTCAACATCGAAGAGCGGCTGAACCCGACGACCCATGCGCCGCGGCGCATCAACGTCCACTTCAACGACAAGGCGGGCATGATCGACGTGGTCAGCGACGACCTGTACCAGCGCGAGCCGCACGCCATACTGGAAACCTTCCTGGTCTACCAGACCACCGTTGGTGTAAAAGGGTTGTCTGCCCGCACCCTGCGCGCCCTGTACAACGCGCGCAACCAGATGGACGCCCGCTTTCGCAGCGATCCGGTCAACCGGGAAACGTTTCGCCAGATTTTGATACAGCCCAACGGCATCACCCATGCGATGCGCCTGATGAACCAGACCTCGGTGCTGGGGCGCTACCTGTGGGTGTTCAGACGCATCGTGGGGCAGATGCAGCACGACCTGTTCCATGTCTACACGGTGGACCAGCACATCCTGATGGTGCTGCGCAACATGCGCCGCTTCTTCATTGCCGAGCATTCCCACGAATACCCGTTCTGCTCGCAATTGGCGGCGGGGTGGGACAAGCCCTGGCTGCTGTCCATTGCGGCCATCTTCCACGACATTGCCAAGGGCCGTGGCGGTGACCACTCGGACCTGGGTGGGGTCGAGGTACGGCGCTTCTGCAAGCAGCACGCCATTGCCGGTGAAGATGCGCAGCTGATTGAGTTTGTGGTGCGCGAACACCTGACCATGAGCCGCATCGCCCAGAAGGCGGACCTGAGCGACCCACGAGTCATCGCCGACTTTGCCAAGCGCGTGGGTAACGAGCGCCAGCTCACTGCCCTGTATTTGCTGACGGTGGCCGACATACGCGGCACCTCGCCCAAGGTCTGGAATGCCTGGAAGGGCAAGCTGCTCGAAGACCTGTACCGCTACACCAGCCGCGCGCTGGGCGGCCATGCACCCGACCCCGACGCCGAAGTCGAAGCCCGCAAACGCGACGCCCTGGTTCTGGTGAACATGCATTCCCTGCCCTTTGAGGCGCACAAACCTCTGTGGGATACGCTGGACGTGGGCTATTTCATGCGCCACGACGCGGTGGACATTGCCTGGCACACCCGCCAGCTGTCGCGCCTGGTGGGCTCCCCCCATGCGATTGTGCGGGCGCGGCGTTCGCCGGCCGGCGAAGGCCTGCAGGTACTGGTCTACACACCGGACCAAAGCGACCTGTTCGCGCGGATTTGCGGCTACTTTGACCAGCGCGGGTTCAGCATTCTGGATGCCCGCATCCACACCGCCAAGAATGGTCATGCGCTGGACACGTTTCAGGTGGTCACGTCGGCCAGCCCCGACGAATACCGCGAGATCACCAGCATGCTGGAAAACGGCCTGGCCAAGGTCATCACCGACGCTGGCCCCCTGCCCAACCCCAGCCGTGGCCGGGTATCCCGGCGCGTCAAGAGCTTTCCGATTGCGCCGCGCGTGACCCTGACACCGGATGAAAAAGGCCAGCGCTGGCTGCTCAACGTCTCGGCCAGCGACCGCGTCGGCCTGCTCTACTGCCTGGCCCGCGTGCTGGCACGGCACCATCTCAATGTGCAACTGGCCAAGATTGCCACACTGGGCGAGCGGGTAGAAGACACGTTCCTGATCGACGGACCCGAGTTGCAGCACAACAAGAAGCAGATCGAAATCGAAACCGAGTTACTGGAAGCCCTGGCCGCGTAACCAGTTAGCTACCAAAAAAATAGCACACTACCCATAATCTGCGAGGGCTAGCGGCCTAAATGACTGTTAGAGTTTGGAGAAAACCTGGGCTTCTGCGAACAGCGGAGCCAAATCCCCCAGGGATGCGATCACTTCGTCCAGCGTGCCGCCCAGGCGCTTGGCCGCAGCGGGCGGCAACTCTTCCACCAACAGGTTACCGGCAAAGCCAAAATGCAGCTTCTTGCTGATCTGGTTGGCGGCAAACACGCAGGCAATCATGTCGGAGTCGGCCAGCTCCGGGCCATACTGGTGGCGAATGGTGTCCACCAGCTTGGGAGCAAACCGCCATTTCTCGACCAGCATGGCGCCCACCACGGCGTGGTCTACGCCGATCACACTGCGCAGGGCAAGATGCAGTGAAATGCCGTGCTGCTGGCTGGCTTCGAGCGCGATGCGAAACTCGCGGGGCATGAACTGCGCCAACACCACCTTGCCAAAATCGTGCAGCAGGCCGGCAATGAAGCAGTCCATGGGATCGGCGTCATCCACTTTCAAGGCCAGTTGCTTGGCAATCGCCGCGGTGGCCAGGGAATGCAGCAAATACTGCTGTCCGTCAAAGCCGGCTTCATTGGTCTTGGGCAGCATGCCAATGGCGGCTATGCTGAGCGCCAGGTTCTTGATGGTGTTGAAACCCAGGTAGACCACCGCATGGCCAACCGAGGTGATTTGCTTGGGCAGACTGTAGTAGGCCGAATTGACGACCTTGAGGATCTTGACCGTGAGCACCGGGTCTTTGTCGATGACCTCCACCAGGTCCTTGGGTGTGCTGTTGACGTCGCGCGTCAACTCCAGCACCCGCTGCACGCTCTTGGGAAAGGCCGGCATGCCGTCCACCGCAGCGGTCAGCTTCTTGGTGAGTTCGGGGCTCATGTGCATAGGGTCAGGCGATTTCGGGGAACAGAACCTCAGTGTAGCCAAACTGGCTGAAATCGCGAACCCGCATCGGATAGAGCTTGCCCCACAGGTGGTCGCACTCGTGCTGCACGACGCGGGCATGAAAACCCTGCACCGTACGGTCTATGGGGTCGCCATACTGGTCGAACCCGGTGTAACGGATGCGCGACCAGCGTGGCACCATGCCCCTAAGGCCTGGCACCGACAGGCAACCTTCCCAATCCAGCTCCTCCTGCATGTCACCACCCGGATCTCCATCTGCCGTCAGCGGTGTGATGACCGGATTGATCAGCACCGTGGGCGGCACCAGCGGCCGATCGGGGTAGCGTGGGTTGGACTCGCGGCTGCCAAAAATCACCACCTGCAAGTCCACGCCAATCTGCGGTGCCGCCAGGCCCGCGCCGTTGGCCGCCGCCATGGTATCGAGCAGATCGCTGATGAGAAGATGCAGCGCGTCGGAGTCGAAATCGCTTTCAGGCACGGGTTGCGCCACGCGCAGCAGGCGGGGGTCGCCCATCTTGAGGATGTCACGGACGGTCATGTCTTTTGAGAGGCAAGTAGTTTGAGCTGAGGCAATAGAACCGGCACGTCCGTTTGCACAATGCTCCACAAAATGTCGTTGTCCAGGCCCAGATAGCCATGGATCAGCTGGTTGCGGGTGGCGATCAACATACGCCAGGGGATGATCGGGTGGGCGCTGCGCACGTCCTGGGGAATGTGGCTTGCGGCTTTGCCGACCAGCTCCAGATTGCGCACCGTTGCATCGAAACGCATGGCATCTGCCACGAACTGGGCTTGCGCTAGCCCCTGTGTAAATGCCAAGACCTTTTCACAAAAGCCGATCATGTCCGTCACGTAAAACCGCCACTCCCGCTCAGACATGCACAGCGTCCTTCAGCACATAGGGACGCAACTCAGTACGCAACGCTTTCTCAGTCACCAGATCGACGGGGCAGCCCAGTACATCTTCCAGATAAAACTGCACTCCAAAAAACTGCGCCGAGGTAGCAGGGCCCACAAAGCTCACCAGCAAATCCACATCGCTACCTGGCTTTGCCGCATCGCGGGCGGTAGAACCGAAGAGCGTCAGTGACGCAACACCAAAGCGTCGCACTATTTGTGCTTTGTGCTCGGACAGGGTTTTGAGTGCGGTGGCGCGGTTCATGGTGGCAGTTTAAGGCCTTAGCAAAACCATCATCGCCGCCTCGTCGATCACGGCCACGCCCAGCGCCTGCGCCTTTTCCAGCTTGCTACCCGCCTCGGCTCCGGCCACCACGTAGTCGGTCTTCTTGCTGACCGACCCCGCCACCTTGGCGCCGGCAGCCTCCAGCATGTCTTTTGCTTGGTCGCGGCTCAGCGTGGGAAAAGTACCGGTCAGCACGAAAGTCTTGCCGGCCAGCGGCTTAGGTACCTGCGCGGCGGGCTCGCCCTCCTCCCACTGCACGCCGCAGGCACGCAGTTGCTCCACCACTTCGCGGTTGTGCGCTTGCGCGAAGAAGGTGTGCAGGCTTTTGGCGACGATGGGGCCAACGTCGTTCACGCTGACCAGGGCTTCCTCGGACGCGTCCATGATGGCGTCCAGGGTGCCGAAGTGGCGCACCAGTTCCTTGGCCGTAGCCTCGCCCACATGGCGTATACCCAAGCCAAACAGGAAACGCGGCAGGGTGGTGTGTTTGGACTTTTCCAGTGCATCCACAATGTTTTGCGCCGACTTCTCGGCCATCCGGTCCAATGCCGCCAGCGACGTCAGTCCCAGTTTGTACAGGTCCGGCAGGGTACGGATGGTATTGCTGTCCACCAACTGGTCGACCAGCTTTTCACCCAAACCTTCCACTTCTACCGCACGGCGCTGCGCAAAATGCAGGATCGCCTGCTTGCGCTGTGCAGCGCAAAACAGGCCACCACTGCAACGGTGGTTAACCTCGCCCTTTTCGCGCACCACCGCGCTGCCACAGACGGGGCAGGTACGGGGCATGCGAAAGTTGGGCACGTATGGATGGCGGGCCGGTGCGACGGATTCGCCGCCGGGCCGCCCCAAGGCGAAATGCGCCCCCTCGGGGGGCAGCGAGGACACGCCAGTGCCGAGCGTGGGGGCCACAATTCCCACGACTTCGGGAATCACATCGCCAGCGCGGCGCACGATGGCCATGTCCCCTACTCGCACCTTTTTGCGACGCAGTTCAAACAGGTTGTGCAACGTGGCATTCGACACGGTGGTGCCGCCCACAAACACCGGGTCCAGGCGCGCCACGGGCGTCAGTTTGCCGGTGCGGCCCACCTGCACGTCAATGCCCAACACCTTGGTGATCTGTTCCTGCGCCGGGTACTTGTGGGCCACGGCCCAACGTGGCTCACGCGTGACGAAACCCAGTTGCTTTTGCAAGGCCAGGCTGTTGACCTTGTAGACCACACCGTCAATGTCGTACGGAAGCTGGTCCCGCATCTGACCGATGCGCTGGTGGTACGCTATTAATTCTGCAGCGCCAAACGCCCGTTCTACGAGGGCTGCGACCGGAAAACCCCAATGCTTCAGTGTTTGCAGCAGTTCAAAATGGGTGCCAAAGGCCGGACCGCCCTGCTCCACTGACGTAACCTCGCCCAGTCCATAGGCGAAGAAGCTCAAGGGACGCTGGGCGGCAATGCCGGGGTCCAGCTGGCGCACGGCACCGGCGGCCGCATTGCGTGGGTTTACAAAAGTTTTTTCGCCCTTGTCACGCTGCTTCTCGTTCAGAGCCTCAAAGTCGTCGCGGCGCATGTAGACCTCGCCGCGCACTTCCAGGACCGCTGGAGTCTCTGGCGGTAAACGCAAGGGAATCTGGCCTATGGTGCGGATGTTCTGCGTCACGTCTTCGCCAGTTTCGCCGTCACCACGGGTGGCGGCTTGGACCAGAACACCTTGCTCATAGCGCAGGTTCAGCGCCAGCCCGTCGAACTTGAGTTCGGCCACATACTCCACTGCGGGGTCGGCATCCAGCAGGCCCAGTTCCTTGCGCACACGGGCATCAAAATTTTGCGCGCCGCTGGCTTCGGTGTCGGTTTCGGTGCGGATGCTGAGCATGGGAACGGCGTGGCGCACCGAGGCAAATTGCGCCAAGGGCTTGCCACCAACCCGCCGCGTGGGTGAATCCGGGGTGACCCACTCCGGGTGGGCCGCCTCCAGCGCCTGCAGCTCCTGAAACAGCCGGTCGTACTCTACATCCGGCACCTGGGGCGCATCGAGCACGTAGTACTGGTGGGCATAGGCATGCAACAGCCCGTGCAAGGTTTGCATGCGGGCCTGGTCCGCAGTGTCACCCGGATCAGCGGCAAACAAGTCCATATTGGCCATGGCCACAGCCCCTTCGCAACTCAGGCAAACAGGCGACGCGCCAACAGCGACCCTGCTGCTAGGTCACGCTGTTCCAGCGTGTCGTACAGGCCTTGCAACTCGGCCCCGATGCCGTCCATGGTCTGTGCGGTCAGCAGTTGTCCGTTGTCGTCGGTGACCACGCCATCCATGGTTTGGGCCAGCGCGGCCGCCACATCGCGCATGCGCTCAAACGGTTGTTCGTTGCGGTCCACCTGGGCCACGTCCAGGTGCAGCGCGATGTCACGGATGGCGGACTGCGCCGGGTCTTCGGCGAGGGCCGCCTGCGAATCAAAACTCAGCACCAGCACCGGTGCCAGGCCTTCGGTGCTGGAAGGCAGCACCATGCGCCCCGGAATCACCCCGGCCACAAAGCCCAGCCGCGCCGCATTTTGCTGCACATAACCCGGGCTCCACGACGCGTTGCGGGCGCGGATGGTAAAGCCCAGTTGCGCATCGTGCGCACTGGCGAACTGGTCCAGCTCGCGGGCACGGGCCACTTCTTCCAACATCTCCGGAAACTCCGGCGTGGCGTTGATGGCGTCGGCAAAGGCCTGGGTCTTGACCACGTATTCGGAATATTCAATCTCGTTCAGCGCGCCCGAGCGGTTGGCCAGCTGCACACCGGCCTGGAAACCGCCGTAACGCTGCCCCGCCACCGGCACTTCCCACGTTAGCGTTGTCAGGTTGTAGCCTTCGATGGCAAAGGGCTTGCTGCCGGCGCGGCGGGTGGCCGGCATGGCGGCTATTGCCGCCTCGCCGGAGACCACCAGATGCGGACCATCCAGCGCAATGGTGGCGATCACATCGATCAGTGAATCCATGACTGAGCGCCGTGCCACCGGCGGCAGGGTCATGGGCTGCGTGTCGTGGCCGTCATCATTCAGGGTGGGTTCGCGCAACGGCGCGGGCGAGGCATCGCCCCCCGGTTCGGGCAATGCCTGGCGCGGTGCGTTGCGGCGTGAACTCCAGGCTCCGTGTGCCACCACGGCTGCCAGCACGACGCCACCCGCAATGGCCAATCCAATCTGTAAATTGCTCATGGTGTCTCCTGCAGAGCCACAACACCCCTGATCGGTTGAGGACAGAGCTGAAGGTCTGTCCCACAAAATTTCAGCGCGGCACACCCCCCCTCGGGGGGCAGCGAATGAATATGAGCGTGGGGGTTCATAGGTAGGTTATGCAAGCTCTGCCAGGGTAAGGGCGGACTCCATGTCCACTGCCACGATACGCGAAACGCCTTGCTCCTGCATGGTGACACCAATGAGTTGCTCGGCCATTTCCATGGCAATCTTGTTGTGGCTGATGAAGAGGAATTGGGTTTCTTTGCTCATGCTGCGCACGAGTTTGGCATAACGCTCGGTATTGGCATCATCCAGCGGCGCATCCACCTCGTCGAGCAAGCAGAACGGGGCCGGGTTGAGCTGGAAGATCGCAAACACCAGCGCAATGGCGGTCAGGGCCTTTTCGCCACCGGAGAGCAAGTGGATGGTCTGGTTCTTCTTGCCCGGCGGCTGGGCAATGACCTGCACGCCGGAGTCCAGGATTTCATCGCCGGTAATCACCAGCCTGGCATTGCCGCCGCCAAACAGCTCGGGGAACATGCGTCCGAAATGCTGGTTGACCTGCTCGAAGGTGCCCGACAACATCTCACGGGTTTCGGCGTCAATCTTGCGAATGGCGTCTTCCAGCGTCTGCATGGCCTGGGCCAGATCGGCATTTTGCGAATCCAGAAACTGCTTGCGTTCGCGCGCCAGTGCCAGCTCATCCAGTGCCGCCAGGTTGACCGCACCCAGGGCCGCGATTTCGCGGTGCAGGCGGTCGATCTCGCTTTGCATGCCGGCGAGACGCACATTGCCCTCCTGGATGGAGCGCTCCACCGCCTCCAGATCGGCCTGGGCATCCAGCAATTGCTGCTCGTACTGCTCAAAGCCCAGGCGCGCGGCCTGCTCCTTGAGCTGGAATTCGGTGATGCGCTGGCGCAGCGGGTCGAGCTCGCGCTCCAGTTGCAGGCGCCGCTCGTCGCTGGCACGCAGCTTGGCGGTCAGGTCGTCGTATTCACTGCGCTTGGCGCCCAGAGCCTGTTCGCGCTCCAGCTTCAGGGCCAGGGCATTTTGCAGGCCGGCCTGGGCTGCGGCATCGGTCAAACGGGTTAATTCGTCACGGGCCCGCTGCACTTCGGCGTGCACGGCATCGGTCTGCTGGGTGGCCGTATCAATGGTGCGGGCCAGTT
>ERZ724516.2079-NODE-2079-length-11404-cov-3.692660_pt1 | contig 11404 bp, 4 predicted proteins | sample MGYA00376049_ERZ724516 | MGnify/ENA primary metagenome ERZ724516 (study PRJEB28724, sample SAMN07190886) | activated sludge metagenome | isolation source: activated sludge of sewage treatment plant in Hong Hong | place: USA: Christiansburg, Virginia | collected... | reverse complement strand
CCCTCTGCCACGGCCGGGCCTGGGTCATCGTCACCAGCCAGGAAGATATCGACGCCGCCATCGGCGAGGCCAACAAAGCCAAATCGCAGGACTTCTCCAAGATTCAGGGGCGCTTCCATACCCGTCTGTCGCTGGCCAGTTCCAACACCGACGAGGTCACCGGCGAGCGCCTGCTGGCCAAAACCGAGGCAGCGCACGTCGCCCTGCGTGATCTGTTCGAAAAGAAGGGCGACATCATCAACAACCAGCTCGCCTTCGTCGGCAACAGCGTCACCATGCGCAGCTACAAGGATGCCGCCGAATTCGTCGGCTGCTACCCCTTTGCGCCCTACCAGTTCGCGCTGCTGCAAAAGGTCTTCGAGTCGATCCGCAAGGTCGGCGCCACCGGCAAGCACTTGTCCAAGGGGGAGCGTTCGCTGCTTGATGCCTTCCAGTCGGCGGCCAAGCACAATGCCGACCGCGGTGTCGATGCCCTGATCCCGCTCTACGACTTCTATCCCTCGATCGAGAGCTTCATCGATACCACCGCCAAGCGTTCGATCGACGAAGCCCCGGCTAACCCGGCACTCGAGCAGCAAGACGTCAGCCTCCTCAAGGGCTTGTTCCTCATCCGCTATATCCCCGACATCATCCGTCCCAACATCGACAACCTGGCCACGCTGTGCGTCGACCAGGTCGATGCCGACAAGTTGGTGCTCAAGAAGCGTATCCAGGAAAGCCTCGCCCGCCTCGAGCAGCAGCGCCTGGTCAATCGCAACGGCGACCTCTGGTTCTTCCTGACCAACGAGGAGCGCGATGTCGCTCGCGAGATCGGCCACGTCGACATCTCCGCCAACGAAAAGTGGCGACTGTTGAGCGAACTGATCTTCGACGAGATCCTGGGCGGCCAGACCAAGGTGCGCCACAAGGACACCAAGGGCGACTACGAATTCAATCGTTTCCTCGACGGCGCTCCCTGGAAGAACGCCTCCCATCCGCTGACCCTCGAGGTGGTGACTCCCCTGGGCGATGACTATGAGACGCTCAGCGAGGCGAAGTGCATCCTGCGTAGCTCGGACAGCGGTGGCCGCGCCATCATCCGCCTAGCCGAAGGCGACCGCCTGGATATCGAACTGACCCTGTACCTGCAAATCGAAAAGTACATCGACAGCCCCAAGGCAGGAACGGCCACGCCCTCGCTCAAGCGCATCCTGCTTGACCGCAAGGACGAGAACCGCGAGCGCCGCACCCGGGTCGTCGCCCAGTTGGCCGAGCTGATGCTGGCCGGCGACTTCTACGCCCTGGGCCAGAAGCCGCAGATCAAGGCCGGCAATGCAGGCACGCTGCTCGATGAGCTGATCAACTACCTGATCTCCAATACCTATACCAAGCTCGGATTTCTCAAGGTTCGCCAGGCTGATCCCATCGCCGAGATCAAGGCCGTCCTCGCCGCCGATGACATTGGCCAGGGCGGGTTGGCCCTTGGTGGTGAAGAGGGCAACCGGCTCGCCATCACCGAGGTGCGCGAGTATCTCCAGTTGAAGGCCAGCGCCGAGCGGGTATTGCTTTCCGACGTCGTCGATCGCTTCAGTGGCATCCCCTGGGGCTGGAAGCCCGAGTGGGAGGTTGTCCTGCTCATAGCGCGCCTCTTCATGGCCGGCGAGATCAAACTGATGTCCGAGGGTGTCGATCTCGACCCCAAGGGCGCCTTTGATCCCTTGTCCAAGGCGGTCCGTCACCGCCAGGTGTCCATTCTCAAGAAGAAGGTGCCCGATGCCGAGTCCGTGCGTCAAGCCGGCAAGCTCTACAAGGATCTGTTCGCCAAGCTTGCCCGCGAAGACGCCGATGGCCTGGTGGCCGATTTCCGCACGGCGCTGACTGGCTGGCAGGGCGATCTCAAGTCCTACCTGCCGACCGCGATGCTCGACCATCACCCCGGCAAGGCCGTTATCGAGTCGCTGCTGACCCGCATAGGCAAGCAACTGGCGATACGCGACGGGTTCGAATTCATTGCGGCGATGCTCGAGGCCAAGAAGGACTGGCTGGACGCAACAGACGATGCCCACGACGTCGTCAGTTTCTACAAGTCACAACTGCCCACCTGGAAGCGCCTACTCGCCGCTCTGACCGCGTTCGCTGACAACCACGAGATCCTGGTGAAGAGTGCGGATAGCGCCAAGGCGCTGGCGACGCTCGAAGCGATCCGCGGCAACCCCGCACCCTATGGGCAGATCCCGCAGATCGATGGCCTTATTCAAACCATTCAGGGGATCAACGATGTCGCCGTCGTGCAGCATCGCGAACAGGCAATCAAGCGGGTCGATGCCCTGATTGCCGAAGTCATCAAGACGCTGGACAAAGTGCAGGCCGGATCCAACCTGCGCAACCAGGCGCTGCTGCCGCTCCAGGAGTTGAAGGTGAATATTGGTGGCCTCGCCAGTATCCCGCGCATCCGCTACCAGGAAGAACAGGCAGGCAACCTGCTGGATGAAGCGATGCTGGCCATTGAGCGGGCCACGGCGCCACCGCCGAGCCCTCCCACTGCGACGCCACCAGGAACGCCGCCCGCGGCCACCGTGAAGCCGCCGCGTCCTTTCAAGGTGATCCGCGCTGCCGACCTGGCGTCATCGATCTATCTGGAAACCGAGACCGAGGTCGAAGCCTACATCGCCAAGCTCAAGGCCGAGTTGCTCGACGCCATCCAGTCAGGCAAGCGGGCTCGCATCCAGTGAGAGACATAGCTCACTACGCCGCGACGGATTTTGATTTTGCCAAGCTCCACGAGGCAATCGGGGTTGATTACCTGAAGAATGAGCTTCGGAAAATGGAACATGAGCGGTCGAGATGGATGAGTGCGATGACTGAGTCGAACGACTTGGCAGCTCAGATCGACAAACTGATCGGATCAAACTCCACGGCTGTTAAGTTTGCACAGCAGATGTCTGATGCTCAAAAAGCGCAGGAAGAAAGCATCCGAAAAATGCTTGCTCCTCTGGAAAACATCCGAAGCAGCCTGTTAAACGACAGCTCAAGTCAACGGATGATGGACAGGCTCGCGCAACCGGTTTTAGCTGCGGATCATCTTAGAGAGCTCATTGATCAGGTGACTGGACCTGTTTCGCGATTCAATACGCTGTTCTCGCACACTGAAGATTCGCTGGAGCAGGCCAGACGAGTTTTGGCCGAGAGTTCTGTAAGCAACAGCTTGCAGCAGATGATGAAGAGTTTTGAGGAGGCCAACAAGCGATGGACTGTCCCATCGGCGTTGATTGACGCCTTAGCACCTTTGCAAGCCTGGCAAGATCAGCTTGGCAAACTGTCCTTGCCGGTGATGGATGTGGCCTCGGCGGCAACGCTTGCAAATCTACTGGGGCGGGAGGGGATCGAGTCGCAACTTTCTACGTTGGGCATCAATTCAGATGGTTCGCTCAATGCCAAGTTTGTCGCAGACACGGACGAAAGAGGCATCGGCCTCAGCCGCAAATCCCTGGAGCTCATCGCTCTCTTGAGCTTAATTTTGACCATTTTGGTTCCGATCTACCAGGAGATTTCATCCTCAAAATGGCAAGCGGCTACAGATGAGAAGCTCGCGAAACAGGCCGAAATCCTCGAATCCCAGCGAAACATAATTAAGTCTCTTGCCCAGTTGGTTGAAAAGGCGCTGGTGAAGGAGGCTCAACAGCATGATCAGCGGTTTGTTGTGCTGGAACGGGTAGCTTTGGTGCGCTCTCGGCCAAAGAGCGGGGCTTCCGTTGTCGGAAAGCTGTTCCCTCAGGAAGTAGTTCGCCCCATTTCGGAAGAGGGCAAGTGGATACAGTTTGAGTATTACCACTGGTTCCACCAGGAGTATCGAACGGGGTGGGCTTTGAAGAAATACTTCCAGCGTGTTTCGCGCCCCTCCAACAATCAAACAAAAACAGAGCAATAGATTTCCATGAACAAAAATAAGCTGAAAAGTTACGCCCCGCAGGCGCGCAAGGACTTCATCGCTGCCGTGACGGCACGCGCCAATCTGCTCGGTCTGTCGAGCAGCAATGGGCACCTGGAGGTCTTGCCGGCCACCCACCAGGGGGATGTCACCCTGATCGACGGGCGCAGCTGGCCGGGCAAGGTATTTGCCCAGCGTGAGAACCTGATCAAGCGCATGAAGCGGGAAGGCTTTGAGCAGACGGTCGAGGCCGTGGCTTATACCTGGTTCAATCGCTTTGCGGCCTTGCGCTACATGGAGCTGCACGACTACCTTGACCACGGTCATCGCGTGTTGTCGAACGTGACCGGCGGAGAGGGCGGCAACACGCCGGCGATCCTGCTGCACGCGGTCGATCTCGCGCAGGGTCGATCCCTGCCGGGGCTCAATGCCCAGGAAGTCACACAGTTGAAGCTGGCCGGCAATCAGGACGGTGAACTGTACCGCCGCCTGCTCGTTGCCCAGTGCAATGCGCTGTCGAACGCCATGCCCTTCCTCTTCGAGCGGATCGACGACGAGACTGAGCTGCTTCTCCCCGACAACCTGCTACGCACCGACTCGGTCATCGCCAAGCTCGTCAGCGAGATCCCTGAAGAGGACTGGCAGGAGGTCGAAGTCATCGGCTGGCTCTACCAGTTCTACATCAGCGAGAAGAAGGATGCGGTTATCGGCAAGGTGGTCAAGAGCGAGGATATTCCCGCTGCCACCCAGCTCTTTACCCCCAACTGGATCGTTCAGTATCTGGTGCAAAACAGCGTCGGCCGCCTGTGGTCGATGGCCAATCCTGCGAGTACCTTGAAGGGTGAATGGGACTACTACATCGAGCCGGCTGAGCAGACACCCGAGGTGAATGCCCAACTCGATGCCTTGATCCAGACGCGCATCGCCGAGGATGGCGGAAACCTCAATCCGGAGTCGATTACCGTCCTCGACCCGGCCTGTGGATCGGGGCACATCCTGGTCGTGGCTTATGACGTACTGAAGGCCATCTATCTCGAGCGTGGTTACCAGGCCCGGGCGATTCCGCGCCTGATCCTCGAGAAGAACCTCTACGGTCTCGACATCGACGACCGTGCCGCACAGTTGGCGGGCTTTGCCCTGCTGATGAAGGCGAGGGCGGATGACCGCCGTCTGCTCGACGACGCGCCGGTACTCAACGTGCTGTCGCTACATGAAAGCAAAGGGCTGGATCTCGACGAGCTGTCGACCAACCTGTCGCCGTTCGGCGTGCAGCGCGGAACGCTTAAGGGGCTGCTGGATACGTTCGCCCATGCCAAGACCTTTGGGTCGCTGATCCAGATTCCCGAAGCACTGGATGGAAAGCTGGTCGAACTTGGTAATCGACTTCGCCAGGCGCTGGAACGAGGGGATCTCTACGCCAAGGCTGCGGCGCAGGATCTGATGCCCTTGCTGGGGCAGGCCATTGTGCTGGCGATGCGGTTCGATGCGGTGGTGGCGAATCCTCCATATATGGGTGGAAAAGGAATGAATTCCACCTTGAAGGATTACGCCAAGGGGAACTTCCCGGATAGCAAGGCGGATCTGTTTGCGATGTTCATCGAGCGCGGATTCGGTTGGTGCAGGCGGACCGGTTTCAATAGCATGGTGACGATGCAAAGCTGGATGTTTCTTTCGTCATATGAAGCAATGCGAGTGAATCTTCTCCAACAACGCACTATTCAAACGATGGCGCATTTGGGCGCGCGGGCCTTTGCTGAGATTTCTGGCGAGGTTGTGCAAACTACGGCCTTTGTGCTGCAAGGCCAGCATTTTTCAGGATTCAAACCGGCATTTTTTCGCTTGGTGGAGGGGCTGGAAGGGGAGAAAGAGGCAGCACTGCGAGGTGGCCAAAACCGATTTGATGCCACGGTGCAGGATGATTTCAAGAAAATCCCCGGTAGTCCTTTGGCTTACTGGATCAGCAAGGCCGGGTTCCACGCGTTTTCGGGCGAGAAGCTGTTCGACAGCGGAGACACTAGACGAGGGCTTCAAACGGGGGATAAGGACCGCTTTATTCGCTGCTGGCAGGAGTGTGATTCTGCTAAGACGGAGTGGCGATATGTTACGAAAAGCGAAAGTGCAGAAAGTCCCGCTACTTGGTTTTTCTTCAATAACGGGGGAGATTTTCGCAAGTGGTATGGAAATCTTGATCTTGTCGTTCACTGGCGGCGCGATGGGGAACGTCTAAAGTCTTTTGACGGTTCAATAATTCCCAGCGAATCGCTGTATTTTCGAGAGGCAGTCTGCTGGTCGCGCCTGACAACAGGATTCATACCGTTCAGAGAACATCCCATGGGCGTAATCCCTGGAGACCTGTCACCGTGTTTCTACTCGGAATCACAAAATGACTTGGCGCTCGGCTACATGAACAGCCCTTGCTCCGGATACTTCCTCGACGCCATCAATCCGACGATCACCACACCAGTGGGTGATGTCGCCAAGATACCCTTCAAGGTTGGAATTCCTTCTGAACAGCGAGCAATTTCTAATACCCGAAAACTGACAGGCGCTCACCGTGCAGATTGGGACGCCTACGAACGCTCCTGGAACTTTCAAACCCTCCCCCTGCTGACGGCGCCTTCCGGTCCTACCTCCTCTCTCGAATTCAGCTACGCTAACTGGATCATCCAAAACCGCGACACCACTGCCGAGATGAAGCGCCTTGAAGAGGATAACAACCGAATCTTCATCGACGCCTATGGCCTGAAGGACGAGCTCACTCCTGACGTGCCCGCCGAGCAAGTCACCCTCACGGTGAATCCCGCCTACCGTTACGGCGTGCAACTCAGTGAAGAAGAACAATGGGTTCGTTTCCGTCAGGACACAATGGCGGAACTGATTTCCTTTTCCATCGGATGCATGATGGGCCGATACAGCCTCGACGAGCCCGGCCTGATGTACGCCCATGCTGGAAATATTGGCTTCGACGCCACACGTTACAAGACCTTCACGGCCGACCCGGATGGCATCGTGCCGCTCACCGACGAACTCTGGTTCGAGGACGATGCCGCCAACCGCGTTCGTGAATTTCTACTGGCCGTTTGGGGCTCCGAAACGCTTGATGAAAACATGGCCTGGCTTGCTGAAAGTCTGGGCCAAAAGGGCAACGAAACGCCGGACGAAACTATCCGCCGTTACCTATCCTCGAGTTTCTTCAAGGACCACCTGCAAACCTACAAGAAGCGCCCGATCTACTGGTTGTTCTCCAGCGGCAAACAAGGGGCATTCCAAGCACTGGTCTATCTGCATCGGTACAACGAAAGCACGCTGGCCCGCATGCGGGCCGAGTACGTTGTGCCATTGACCGGGAAGATCCAGTCCCGCATTGAGATGTTGGAAAAAGACGCCGAATCGGCGTCGACCGCAGCACGCAACAAACTGAACAAGGAAATCGAGAAGCTGCGGAAGAAGCACGTCGAGCTGCTTGCCTACGACGAGAAGCTTCGTCACTACGCCGACATGCGGATCAGCCTTGATTTGGATGACGGGGTGAAGGTCAATTACGGTAAATTTGGGGACTTGTTGGCTGAGGTCAAAGCCGTAACCGGAGGGGCTGGAGATGATTGAAAGAATTAGCGTAACGAATTTCAAGTCTTTGGCTGGCTTTACGCTTGGCTTTCATAAGTTCAATTGTCTGGTTGGCATGAACGGCGCTGGAAAAAGCACTGTGCTTCAGGCCATCGATTTCATTGCCCAGTTGATGGAGGGACGCATCAGCGAATGGCTTGAAATGCGCGAATGGAACGCGCAAGAATTGAATTGCAAGTTTCGCTCGGAAAGTAACATTGGTATCACGGTGATTTATCGACTGAGCGATGGGCGGCAGTTGACATGGATTGCGACTTTCAACCGTCACGACCTTCAGTGCAGCCAAGAAAATATTCTCATACCGGGTGGGCATCTGTTTCGCGTCAAAGCGAAGAGTTATCGTGTTGCGAATGAGCCGGAAGTCCCGATTGTGTTCAACTATCAAGGCTCGGTCTTGTCGCAGCTTCGAGGTGAAAGTATTCCCCCCGAGCTCCAGGAATTTCGCGATTCAATGCGCCGGGTTCGCTCACTGGAACTGTTAGCGCCCAACCTCATGCGCAAACGCGCCCGGACAAGTGACAGCGATATTGGCTCGGGTGGCGAAAAACTCTCGTCGTTCCTGCATGGAATTAAGGGGGAGCAACGAAACGCTCTCATTGAGCGATTAAAGACGTTCTACCCGTCATTGATCGACTACAAGATTTCCAGTCAGCGTGCGGGCTGGAAGAAGCTCAATGTTATTGAGCAATTTGGTTCCCACAAGCTGGAAACAGAGGCACGGCACATAAACGACGGTTTGCTTCGCGTCTTGGCCATCCTTGCGCAAACGGACTCTGACCGCTCGTTGATATTGCTCGACGAGATCGAAAACGGGATGAACCCGGAAATCATCGAGCGACTCGTTGATATTCTGGTCAGTGCATCGCAACAGATTCTGGTGACTACGCACAGCCCGATGATTCTCAACTATCTGGATGACACCGTCGCTCGCGAAGCCGTCAATTTCATTTATAAAAATCCGAAGGGTGAAACCCGCGCACGCCCATTTTTTGGCATTCCTCGCATTAGCGAGAAATTGAGCTTTATGGGGCCAGGGGAGGCATTTGTCGATACCGATCTAAATGCATTGACTCAGGAGTGTGTTGCACTGGACGAAGCCGATGCCGCACGGGAAGCAGCCAGGCTTACGGAGGCGGGTTAATGCTGCTGATTCTTAGCGGTGAGGGGCCGAGTGATATCGGACGCTGCTCACAGCCTATTGGGGTTTGTCGCGATCAAGATTTTACTGCCGGCCCGATGACCATTTTGGTTGACCAAATTGTCTCTACGCGAATGGGGTATTCCATTTTGCGTGAGACGCCGGATCGGGCGATATTTGTCAGCAAAGCTTCTCTTGCGGCTGAAATCGAGACGATGAAGGGCAATAAAAGAGTTGTCGCGCTGACTGGGAAAAAGGCTGGTCAAGAGACTGGGTATCACATGAAATACGCCTGGGCTTTTGGAAAAATGGCCGCAGGAATCGAGGTTGCAGAAGATGATCGTGGCGTCGCTGTTTTCTTCCGCGACTCAGATGGTACCAACGCGAACCCCGGTGGAAATTGGGACGAAAAATGGAACTCAATCGAGCGCGGGTTTCAACGGGCTGAGTATCCCCGTGGTGTGCCGATGCTGCCAAAACCAACCTCGGAGGCATGGCTACTCTGTGCGGCGAAAATGCCGCCCTACGGAAACTGCGAGATGCTGGAGGACTTGCCCGGCAATGTCGTGTCAGAAAACCACCCAAAGCAAAAACTTGAGGAAGCTTTTGGTGAGCACATGAGTGCAGCGAATTTGAGCGATTGGCTATCTGACTGCCCACTTGATCTTGAACGCGCCAGTTCGATGCTGAGCTTTCGAAAATTTCGCGAACGATTGAATGCTGTGGTTGGCCAGATTGCCGGAGCGCAAGAGTGACAAAACGGGCTTGTGTGTTTTGCGCATGCGCTACCTGATAAATTTTGCCGAGACTGATCGAGCCTAACAATGAGCCAACAACGCATCACCGAAGCCCTGAGCAACCTCTTTGGCAGTTCCTCTATCGTCTTCTGGCACGACCCGGACGGCGAGTTCGCGGCCACCGTCGATGGGCTTCGCCCCGAAGGCGTTGGCCTGCTCGACCTGGACGCAACGCCATGGCTCAAGGCCAAGATTGATCTCGAGCGCGCCGGTCGTGGGAGCAAGTTCCTGATTTACAGTGCCAAGCCCGAGCCCGAACCAACGGACGACTGGCTGCTCGATGTCCGTCTACGCAGCAAGTCCTTCAAGGCCGACAGCGCCTCGATCCTGCTCGAAGATATGGGCCTGGCAAGCCAGCAGTTGCGCGCGCATTTGAAGGCCAGGGCGAAGTTCCTGCGTGCCAAGGATCGGGCTGAGCGACTGAAACGCCTAGTCTTGCCAAACGACAACGCCGATGATCTTGACCGCAAGATGTTGTCCGTCCTGGTCAAGGCCGACCAGCCAGATCTGCCGGCCATTCTGCTGCGAATTTTGTCTGCTCTGATCACCGACGGCAACGTCAATCTGGATGCCAGCCCCAAGGCTTGGACGGATATCGCTGCGAACGATCTGGAAGGTGCGTTCTGGTCACTGGTGGAGCGCGAAACGGGCTATCAGGATGCTGCGCCCACACTGCGTGATCTGCTGTTTAGACTGCTTGCCAGCGATCTGGCGCGGACGCTCAACGCCCCATGCCCGGCACAGCTTTCGCACTTTGTGCTTGGCAACAAAACGCTTGCCGCCAATATCTCTGTTTTCCTGGGGAACTGGCGCTCCCATGTTGGGCATTTTGGCAGCTATGACGCCCTGTCTGGCACGGTCGGCCGTGAGCTTGGCCTGACCGCCATCCTGGCAGGATTTTCCGCCGAAGCGCTGGCGGAGTGCATGACGTTTGAGGAAGTCGAGCGCCGGATCATTCAAGACTTGAAGGGCCGGATCATTGCAGGTGCAGGTGCCGACATGGATACCCTGCGCACCTTGGTTGCTCGCCGGCGGGATGGTCACTGGGCAAACCAGATGATGGTGCAGGCCAGTGCGTCTTCGCGCGCCCTGGCTGCCTGTTACGACGCGCTCGAGGCGGCTGCTGCCTTTTCGGAACTGAAGGCTCGCTTCCAGGCGGGGTTCAGCTTTGTCGATGCTGGCGCGGCTTTGAACAGCTACCAGCAGGAAATTTTCAGGTTCGACCAGCTATATAGGCAGTTCAACCATGCGGCTGATGCCGTCGAACCGATGGGCTGGGCATTGCTGCATGAGCTGCGTGAGCGCATGGAAAGCGCCTACTCAGGCTGGTTCATCCCGCAACTGGGCCTGGCCTGGAACAAGGTGCTGGAAGGCAGCACAGGGCTGCTCGCCCGCTGGCAGGTGGATGGCTGGATCAATCAGCAGGACTTCTATGCCCGGCATGTCCAGAGTCACCTCGACGCCGGCGTGAAGCGTGTCTTCGTGATCATTTCCGATGCCTTCCGCTTCGAAGCGGCAGAGGAACTGGTACGCGAGGTCAACGGCAAGAGCCGCTTCAAGGCGACGCTGTCCGCCATGCTCGGCGTGCTGCCGAGCTACACCGCACTTGGCATGGCTGCGCTACTGCCGCATCAAACGCTGGCCTACAAGCAGAACGCCAACCTGGATGTGATGGCCGACGGCAAGCCCGTCTCGACCGTCGAGCAGCGCGGTGATCAGTTGGCCGGCGTTCAGGGTGTCGCCATCAAAGCCGATGACGTGCTGGCACTGGGCAAGGACAAGGGCCGCGAGTATGTCCGCGACCAACGCGTGATCTACATCTACCACGACAAGATCGACCTCTTGGGCGACAAGCAAGGGTCGGAACGCGAAACCTTCGATGCCGTGGCGCAGACGCTCACCGAGCTGACCCAGCTGGCGACCTTCATCGTGAAT
>ERZ724516.2076-NODE-2076-length-11413-cov-9.248459_pt1 | contig 11413 bp, 8 predicted proteins | sample MGYA00376049_ERZ724516 | MGnify/ENA primary metagenome ERZ724516 (study PRJEB28724, sample SAMN07190886) | activated sludge metagenome | isolation source: activated sludge of sewage treatment plant in Hong Hong | place: USA: Christiansburg, Virginia | collected... | reverse complement strand
GGTTTCCTAGAAGCAGAAGCACCGCGATTGGAAAAATGGCTCAACCAAAACCAACACGGACAAATGTCGTACATGGAAAACCATTTCGACAAGCGACTAAATCCAAACTTACTTGTTGATGATGCTAAAAGCGTAGTGTCGTTGTTGCTCAATTACTATCCATCAGAAACCCAAATCGAGGACACATATAAAATTTCTAAATATGCCTACGGACAAGATTACCATTTTGTCATCAAAGAAAAATTAAAGGAATTACTACATTCCATTCAAGAAAATATCGGAGAAGTTTCAGGACGCGCTTTCGTAGATTCAGCACCGGTACTCGATAAAGCATGGGCAGCAAAAAGCGGTTTGGGTTGGATCGGAAAAAACAGCAATCTTATCACCAAAACCATTGGCTCGTTCTATTTTATAGCCGAACTCATCATCGACTTAGAATTAGACTATGATCATGCAACAACAGACCACTGCGGTTCTTGTACAGCCTGTCTTGATGCTTGTCCAACAGAAGCCATTGTTGCGCCGTATGTTGTTGATGGCAGCAAATGTATTTCGTACTTCACCATCGAACTCAAAGACAACCTTCCACTAGAAATGAAAGGCAAATTTGACGATTGGGCTTTCGGTTGCGATGTCTGTCAAGATGTTTGCCCTTGGAATCGGTTTTCAAAATCTCATAACGAACCGCTATTCAACCCCAACGCCGAACTACTCTCAATGACCAAAAAAGATTGGGAAGAAATTACCAAAGAGACCTTTGAAACTGTTTTCAAAAATTCAGCGGTTAAACGCACCAAGTGGGAAGGAATAAAACGAAATATTAGTTTTTTAAAGTAGATTCTCTTTCGATGATACTTGTAGGTAATTCTATAGTTTTAGGCTTAAACGGAATATTGTCTTTGCGGCAAATCATCTCTTCCAATAATAAAGAAAATGCAGCAACACCCATTTCATAACTGGGCTGATCAACCGTACTCAATTGCGGCGTAATCACCTGCGACATAAACCAATTGCTAAATCCAATCACAGCGATGTCATTCGGAATTTTAATGCCTTTTTTATTGCAATAAGTCAAAACACCTACAGCTACCAAATCAGTAATCACAAAAATACCGTCTACATCCGGATGCTCTTCGGTAATCTGTTCTGCAAAGGCTAATCCTTCTTCAAATGTTACATTTTTGCATGTGTATACCAAACTCGAATCGTAGGGCAAATCATTTTTTTCTAATGCTTTTTTGTAACCTAAAAAACGGTCAATCGCATTTTGTGGATTTACTGGCCCACGAATGTGTGCGATTCTTTTGCAGCCTTTATCTATGAGATGTTGCACAGCATCCATCGCAGCTCTCTGGTCGTTGATGATGACTTTTGAACTCGGAATTAGTTTCGAAATTTTATCAAACTGCACAAAGGGAATATTGCGATTCAGAATTTCTTTAATATGATCATCGTCATTTGAATCGTTGGATAGCGCCATCAAAATGCCATCCACACGTTTATTTATTAAAAGAGCCACTTGTTTTTTCTCGAGCTCTAGCGATTCATTAGATTGAAGAATAATAACCAAATAACCTTGTTTTTCAGCTTCAGCAATGATGCCGTTGACAATGCCTGAAAAAAAATGATGCACTACTTCTGGAATAATCAAACCAATCGTTTTTGATTCTTTTGTTCTAAGATTTACTGCAAAGGAATTGGGCGTGTAATGAAGTTTTTCCGCCAATGCAATCACCGATCGTCGTGTTTTCTCACTAACATCAGGATAGTTTTTCAACGCTTTAGAAACCGTGGTTATCGATATCCCAAGTGTTTCGGCAATTTCTTTTAGCGTAATGTTTTTCATATCACAAATATGGAAATTATTAATCAAAAATTTCGAAAACGTTTTCGGTACTTTCGAAAACGTTTTCGAAACGATTATCACATTTTTTAACAGTATAAAATCTAATTTCGAAATAAATAAACGTAATATTTATTAATCAAACAATTTTAAACCATGAAAAAAAATACTTTGTTTCTGAAAAGACTTGGACTGTTAGCAATCTTGCTGCTGTTTCAATATTCCTTTTCACAAAATGCCACTTTATCCGGAGTTGTCTCTGATGCTAAAGGAAACCCAATTCCTGCTGTAAATGTAACTATCGCAAACACAGGAAAAGGAACTTCAACGGATGCGGATGGGAAATACACTTTTTCAAATCTTGCCGATGAAACTGTTGAAGTGGTTGCATCTTTCGTCGGATTCAAAACTACAAAAGTAAAAGTAACCATCAATGGCAACGTGATTCAAAACATCACCATGGCAGATGATGCCAATGTTTTGGATGATGTAGTAGTAACAGGTGTTGTGAATCCGAAAGCTAAAATCAAATCAAGTGTTTCGATCACGAGTTTGGATGTAAAACAAGTAGAGCAGTCAGCACCGCGTTCAACCGCAGAAATTTTCAGAACGATTCCAGGTATTCGTTCAGAGTCTTCAGGTGGTGAAGGAAATGCCAACATCGCCGTTCGTGGTGTGCCGATTTCTTCAGGTGGTTCAAAGTATTTACAAATTCAAGAAGACGGATTACCGGTACTGCTCTACGGAGATATTTCTTTCGCAACAGCGGATATTTTCACAAGATTTGACGGAAATGTCGCTAAAATAGAAGCCATTCGTGGTGGTTCAGCATCTATATTATCATCCAATTCTCCTGGTGGAATTATCAACTTTATCAGCAAAACAGGTAAAACAGAAGGCGGAACCATGACCAGCAGTTTTGGTGTAGATTATAACAATTTCAGAACCGATTTAGATTACGGCGCTAGAATAGGAGATGGTTTGTATTTTCACGCTGGAGGTTTTTACAGAACGGGTGAAGGCGTAAGACAAACCGGATTTAATGTCAATAATGGTGGTCAAGTTAAATTAAACCTAACCAAAGAATTTGAAAAAGGTTTTGTAACGGTATATGCTAAATTCCTGAATGATAGAGCAGCAGCTTATATGCCAATGCCGATTAAAGTAACTGGTACAAACTCAAATCCGACTTGGGGAAATGTAGATGGGTTTGATGCCACACACGGTTCTTCTCATTCGATTTATTTGACACAGAATGTCGGACTTGGTCCAGATGGTCAATTGCGTCGCGCCAATGTAGCTGACGGAATGCATCCTGTTTCTAAATCAATCGGAGCTACAGCCTCTTTTGATTTGGATGACAATTGGAAAATTACAGATAACATTCGTTATTCAGCAAACAGTGGAGGATTCATTGCTCCTTTTCCAGCAGAAGTGGCTAGTGCTGCTACCATTGCAAATTCTTTCGGCGCAGGTTCTACTTTGTCTTATGCTAATGATGGGACGCCTTTTAATACACCCAATGGTTTGGTATCGAGAATTCACATGTTCGATACCCAATTAAACAATTTTGATAACTTCATGAATGACTTACGAGTAACGAAAAAATTCGATAAAGTTGGCATTACGGTTGGTTATTTTAAATCGACACAAAATATTTCAATGTCTTGGTTGTGGAATTCTTACCTACAAGAAGTATCTGATGATAATCCTCGTTTGATTAATGTAACCGATGCTGGTGGAAATCTACTTTCAGCAAACGGATTGTATGCTTACGGTGTTCCGTTTTGGGGAAATTGCTGTACCAGAAATTATGACACAAGCTACAGCGTTTCTGCGCCATATGCCAACGTATCTTTCGATGCAACGGATGCACTTTCGTTAGAAGGTGGAATCCGTTATGACAAAGCACAAGTGAATGGTTCTTTTGCAGGAAGTTCACAAACCGTATTTGACATCAATAACAACAATGTGATTTCTGCTCCTGAAAACAGTGTTTCTGCAGTTGATATTGCCAATACTACTGCGGTAGATTATGATTACAGTTATGTGTCTTATTCTGTGGGCGCTAATTATCTTTTAAGCGAGCAACAATCCGTATTTGCACGTCACAGTAAAGGAGCTTCAGCGAAAGCAGATCGTATTCTATTCTCAGGTTTGAATTATTTAGACGGAGATAAAGTGAATTCATTAGATTATTTGACACAAACTGAAATCGGATACAAAAGAAAGTTTGCGAAGGGTTACCTATATGCTACATTTTTTAACGCCATTACTACAGAAGAAGGCGGATTTGAAGCAACTTCTAACAGCATCATCGAGAATGATTACAAATCGATGGGTTTAGAATTAGAGACTTCATACAACGTTATGGATAATTTGAATCTTAGAGCCGGATTTACCTATACAAAAGCCGAAGTTACTTCTGGAGCCAATGAAGGAAATGATCCGAGAAGACAACCTAAAATGATGTACAACTTTATGCCAACCTACAAATTCTCTAAAAAGAAAAACACACTTGGGTTGAGTTTTATTGGTCAAACAAAAGCATACACGCAAGACAATAACGACTTGGTTATGAATGGTTTTATGATTGTTAATGGTTTTGTAGAATTTGCAATTACCAAAGGATTGTCGTTGAATCTAGCAGGTAATAACTTGTTCGATACCTTGGCGATAACAGAAGCTGAAGAAGGCAGTATTACCGATAATGCAGTAAATTACGTAAGAGCAAGACCGTTACCAGGAAGATCAATTTCTGCAGCTTTGTCTTATAAGTTCTAAAAAAATTCATGTTTAGTTTCGTTAGAATAATTCCTGTACCGATTTAGGTATGGGAATTATTTTTAAAATTTATGCTTTACATTTAGTTCATCGTTTTAAAAACAACAGCATATGAGAAATTTCACTTTCTTGATTTTCTTTTTTATGATTGCTTTCAACGGAAATGCATCAGCGCAAGAAATTCAAAATAAAACCACTGAAAAAACAGCAATGATAGTCTACGGAAGTGATGATTGCCACCATTGCACAAACACCAAAAAGTATTTGTCTGAAATGAATATTCCCTTTGTATTTTTCGATATCGATAAAAATCAAAACGCCTTACAAGAAATGTTAGGAAAGTTAAAAAAAGCAGGAATAAGCACTTCAAATCTGGGCATACCAGTTATTGATAAGCAAGGTGTGATTTTTACCAACGTTGGTGTTTTTGAAGATTTTCTCAAGAAATTAAATTAAGATGATAACTAAAAAAATCAAACTCAACTTTTGGCAAATTTGGAATATGAATTTCGGGTTTTTCGGAATTCAATTCAGCTTCGGATTGCAACAAAGTAATATGAGTGCCATCTATAAATATTTAGGTGCAGACGAAGCTAGCTTGCCCATGTTGTGGTTGGCCGGCCCCATTACAGGTTTGATTTTGCAACCCATAATTGGCGCCATTAGCGACGGAACTTGGTCGCCAAAATTCGGTCGCAGAAAACCATTTTTCTTAGTAGGTGCGATACTTTCTAGTATTGCTTTGGTGCTCATGCCTTTCTCTACTTCCATTTGGATGGCAGCCAGTTTACTCTGGATTTTAGATGCCGCAAACAATATCGCCATGGAACCCTATCGCGCATTTGTGGCCGATAAATTAACAACCGAGCAGCACTCCATCGGATTCTTAATGCAGAGTTTTTTCACGGGACTCGGAATCACTTTGGCCAATTTTACACCAGCTATTTTAGTGGCTTTTGGCGTTTTAGCCATTACCGATAAAATGAGCAATGGCATTCCAACGTATACTTATTATGCCTTTTTTATTGGAGCTGTAGCTGCCATTGTTTCGGTGCTACTTTCTGTTTTTACAACCAAAGAATATCCACCGACCGAAGCAGAATTGGCCGAAATTGAACAGCATAAATCAAGAGCCAACATCTTTAAAAGAACATGGGAAGATATTCAGATCGCATTTCAAACCATGCCATTGACTATGAAACAACTCATTCCAGTTAAGTTTTTTAGTTGGTATGCCATGTTTTGTTACTGGGAATATATTACGTCAAGTTTATCAATTTCTGTTTTTCATACAACAGATCAAGCTTCAGAAGGATTTTCTAAAGCGCAACTTTTAACCGGAAACTTAAACGGGACTTATAATATTATCTGTTTTATTGTCGCTTTTGCATTGGTTCCGATTGCCAAAAAAATTGGAGCAAAGGGTGTTCATTTTGGTGCTTTAATTTTAGGTGGTTTGGGACTGATTTGCATTCCATATCTCAATAACGTTGATGTGCTTTTTTATGTATACAATCCTTTTGGCGAATCAATTGCGATTAGTTCTATTTACCTATACTCTTTCGGATTGGGAATTTCTTGGGCTTCAATGATGGCGATGCCTTATCAATTATTAGCAGGCTCGATTCCGAAAGAAAAACAAGGTGTTTACATGGGGATTTTCAATATGTTTATCGTTATTCCGATGGCCATTCAAATATTTACCATGCAATTTTTCGTCTATGATTTATTAGGTAAAAACCCATTAAACGTAATTCGACTAGCAGGATTGTTTCTCATGATTGCCGCCGTTTTCACTTTGTTTATTACGGTCAAAAATAAAAATCAAATTGTTGCATGATGCCCAATATACCATATACAAAGTCAATCAAATTATTGCACCGCTGTGCTTCCACCGAAGGATTTTTAGCCAGTGCCGAAAACATCACCAACTATAAAAGAGTATGGGCGCGAGATGGTGTAATTTGTGGTTTGGCCGCGCTCGCATCAGGCGATGATCAATTGATTGCTACTTTCAAAAGCACTCTAGAAACCTTAGCCAATAACCAGCATGCCAACGGAACCATTCCTTCCAATGTGATGGTTTCAGCAGAAAATAAAGAAGTCAGTTATGGTGGCTTGGCCGGTAGAGTCGATGCCGTTTCTTGGTTTGTTATCGGAATTTGTCAGTATGCATTTTATAAAAACGATGCTGCATTCGTTACTAAATACGAGTTGCAAATTCAAAAATGTTTACAACTTTTAGAAGCTTGGGAATTCAACAACAAGCATTTAATGTATGTACCGCTTTCCGGAAATTGGGCCGATGAATACATTACAGACGGCTATGTGCTATACGACCAATTGCTCCGAATATGGGCTTTGAAATCTTACAATCATTTTGTAAATCAAGAATCCATTGCAGTAAAGATTGAAAATATAACAGCACAGATTGAAATCAATTTTACGCCAACAAGCAAAGGTGAAAAATACCATGAACGCGCTTATCACCAACTCGAATTTCAAGCGTATATGCCTTGTTCTTTCTCGCCCGCGGGCTATAAAATACAGTTTGATGCTTTTGCCAATGCGCTGGCTTTGTTACTTAATATTGGTAACGGTATTTTTCAAGAACAAATAGTTAATCACGCAGAAAAGTTAGCAAAGCAGCAAAAAATGCAGTTGATTCCGGCTTTTTGGCCACCAATTACTGAATCCGATTTGGATTGGAATTTATTGAAAAACAACTGCAAATACGAATTCAGAAATTTCCCGTATGAGTTTCATAATGGCGGAAGTTGGCCGATGGTCAATGGTTTTTTTGGAATGGCATTGCACGCTAAGAAAAAAGAAGAAGCTGCAAAAACTGTTTTAGAGGCAATTAACAGTGCCAATGCACAATCCGATTTTAGTTTTTATGAAAATTTCAATACCAAAAATGCGACGCCTAACGGTGTGCCCTATTGTGCTTGGAGTGCCGCCTCAGCCGTTTTTTTGCATCAAATAGTGCATAATAATTTTAAACTTTTAATTTAAATTGGATACAAAAATTGATATTATATGTGTAGGTGAAGTTCTAATTGATTTTATTGGACATGAGCTCGATACGCTACAAAACACCAAAGATTTTCACCGTTTTCTTGGAGGTTCTCCAACCAATGTTGCTGTGAATGCTTCCAGACTTGGTTTAAATACTGCATTAGTAGCCACAAGTGGTAGCGATGGATTGGGAGCATACATTATTCAAAAATTAGAGAAAAGCAAAGTCATTACCACGCAAATCAGAAAATCACTTTCAAAACCCACATCGGTTATTTTTATTTCTCGTTCAACGCAAACACCTGATTTTATACCGTTTAGAGAAGCGGATTGTGAAATTTTGGAAGATCAAATACCAGATGCTTTATTGGCAAATGCTAAAATTTTTCACACCACATGCTTTGCGTTGAGTAAAGAACCTGCTCGAAGTACCATTTTGAATCGGGCACACAAAGCCAAATCACTAGGCTTGCAATTGAGCATTGATATTAACTATTCAGAAAAAATTTGGCCAAATCGCTACGAAGCGCATCAGGTTTTGAAAGATTATTTGTCGAATAATCCATTGGTAAAAGTAAGTGAAGATGACTGTTTCCGTTTGTTCGGAGAGATGAAGAAAGAGCAGGAAATTTTTGATTATTTCCATAATTTGGGTGTTTCTACAATTTGTTTGACCAAAGGGAAAGATGGCGTGAAGTTGTCTGACAAAGCGACTGGTGTTTTTTCGCAACAAGCCCTTTCAATAAAAGATGTAAAGGATACAACTGGCGCTGGAGATGCTTTTTGGACGGGTTTTTTATTCGCTAAATTGCAGCAAAAGAATTTAGAAGACTGTTTGTCGATAGCGCAAAAGTTAGCAAGTATTAAGTTGCAACATGTTGGACGATTGCCAGAGCATGTCAATATTATTGATGAACTTTTACACAATAATACCCATTAGTTTGAGGTTTTTTTTAAATATTCATTTTGTTTTTTCTTGTATGTCTTTTTGTGTAAATTTCACAATCCTTAATACTGAGGTTTATTTAATAATGAAATGTTACAAAAAGTATTTAAAATCCTCATTCATCCTTTATTGATTTATGCAGTCATAGCAGTGCTAGAGTGTATTCCTCATGAATCTCATCTGGGAGAGAAAGTGTATCATGAAATGCCAAAAGTTGGAGATAATTTTCAAATAGCAGGCGATCTTGAGGTTTACTATTTTAATGGAAAAGGGAAATACTCATACACAACGCCAGATTGTTATTTTGGTTTTGGAAATCCTTCTTGGGGCGCAAAATATGAAGATGGCGGAATTAAAACCATAGATGCTGAGATAGCAAATCAAATACCTTTTCTAGGTAAAATGTGTGGTGAAAAAACCAAAGTAGACTTTGTAAAGAGCACTGCCACAAAAGAGAAAATTTATTCAACTAGTTTTCTGCTGGATTATTTTTCAGGAGTTTCTCATATAATAAGTTATTTTATCTTATCGCTGTCAATTCTATATAATTTCAGGTTGCGAAAAGATAAATATTGGATTACCTTCATTGCAATTTTTATAGGTGGCGGTATACTGGAATTTGTACAAGAGTTTTTTATTATTGGTAGAAGTGCAAGTATTGAGGACCAAGTCTCTAATTGCTTAGGAGCCATAGTAGCCATGATGCTATTCTGGATTTTACTCAAAACCAAGGTTTTCAATAAAATGATGTAAGACATCAATAATGAACAATAAAAAACCCGACTAGCAATAGTCGGGTTTTTAAGTGGTACCTCCAGGGATCGAACCAGGGACACATGGATTTTCAGTCCATTGCTCTACCATCTGAGCTAAGGTACCTCTCGCTTAAAGCGGTTGCAAATATAGAATGATTTTTAATTTATACAAAACAATTATTAAAAAAAATCTATTCGTAACTTCGCCGCATCAAATTAAGGTTATGCTGTTAGCAATCGATATTGGAAACACCAGAATTAAAGGCGCTGTTTTTGAACACGATACCTTATTAGAAGCATTTGTTTTTTCTCCAAATGAACTTGAAATCAACATCAATTCGATTTTAAAAAAATATCCAAAATGTTCTGATTTGGTCATTGCCTCAGTCGGAAATACACCAAAAGAAGTTTTTTTAGCATTCAAAAACCAACTCGACATTCACTTTATTTCGCATCAATCGCTTTTTCCATTCCAAAATTTATACAAAACACCAGAAACATTAGGAATAGATAGAATGGTTTTGGCTTCAGGGGCCGTATTGAAATTCCCCAATTATAATAGATTGGTAATCGATGCCGGAACATGCGTAACCTACGACTTTGTTGATGTTGGGAATCATTATTTAGGAGGTGCCATTTCACCAGGAATAAGACTGCGCTATGAAGCTTTGCACCAATACACAGCAAAACTACCTTTGTTAACAAAAACAAATCCGGACCATTATATCGGAAATACAACACAGCAAGCCATACACACAGGAGTGATTCAAGGATTAATTCACGAAATCGACGGATTTATAACGCAATACCAATCGCAGTATCCAAATATTATAATAATTTTAACGGGCGGCGACGCAGATTTTTTGGCTAAACGATTAAAAAATACCATATTTGCCAATTCAAATTTTCTTCTAGAAAGTCTGAACCAAACTTTTCAATATAAAATCAAAAATGATTAAAAAAATCAATCTTGCCCTTTTCTTACTTTTTTCCATTGTAACCATAGCGCAGCAATCTACTTCTTCTCCATATTCTTTTTACGGAATTGGTGATGTCAGATTCAAAGGAACTGCAGAAAACAGATTGATGGGTGGCGTTTCGGTTTTTCCAGATAGTATTCACGTCAATATTCAAAACCCTGCTTCTTACGCCAGTTTGAATATGTCTACTTATACTGTTGGTGGTTCTTTTAATTCAACCAGACTCAACTCTTATTACGGTAATGAAAAAGCGCAACGAAGCACTTTAGATTATTTGGCAGTAGGGATTCCTATGAAAAAAATGGGTTTTGGATTCGGTTTGATTCCTTATTCCTCTGTAGGATATCGCATTAAAAATAAAGACGCACAAGGTGTTGTTAACCGATATAATGCTTCGGGCGGACTCAACAAAGTATTCCTCGGATTTGGTTATAAAGTCAATCCTAATTTTAAAGTTGGGGCTGATATTCACTACAACTTTGGAAATGTAGAAACCATAGGTATCGAAAAAATACCAGATGTTCAATTGGGCACGCAAGAAGTTAACACATCCGAATTATCTGGTGTAAATATCAATTTAAGCGCCATGTACCAACGCAAAATAAATGCAAAAATTGATGTTTATGGTAGTTTGGTTTATACACCAGAAAGCAATTTGAGCTCCAAAAACACACGCGTTAATTCGACGGTTTTGTACTCAGAGATTTTTGATCCACAAAATGTTGACGAATCTGCAGCTATAGAAAGCAGAAATACTATAAAAATGCCAACTAAAATAGCCTTTGGTTTTGGCGTCGGACAAAGTAAAAAATGGATGTTGGGTAACGAATTGACTTTTCAACAAAGCAGTAAATTTGGGAATCGATATAATGATCTTGTCAATGTAAAATATAAAAACGCTTTCAAATACAGCATTGGAGGTTACTACATTCCAAACTACACCTCGTTCTCCAATTATCTAAAAAAGATTACCTATCGCGGTGGTTTTAGATATGAGCAAACCGGAATGGTCATCAAAAATGAAAGCATCAACGATTACGCCTTTACCGCTGGACTCGGATTGCCTTTAGGTGGCGCTTTCTCAAAC
>ERZ724516.2074-NODE-2074-length-11414-cov-11.483669_pt1 | contig 11414 bp, 6 predicted proteins | sample MGYA00376049_ERZ724516 | MGnify/ENA primary metagenome ERZ724516 (study PRJEB28724, sample SAMN07190886) | activated sludge metagenome | isolation source: activated sludge of sewage treatment plant in Hong Hong | place: USA: Christiansburg, Virginia | collected... | reverse complement strand
ACTCGTGCTGCTCACCATCCAGATCAGCAATGATCAGACGCTGCTTGCCCTTGGTATCCTTACCAAAGCTGATCGTGCCGGTATGCTCGGCAAGAACCGATGCATCCTTCGGCGTGCGCGCTTCAAACAGTTCGGCAACACGCGGCAAACCGCCTGTAATGTCACGAGTCTTGGCAGATTCCTGTGGCATACGTGCAAGGATGTCTCCAATACCAACCTGCTGACCATCGACCACAGAAATGATTGAGCCAACCTGGAAAGCGATAGAAACGGGATGCTCCGTACCTGCCACCCTGACTTCAAGCCCTGTGTCATCAAGCAACTTGACCACCGGACGAATGCCCTTGCTTGCAGCTTTACCGCCCCGCTTGTTATCAATAACAACGAGCGTTGAAAGGCCGGTTACATCATCGACCTGTTTGGCGACGGTAACGCCCTCTTCAACGTTATCGAAGCGAACCGTACCGGCGTATTCCGTAATAATCGGACGCGTGTGCGGATCCCAAGTAGCAAGCTTGACACCAGCCTTGACCAGCTTGCCGTCATCAACCGGCAACGTTGCACCGTAAGGCACCTTGTGACGTTCGCGCTCACGACCATGATCATCCGTAATCAGGACTTCGCCAGAACGGGAAATAACAACCTTGTCCCCCTTGGCGCTGGTCACATAACGCATGCTTGACGTAAAGCGAACCGTACCGGCTGATTTTGCCTCAATCTGCGAAGCAACTGCATTCCGCGAAGCTGCACCGCCGACGTGGAAGGTACGCATGGTGAGCTGAGTACCTGGCTCACCGATCGACTGCGCGGCGATAACACCGACCGCTTCACCCGCATTGACCATCGTGCCACGCCCAAGGTCACGACCGTAACACTGGGCGCAAAGACCATAACGCGTGTCGCAAGTGAGCGGGGTGCGAACTTTGACTTCGTCAATACCCAAGCTGTCGATCAGATCAACCAGATCTTCATCAAGCATGGTGCCGGCGAAAATAACAGTTTCCTGTGTTTCTGGATCAACGAGGTCGTCGACCGTAACACGACCAAGAATACGTTCGCGCAACGGCTCAATGACTTCGCCGCCTTCAACCAGCGCCTTGACGGGGTAACCATTCTTGGTACCGCAGTCATCTTCGGTAATCACCAAGTCTTGAGTCACGTCGACCAGACGACGGGTCAGATAACCGGAGTTGGCTGTTTTCAGCGCGGTGTCGGCCAAGCCCTTACGAGCGCCGTGGGTTGAGATGAAGTACTGAAGAACATTCAAGCCTTCACGGAAGTTGGTCGTAATCGGCGTTTCGATAATCGAACCGTCCGGCTTGGCCATCAGGCCGCGCATACCAGCCAACTGACGAATCTGGGCAGCAGAACCGCGAGCGCCAGAGTCGGCCATCATGAAGATCGAGTTAAAGGAGTCCTGCTTGACTCGCTTGCCGTGACGGTCAATGGTTTCCTCGTGACCGAGCTCGTCCATCATGACCTTGGCAACCTGATCACCGGTACGACCCCAGATATCAACAACCTTGTTGTAGCGCTCACCATTGGTCACCAGACCGTTGGTGTACTGAATTTCGATTTCTTTAACTTCAGCTTCCGCCGCAGCAATGATCTCGTGTTTCTTGGCCGGGACGCGCATGTCGTCGGAACAGAAGGAAATACCCGCGCGAGTTGCCAAGGCATAACCATTTTGCATTAGCTTATCGGCAAAGATGACGGTCTCTTTCAAGCCACAACGACGGAATGATTCGTCGATCAGCTTGGAGATTTCCTTCTTTTTCAAAGCCCGGTCAATAGCCTTGAACGGCAGTCCCTTTGGCAGAATCTTCGAAAGTAGCGCACGGCCAGCCGTGGTTTCGACACGGATAATTTTCTCATCCCATTCGCCGTCGACCGCAGCAGGCTCGTATTGCGTCAAACGGACGGAAATGCGGGAGTGCACATCCAACTCCTTAGCCGCCATAGCCCGTTCAATCTCGTTGGTGTTGGCGAAGTACATCCCCTCACCCTTACCATTGATCTTCTCACGGGTCGCATAGTACAGACCAAGCACGATATCCTGTGACGGGACGATGATCGGCTGGCCGTTGGCGGGCGATAAGACATTGTTGGAGGCCAGCATCAGCGTGCGGGCTTCCATCTGTGCTTCAAGCGATAGCGGCACATGGACGGCCATCTGGTCGCCGTCGAAGTCGGCGTTGAAGGCGGCACAAACGAGCGGATGCAACTGAATGGCCTTGCCTTCGATCAGGGTCGGCTCAAATGCCTGAATACCCAGACGGTGCAGCGTCGGCGCGCGGTTCAGCATGACCGGATGCTCGCGGATGACATCTTCAAGGATGTCCCACACCACCGGTTCCTGACTTTCGACCATTTTCTTGGCTTGCTTGATGGTGGTCGCGTAGCCGAGAACTTCCAGCTTATGGAAGATGAAAGGCTTGAACAGCTCCAACGCCATCAACTTCGGCAGGCCGCACTGATGTAACTTGAGTTGCGGACCAACCACGATCACCGAACGGCCAGAATAGTCGACGCGCTTGCCCAACAAGTTTTGGCGGAAACGACCGCCCTTGCCCTTGATCATGTCGGCTAGCGACTTGAGCGGACGCTTGTTGGCGCCAGTCATTGCTTTACCGCGACGACCATTATCAAGCAGGGAGTCAACAGACTCCTGCAACATGCGCTTTTCGTTACGCACGATGATTTCCGGGGCCTTCAGCTCAAGCAGACGCTTCAGACGGTTATTCCGGTTAATCACGCGACGATAGAGGTCATTCAGATCCGAGGTGGCAAAACGACCACCATCCAAGGGCACCAACGGACGCAGATCCGGCGGCAGTACTGGCAGAACTTCAAGGACCATCCAGTCCGGCTTGATGCCTGACTTCTGGAAACCTTCAAGAATCTTTAGGCGCTTGGCCAGCTTCTTGTTCTTGGCTTCTGAACTCGTCACTTCGAGTTCGCCACGCAGCGATTCAACTTCGCTGGTCAGATCAAGGTTACGCAGCAGTTCACGGATACCCTCCGCGCCCATCAGTGCGTGGAATTCGTCGCCGTGCTCTTCCATCATTTCCAAGTACTGCTCTTCGGTGAGCAATTGTGCTCGCTGAAGATTGCTGACCATGCCAGGATCGCAAACAACATAGGCTTCAAAATAGAGCACACGCTCAATATCACGCAGCGTCATGTCGAGCACCATACCGAGACGGGATGGCAGGGACTTGAGGAACCAAATGTGGGCTGTCGGCGAGGCCAGTTCAATGTGCCCCATGCGGTCGCGACGAACCTTAGCCAGCGTCACTTCGACGCCACACTTCTCGCAGATCACGCCACGATGCTTGAGGCGCTTGTACTTGCCGCACAAGCACTCGTAATCCTTGATCGGGCCAAAAATCTTGGCACAAAACAGGCCATCACGCTCCGGCTTGAAGGTGCGGTAGTTGATGGTTTCCGGCTTCTTTACTTCGCCGTAGGACCAGGAACGGATCTTCTCGGGCGAAGCGAGACCAATGGTAATCGCGTCAAATTCCTCTTCCGCCGTTACCTGCTTGAATAGATCGAGCAATGCTTTCATCGTTTAACTCCCAGCCCTAAATCAGTAACGTTCCAGATCGATATCGATCGCCAGCGAACGGATTTCCTTGACCAACACATTGAAGGATTCCGGCATACCAGCTTCAATACGGTGCTCGCCCTTGACGATATTCTCGTAAACCTTGGTACGGCCATTCACGTCATCGGACTTCACGGTCAACATTTCCTGCAACACATATGATGCACCGTAGGCCTCAAGTGCCCATACTTCCATTTCACCGAAGCGCTGGCCACCAAACTGTGCCTTACCACCCAGCGGCTGCTGGGTAACGAGCGAGTACGGACCGGTAGAACGGGCATGCATCTTGTCATCGACCAAGTGGTGCAATTTCAATACGTGCTTATAACCAACGGTCACCTGACGCTCGAACTGCTCACCCGTACGGCCATCGAACAAGGTCATCTGACCGGAAGAAGGCATACCGGCAAGAGCCAGCATATCCTTGATCTCTTCTTCAGTTGCGCCATCAAATACCGGGGTTGCAAACGGTACCCCTGCCGTCAGATTGCCCGCCATTTCAATGACTTCCGTATCAGTAAACTGCGTGAAATCCTCAGTTTTTCCGCTACGGTTATAGATCTTGTCGAGGAACTCGCGAACTTCCTTGGCATTTGCCTGACGACGCAACATTTCTCCGATCTGTACGCCCAAACCCTTGGCTGCAAGGCCGAGGTGAGTTTCAAGAATCTGACCAACGTTCATCCGTGACGGTACGCCCAGCGGATTCAAGACGATATCAACCGGACGGCCATCAGCCATGTAGGGCATATCTTCAACCGGTGTAATCTTGGAAACCACACCTTTGTTACCGTGACGACCGGCCATCTTGTCACCAGGCTGCAGGCGACGTTTGACGGCAACGTAGACCTTGACCATCTTCTGCACGCCCGGCGGCAATTCGTCGCCTTGCGTCAGCTTCTTACGTTTGACCTCGAAAGCCTCATCGAAGTTCTTACGTGCAACCTCAAGACCTTCTTTAACCTGTTCGAGCTGCTGCGCAGCTTCGTCTTCGGCGATACGAATGTCGAACCAGTGATGCGGATCCATGCCATCAAGATAGGCTTGGTCGATAACCGTGCCCTTGGCCAACTTCTTAGGTCCGCCGTTGGCCTTCTTGCCAACGATCAAGCGACCAACTCGGGCAAAGGCATCACGTTCAACGATGCGCATTTGATCGGCGAGGTCGAGCTTGTAATGACGCAGATGCTCATCAATGATGGACTGAGCACGTTTGTCGCGCTCAATACCTTCGCGAGTGAAAACCTGAACGTCAATAACCGTCCCGGCGATACCTGACGGCACACGCAGGGAGGTATCTTTTACGTCAGAAGCCTTCTCACCAAAAATGGCGCGCAACAGCTTCTCTTCCGGGGTCAACTGCGTTTCACCCTTAGGTGTCACCTTGCCCACCAGCACGTCTGCTGCTTCAACTTCAGCACCGATGTAAACGATACCGGAGTCGTCCAAACGCGACAGCTGGGTTTCACCGAGCGAGGCGATATCGCGAGTAATTTCCTCAGGGCCAAGCTTGGTATCACGAGCAACGACCGTCAATTCCTCAATATGGATCGAGGTATAACGATCTTCCGCAACCACACGTTCGGAAATGAGGATTGAGTCTTCGAAGTTGTAACCATTCCAGGGCATGAAGGCGACCAACATGTTCTGGCCCAGCGCCAATTCGCCCTTGTCGGTGGACGCACCATCGGCAACAACGTCACCCTTGGCGATGACATCACCAACTTTGACCATAGGGCGCTGATTGATATTGGTATTCTGGTTAGAGCGGGTGTATTTGACCAGATTGTAAATGTCGACGCCCACTTCACCGGCCACAGTTTCATCGTCATTGACGCGAACCACGATGCGAGCTGCATCGACATAGTCGACTGAGCCACCGCGCAGTGCAACGACAGCAGTACCCGAGTCAACCGCAACAGTACGCTCAATCCCCGTACCAACCAGCGGCTTTTCTGGACGCAAACAGGGAACTGCCTGACGTTGCATGTTGGCACCCATCAAGGCGCGGTTTGCATCGTCATGCTCAAGGAAGGGAATCAGTGAGGCAGCAACGGAAACAATCTGGCTTGGTGCGACGTCCATGTATTGAACACGGCCCGGCTCGGCAAGAATAGTTTCGCCCTTTTCGCGGCAGGTAACCAGATCATCGGAGAGACGGTTGTTGCCATCAAGCGACGCGTTAGCCTGCGCAACAACGTAGTTACCTTCTTCGATCGCCGACAAATACTCAATTTCGTTCGTAACTTGAGAATCATTGACCTTGCGGTATGCCGTTTCGATAAATCCGTAATCATTGACGCGGGCAAAAAGGGCCAGCGAGTTGATCAGACCAATATTCGGACCTTCCGGTGTTTCGATCGGGCATACGCGACCGTAGTGGGTCGGGTGCACGTCACGAACCTCAAAACCTGCACGCTCGCGCGTCAGACCGCCTGGACCGAGGGCTGAAACACGACGCTTGTGCGTGATTTCAGACAACGGATTAGTCTGGTCCATAAACTGCGACAACTGGCTGGAACCGAAGAATTCCTTGATCGCAGCACTGATCGGCTTGGCATTGATCAGGTCGTGCGGCATCAAATTATCAGACTCAGCCTGGCTCAGACGCTCCTTGACGGCGCGCTCAACACGGACCAGACCGGCGCGGAACTGATTCTCAGCCAATTCACCAACTGAACGCACGCGACGATTTCCGAGGTGATCAATGTCATCAATTTCACCGCGACCGTTACGCAACTCGACCAAAATCTTGATTACCGCAACGATATCACGCGGAGAAAGGGTCAGTTGCTCGCGAACTTCAGCGTTGGCACCCAAGGGCTTGATTTTGGCAGTCAGCGCTTCAGCATCGGCCTTCGTCATATTTTCGCACAGGGCACGAGCGCCAAACGGCAGCAAGCTGACGAGATCCTGGATGACGGGCAAAGCAAAACCAGAACCTTCTGCCAGATTTTTCAGCGCCGCCTCGGCCTTGGAGGCCAGATTTTTGATCGTCACCTTGAATTCGGTGATATCGGTGCGTGCCAGACGACGATTGAACTTCATCCGGCCAACACCTGAGAGGTCATAGCGCTCGTCAGAATAGAACAGGCCGTTGAACAGGATTTCTACCGCTTCTTCGGTTGGCGGCTCACCCGGGCGCATCATGCGGTAGATAGCCACACGAGCAGCTTGCCGGGTTGCCGTTTCATCAGCGCGCAAGGTATTCGAAATAAAGGCGCCGCGATCAAGTTCGTTGGTGTAAAGCGTTTCAAGCGTAGTAATACCTGCTTCCCGCAAATTGGCGAGCAGGGTCTCGGTAATTTCGTCATTGGCATTGGCGACGATTTCACCGGTATCGGTATTGATGATGTTTTTTGCAACAACACGGCCGAGAATAAAGTCTTCCGGCACGCTGATCTGCCTAATTGCCGCAGCAGTAATCTCGCGAATATGCTTGGCTGTAATCCGCTTGTCTTTGGGAACGATAACCTTCCCATCATCAGTGACAAAATCAAAGCGGGCAACTTCGCCACGTAGACGATCAGGAACCAGAGTGAAGTCGATACGATCCTTGCCAAGCAGGAAGGTGTCGAATTCAAAGAAATTCGCGAGGATTTCCTCGGAAGACATGCCGATCGCTTTCAGCATGGTTGTCACCGGCATCTTACGACGACGGTCAATTCGGAAGAACAAAGTATCTTTCGGGTCAAACTCGAAGTCCAACCATGAACCACGGTAAGGAATTATGCGAGCCGAAAACAACAATTTACCAGAGCTGTGCGTCTTACCACGATCATGCTCGAAAAACACGCCTGGTGAGCGATGCAACTGGGAAACGATAACGCGCTCGGTACCATTGATTACGAAAGAACCATTTGTCGTCATGAGCGGAATTTCGCCCATATAGACTTCCTGCTCTTTGACTTCCTTAACAGTATCAGGCGCCTCGCGATCCATGATGACCAGTCGCACCTTCGCACGCAGCGAAGACGCATAAGTCAGTCCCCGCTGGTGACACTCAGTCACATCGAAGGCCGGGGCGCCCAACATGAAGCTGACGAACTCAAGCCTTGCATTCCCCGAATGAGAAACGATAGGGAAGATTGAAGTGAACGCAGCCTGCAGGCCCTCGTTCTTGCGCCGTTCAGCCGGTATCTCTGCCTGCAGAAAATCGGCAAAGGACTGGAGCTGGGTCGCCAGAAGGTAAGGAACATCGAGAACGCTCGCACGCTTGGCAAAGCTCTTGCGAATGCGTTTCTTCTCGGTGAAGGAGTAAGTCATGGTAACTCCGGAAGGATGAGGTCAAACGTTGAACCTGATGAAACAGGCAAACGCAAACACCCTCCCCTCCCGAACGGGATGGAGGAAAGTCCTATTTGCGTTTGCCGTTTGGCGGTGTTCAAGTTCGTAATGGATGGATCGATCGTAACTATTTTACAAAGCACAAAAGGGCTGACGGTAGAACCGTCAGCCCGAAGTGCAAACTGCTATTACTTGACTTCGACCTTGGCGCCAGCGGCTTCCAGTTGAGTCTTGAGCGCTTCTGCATCAGCCTTGGAAACGCCTTCCTTGACAGGCTTCGGAGCACCGTCAACCAGATCCTTGGCTTCTTTGAGGCCTAGGCCGGTAACTGCACGGACGACCTTAATGACTTCAACCTTCTTGTCGCCACAAGCAGCGAGGATGACGGTGAATTCGGTCTGCTCTTCAACAGCAGCGGCAGCCGTTGCAGGACCTGCAACGGCCATGGCAGCGGCTGAAACGCCAAATTTCTCTTCGAATGCCTTGACCAGCTCATTCAGATCCATAACGGTCATGGAGCCAACGGCTTCCAGGATGTCTTCTTTGCTAATTGCCATTTCAAATAACTCCTAAATCAGTTCGTAAGCGGTACGGTTCAAGCAGCGACTTCTTCGCGCTGTTTGGCAAGAGCACCCAGGCAAACGGCAAAGCCGGTAACCGGGGCCTTCATGACGTACAGCAACTTGGACAGCAACTCTTCGCGGCTCGGGATGGAGGCAAGCGCCTGTACACCAGCTTTATCGAGTACCTTACCAGCGTAGGAACCAGCTTTGATTCCCAGCTTGTCGTTGGTTTTGGCGAAGTCGCTAAGTACTTTCGCTGCCGCAACGGGATCGGTAGAGATGCTATAAATCAGCGGACCAACCATGTGATCAGCCAGGCCGGCGAACGAACTGTCCGCGACCGCGCGACGTACCAAAGTATTTTTCAACACACGCAGATACACACCAGACTCGCGCGCTTTTTTGCGCAACACGGTCAACTGGCCCACGGCAACGCCGTGATACTCAGCGATCACGATAGTCTGTGCATTTGCTACTTGTGCCGACACTTCAGCTACAACCGCTTTTTTGTCGTTCAGATTGAGACCCACAGGTCCTTCCTCCTTTCAAGTCATTACACGACGGGGAAATCCCGCCGCACTTACGGCGACCTGAACCAGAAGCATCACTACCAAACAATCAGTAGCAAGAAATCTTGTTCTGGGGCACCGTCTGCGCAGGGTACTTTCGTGATTAAGCCTTGTTTCCAAGGCGCCTGCGGTCTTTGACGATCTGCCGGCAGCTACCCAAAGGCACCTTACCGACAGCCCAAAGTACTTTTAGCCAGCCAGCGTGGTCTGATCGACGCGAACGCCAGGACCCATAGTGGCAGCAACAGCAATCTTACGAAGATATTGCCCTTTAGAGGAAGCAGGCTTTGCCTTGGTCAGCGCCTCGATTAGCGCCTTAAGGTTAGACTGAAGGCTTTCTACGGAGAAAGAAGCGCGGCCAATGGTGGCGTGAATAATGCCACCTTTATCGGTACGGTATTGAACCTGACCAGCCTTGGCATTCTTGACCGCAGTGGTCACATCCATCGTTACCGTACCAACCTTCGGGTTTGGCATCAGACCACGGGGACCGAGAATCTGACCCAACTGACCAACAATCTTCATGGCATCCGGCGTCGCAATAACAACGTCAAAATCCAGATTGCCAGCCTTGACCTGAGCTGCAAGATCTTCGAAACCGACAACCTCAGCACCTGCTGCCTTGGCGGCTTCAGCCTTTTCGCCTTGAGCAAACACGGCGACGCGAACGCTTTTGCCGGTACCAGCAGGAAGAACAACTGAGCCACGAACAACCTGATCAGATTTACGTGCATCAACACCCAGGTTGACCGCAACATCAATCGACTCGTCGAACTTGGCCGTTGCCGTTGCCTTAGCCAAGGTCAATGCCTCGAGAACCGGATATAGCTTTTGGGCAACAACCTTACCCTGAACAGCTTTTTGCTTTTTGGTGAGCTTAGCCATGATTACAGACCCTCAACCGTAATGCCCATGGAACGGGCGGAACCAGCGATCGTACGAACCGCGGCTTCCATATTGGCAGCAGTCAGATCGGGCATTTTTGCCTTGGCGATTTCTTCAGCTTGAGCCAAAGTAATTTTGCCAACTTTGTCGGTGTGCGGCTTGGCCGAACCGGATTTGATACCGGCAGCCTTTTTGATCAGGATCGTTGCCGGCGGCGTCTTCATCACGAAAGTGAAAGACTTGTCGGCAAAGGCAGTGATCACAACCGGAATCGGCAGACCCGGTTCCAAGCCTTGAGTCTGGGCGTTAAACGCTTTACAGAACTCCATGATATTCAAACCACGCTGACCCAGAGCAGGACCGATCGGTGGTGAAGGATTTGCTTTGCCAGCTGGCACTTGCAGCTTAATGTAGCCGATAATCTTCTTGGCCATAACTACTCCAAATAATTGAGTGGTAACGCGCTTTGGGCTATGCCTACTTACGCTCCTCCTGCCGGAACCAGGGCTTCCGGTATGCCCTTACTGCAAACCTACTCTCAAGCCTTTTCAACCTGGGCAAATTCCAATTCAACCGGCGTTGCACGCCCAAAAATAGTCACGGCGACACGTATGCGACTCTTTTCGTAGTTAACATCCTCAACCGAACCATGAAAGTCGGTAAACGGACCATCCTTGACGCGAACGACCTCACCAACCTCAAACAACACTTTCGGACGGGGCTTTTCAACACCTTCCTGCATTTGTTGCATGATTTTCTCGACTTCTTTTTCAGAAATCGGCGTCGGCTTGTTGGCAGTACCGCCAACAAAACCCGTAACTTTTGGGGTGTTTTTCACCAAATGCCAAGAGTCGTCATCCATATCCATTTCGCAAAGCACATAACCAGGAAAGAACTTGCGCTCGGAAATGGATTTTTGACCACCCTTCATTTCAACCACTTCTTCAACCGGGACTAGAATTCGGCCGAACTTTTCCTGCATACCAAGACGCTCAATACGCTCCAGAATTGCGCGCATGACGCTCTTCTCGAAGCCAGAATAGGCGTGCACGACGTACCAGCGTTTGCTCATGATTTCTTCCAGCCCAGCACCAGGTCATAAAGAACCCATTCAAGGCTCTTGTCGGTCAGATAGAGGAAGATCGCCATAACCACAACAAACGCAAAGACGGCGCCTGTGGTCTGCATGGTTTCTTTGCGTGAAGGCCAAACAACTTTTTTGGCCTCAACAACCGCCTCATTGGCAAAAACAAAGAAGCGCTGCCCAGGCTCGGTTTTCCAAGCCACAGCAACAGCCAACGCCAACCCAACGAGAACCGCCAGGACGCGCAAAATCGTTGCCTGCTCAGAGAGTAGGTAAAAGCCAGCCACGCCGGCGGCCAGAATAACTAGCGCCAGCGCAAACTTGATCTTGTCAGCCATGAAATTCGCGATCTTTAAATAGGGTGGCAGGGGCGGAGGGAATCGAACCCCCGACCTTCGGTTTTGGAAACCGGCGCT
>ERZ724516.2073-NODE-2073-length-11421-cov-2.501144_pt1 | contig 11421 bp, 8 predicted proteins | sample MGYA00376049_ERZ724516 | MGnify/ENA primary metagenome ERZ724516 (study PRJEB28724, sample SAMN07190886) | activated sludge metagenome | isolation source: activated sludge of sewage treatment plant in Hong Hong | place: USA: Christiansburg, Virginia | collected... | reverse complement strand
CTTTATGATAAGCATCACTGTAGCCGGCTGAAAACACTTTTACGAGTTGTCCTCCCCTTTCTTCATAGCTGTATTTTTTATCGGGAGGAAACTGTTGGCTGAGGGCTTTCTCAATCTTCAAGACGGAGTCGTGGGCGGCATAACTCTGACGTAATACATTCCAGATAACTTCCGACGGATTTTCAATGTACTCTGCACGTCCGGTGATTTTCTCATAGGCGTCACCGTATAACTCAGGTAAACGTGATTCCCAAAAACCATGAATACCATGTTGTCCGCTGAGTTGTCCGTTATAGTTGCGGGTACAATGTAAAGGCACATGTGCATCGCCGATATAATGTCCGAGATCGGCTGAATAGCGCAGGATGCGTTCACGGTCGTGCTCTTTGAACGCTCTTGTGAGCCGGTTCAGCATCACCAATACATGCCATGGAACAATACCATGTGCTTTGAGTGAGTCCTCGCCGTATTTTTTTACCGCATCGTTCCATCGTGGTGGCAGACTATCAAACGGATGATCACCGTATCTGTCGAGGTCGATGAAATGCCTTGCTGCTTCTTCCGGATCTGCGTAGCGTCGTTTGTCGGGATCTACAGCATGTTCTGTCACGAACTGAATATGCTCTTTATAGAATCCAAACATCTCCGGCGGCAGTGTAAATACAGCAGCACGATTAATTTGTTGATGGCCCCAGAAGCCCCAGGCCAGGAGGGTTATCACCACACCCGGTGTGATGAATAACGACAATAGAATGCCCAGACGTTTTTTATACATCGTCGTAGAAATAAAATAACGTACGCCTGAATAAAAATCAGACGCTAAGATTGACCAACGCACCATCCACCATTACCGGAAGTACCGGCGCCTGGTTAGGTGTGAGACAATACTCGATATCTTTTTCGATATGTAGTTTTTCAAGGCGTTTCCGGTGCGAACTCTGCTCCAGAAATCCATACATATCGTGTTTTGCTATACTATACAAATGTTTGGCCGCAATAACAGCATCCTGCATTTTATTCAGCGTGAAATGCGGTTCTACTTTCTCGGCAACTGCGCCTGCGAAGAGCGTATCCTCCAGGTTAAAACTATTCTTCCAGCCGGAGCAAAGAAGAATTACACTTTTATCCTGCTTTATCAGCCAGTCACATAATACATCCAGATTTAGAAAAGAACCTGCGGCGATCTGATAAGCACCTTTTGTTGCAGCAATCGCCTGTGTTCCGTTGGTGGTTGATAAGGCCACATCCCGCCCTTTCACTTTTTCATCCATGTAACTGAATGGCGAATTGCCGAGATCAAATCCATCCAGCATTCCTCCATTCCTTTCGGCACCAATTAGAAATCCTTTGGAACGGTAGGCCTCACTCTCTTCCACTCCTGCTACGGGCACAATACTTTTCACACCGTTGGCAAGTGCCACACAGATAGAAGAAGTTGCACGAAGAATATCAATTACCACTACCACCGAATCACTCACATCGTGCAGGTGAATCAGGGCTGGAGAGAAACAAACTTCGAGCGTTTTAGCAGTATGTACTTGCTCTTTACTCAAGGGATATTGAATTTATTTTTTCAGGAAAGGGGTTTTAACGACAGATGCTTTGATCGCTTTATCACGAATCTTAATATAGATATCACTTCCTTCAGCAGTATGGGCCTTTTGCACATAGCCAAGTCCGATAGCCTTTTGTAAGGAAGGTGACTGTGTTCCGGAGGTAACTACGCCGATAATATTTCCAGCTGCATCCGCAATTTCATAACCATGACGTGGAATACCGCGATCGATCATTTCAAAACCAACAAGTTTGCGGCTTACACCTGCTTCCTTCTGTGATTTTAATGCAGTGCTGTTGGTGAAGTCCTTGGTGAATTTGGTAATCCAGCCGAGTCCTGCTTCCAAAGGCGAAGTAGTATCGTCAATATCATTTCCGTAGAGGCAAAAAGCCATTTCCAATCGCAAGGTATCACGGCAACCGAGTCCTGCTGGTTTAATGCCAAACTCTTTTCCCGCCTCGAACAATGCATTCCACATAATATCGGCGTACTGGTTCTCAAAATACAATTCGAAACCACCTGCACCGGTATATCCAGTATTGGAGATGAGCACATTTTTACTTCCTGCTACCTCACCTTTCATGAATGAATAGTACGGTATGGCAGCTAAATCAACACTGGTAAGTTTCTGAATTACTGCAGTAGCATGAGGACCCTGTACCGCCAGCAACGAAGTTTTGTCGGAGATATTATGCATCTCCACATTACCTGTATTATGCTGCTGTATCCAGTTCCAGTCCTTTTCGATATTGGAAGCATTCACAACTAACATCCAATGTCCATCTTCCAGATAGTAAACAATTAAATCATCAACGATTCCGCCTGTATTATTGGGAAGACAAGAATACTGCGCCTTTCCGGGAGTAAGTTTAGAAGCATCGTTGCTGGTAACACGCTGAATTAAATCCAGTGCACCCTCTCCCTTCAAAATGAACTCACCCATATGCGATACATCAAAAACACCTACCGCATTACGAACGGTATCATGTTCGATATTGATGCCTTCGTATTGAACGGGCATCAGGTATCCCGCAAATGGAACCATCTTGGCATTGAGTTGCTGGTGGACTCCTGTAAGGGCTGTATTTTTGAGTGTATCTTGAGCTGTATCCATGATTATTTTTTATCCTGAGTAAGTAAATTGAAGAAGCGAAGATAATTATTTTTCTGCGCATGAACAGAGAAGCCATCCAGGACCGTCTGTCGCCCGGCTTCACCTAAACGTTTACGCAACTGTGAATCGCGTATCAGCTGACTGAGTTTCTCCACCCATTCATCTTCGGTAGCTGCCAGCATTCCGTTTTCTCCGTCGCGGATGATTTCGGAATTAACACCCACCGGCGACATAACAGTAGCTATATTCAGCGCCATATATTGCAATCCTTTCAAACCACATTTCCCTTTAGACCATTCATCATCCGGCAAGGGCATGATTCCAATATCCATCGAGCGAAGTTCCTTCAGTTCATCCTGCTTGGTCCAGGCGATGCCCTGAATACCGAGCTCCTGATTAACATAGGATCCATCACCAACCACTTTGAAATTCACCTGTTCACCGAACTCTTTTTTCAGGCGGCGAAGTACAGGCAATGATGTTTCAAAATGGCGGATTGTTGTAATACTGCCACTCCATCCGATGCAGATCGGAGGTCCGTCACGGAATGGTCCGGGAGAGTACTCATCCGTATCAATGGTGGTAGGAACAATAACAACATTATCGTTATGATGATGTGCATAATCAGCCAGATATTGATTTCCGGCGAACACCATGTCAACTTTGCTGATAATCTCTGCTGTTTTACCTGGATTTTTCAGGAAGCCGAGTTTTTTATTGGCTTCAGAAACATCGAAATGCCAGATCGCATCATCGAAATCGAAAATGGTCTTTGCAGTTGATTTGGTGAAGAGATTCTCAAAAAGTGTACTTCCGGTAAAGAATGCTTCACGGAAAATAAAGATGATGTCGTATTGATTTCGGTTGAATACATCTCTGAAACGTTTCGCAGCAGCTTTTGCAGCCAGCAGCGCCTTTTGCGGAAGCTTTCCTTTGGCATAGAGGATTTTATCGTCCTGGGCAGTTATGATGTACGATAAATGGCATTCGTATCCGTTCTCTTTCAGAAAATCGAAATATTGTTCAAAGCGAAAACGTTGGCCGGGATTGCGGTCGAAGCGATGGTTGGCTATGATGAGTACTTTCTTCACACTATCCTTTTTTAGCAGTTACATGCCAGTATGGCGTATTTTCTGAAAAATTAATTTCGGTGAGTCCGGCTGCTTTAAGCATAACAGTAATTTCCTGTCGGGTGAACCGTTGTTCAAGCGGTGTACCAAACCGGTCCAGTGCATCATTACGCATGATATAATAACTCTTATCCGCATAATAGGACAATGGCATTCGGGAGGCCGTCGACTTCGCACCAATTGCCTTGAACAGACCTGATAGCTTTGCCAATGGGAAATAGACCAGAGCAGCAATACCTTCGCAGATGATCTGTTTTCCTGCAGAAGGCAATTTACTAATGAATAATCGCAGTACGTGACTCATGTAAAACAAGGTCCGGAACAAGAAACTTCGATTATCAAATTTATAATAGAGATACAACAACAATGTACCTCCTGTTTTCAGTTTTTTTGCGGTTGTACTTATAGCTTTGGCAGTGTCGGGAATATGATGTAGCACTCCAAGACTAAACACAAAATCAAAAGCGTTATCTTCAAATGGAATACTATCTACCGATGCTTTGGTAACGCGAATATTTTTATCCCCGGCTAAATAGTTGACAGCAGGAAGTACCGCATCACTAGGGTCGATGGCTTCTATAAATTTCACACGTGGTGCGAGATATTTCGACCAGCGACCTGTTCCGCATCCCACATCAAGTGCGACCGTGTTTTTATTGGCCATTTCGTCGGATACGATATCAAAATACTCATCTCCGCATCTCTTTAAATCGGCTTCATCAAAGTAATTAAACCTGCTCCACTCCTCTCCAAATGAATGCACCGTTTCCGCATCAATATTGGCTGCACCGTCGTCGTTAAACACAGCAATTCGTGTCGTCCCCGACTGTAGCCACTGATCCGGTTCTCGTGTGTATGCTAACATCAATACTGTCCCGGCGGATTAATCTTCCAGCCAGATAGCCGGTAATTTTTCTGTAATCTCAATTCCTTCAAACTTCCCGCTCTTACGACTACCAGCCGTTTTAGCCCATCCTGCCATCTTTTCGAGGCCTTCTTTTAAGCTATAGCCGGAGTTGATATTGAACACTTTCTGCACCTTGGAGTGATCTGCATAAGCATGCATCACTTCATTGCGTGCTTCCAGATGTCGTACCTGACCGGTCATTCCCATTACATCACAAACAGTATGGGCCAGTTCATTCACGGTGAATTCTTTGTCCGCACCGATATTGAACACCTGGTTGTAAGCTTCTTTCACTTCTACGCTTTTCGCAATGTACGGAGCAACATCTCCGATATAACTGAATGCGCGTGTTTGTGATCCGTCGCCGAAAATAGTCAGCGGCTTTTCCTGCATCAACTGGTTCATGAAAATCCCAACAACATTGCGGTATTTATCTCCGAGATTCTGGTATTCACCATAAACATTGTGCGGTCGGAAAACGATGTAGTTGAGACCAAACATTTCATGCGTACATTTCAGGTCCATCTCTACAGCCAGCTTTGAAATCCCATAAGGATCTTCCGGCACTGGTAACATATCTTCCCGCATTGGCAACTGTCCGCGACCGTAAACCGCAATGGAAGAAGTGAACACAAAACACTTGATTTTATGCTTCACCGCTTCGTTGATCAGGTTGATACTGCCAATCAGGTTATTGGTATAATTGAATCGCTTGATGAAATGACTCAAACCTTCTGCAGCATAAGCCGCCAGATGGTATACATAATCAAACTTATGCTCATTGAAGAGTTTTTCAAGCAGTGCATGATCTGTAATTGATCCATTGATAAAAATGGCATCAGGATGGACGTTTTCCTGAAAACCACCACTTAGATCGTCGAGCACAACGACTTTATGTCCACTGTGAATCAATTCGTTGGTTACATGAGCTCCGATGAACCCTGCTCCCCCTGTGACTAATGAAACCGGCATATATCTTAGAATAGTCGACAAAAATAGCTATTTAATGCAAATCAGTGCTTTAGAACTGTTGATAACCGTCCTGTACAGCGGGAATTCTATAATTTAGCCGCGGTTTAACTGAAGAATGAGCAATCTCCTGGATAAAAATGCACCACGTTTACTGATATGGATCGGCGATCTGCTGGTCTGTTTTCTGGCGCTAATTGTGGCCTATCAGCTGCGGTTCAACTTCGCTGTTCCCACCGTAGAACTGGTTACCTACCCTATCGTTTTTCCGGTAGTAATTGGAGTGAGGGCATTGAGTTTTATCCTGTTCCGAACTTATCAGGGCATCATCCGATACACCAGTACCCGCGATGCCATGCGTATTTTAATTACCCTGACTTCGGGCTCGGTACTGCTGGCTTTGAGTAATCCGGTGAGCTATTACTTCACGGAAAAATACCTGGTTCCGTTTTCTATCATCATTATTGAGTACCTGCTGACAGTGTTTCTGATGATTACAGGTCGATTGCTGGTTAAAGTGATTTACATGGAGATCAAAAATCCTAGCCGCGAAAAAACCGGGGTGCTGATCTATGGTGCAGGAGAAGCTGGATTGATTGCCAAACGTACACTAGACCGCGACAAAGGCACCCGTTATAAAGTAGTTGGGTTTATCGATGACGATCCGAAAAAAACCGGAAAAAAACTGGAAGGCATATCAATCCACCCTGCTGATCAACTGGAGAAAATATTGTCCAAAGAGAATATCGAACATTTGATAAACGCTATTCAGAATATAAGTCCGGAACGAAAACAATTTATCGTTGAGTCGTCGCTGCAGTATAAAATTCGTGTGCTGAACGTACCACCGGTGAAATCGTGGATCAACGGTGAACTCAGCTTTAAACAAATCCGAAAAGTAAACATTGAAGATCTGCTTGGGCGCGAACCTATCCAACTGAATCTGGATCTAATCAAGCAGGAATTACAAGGTAAAACGATATTGGTTACTGGCGCAGCAGGATCGATCGGAAGTGAACTGGTGCGACAGATTTTACCTTTCCAACCTGCATTGCTTGTAATGGTAGATATCGCTGAGTCGCCTTTGTACGAACTCGAACTGGAGATTAAAGACAATCCTGAAACTGCACATCAGCGCTTTGAAACGGTGATCGGCGACATCCGCAATATGGACAGAATGCGCAATGTGTTTGCCACCTTCCATCCGGAAATCATTTTCCATGCCGCCGCTTACAAGCATGTTCCGGTGATGGAACTGAATCCAAGCGAATCGATCCTAAACAATGTAATGGGGACGAAAATCATTGCCGATCTGGCTATGGAATCTGGCACCCGGAAGTTTGTAATGATTAGCACCGACAAGGCTGTAAATCCTACCAATATCATGGGCGCCACCAAACGTATTGCAGAGATTTACACCCAATCAATGAATAGCTTCGGTAAAACTCGATTTATCACTACCCGTTTCGGAAACGTATTGGGATCTAACGGTAGCGTCATACCGCGATTTAAAAAACAAATTGAATCCGGACAGCCAATCACTGTTACCGATCCAAATATCACTCGTTTTTTCATGACCATCAGTGAAGCTTCACAACTGGTATTGGAAGCAGCTACGATGGGAAAAGGCGGCGAGATTTTTATCTTCGATATGGGCAAACCTGTACGCATCGATGATCTTGCACGTAAAATGATTCAGCTGAGCGGACTGGAACTCGGGAAGGATATTCAGATTAATTATACAGGTATTCGTCCGGGTGAAAAGTTATACGAAGAGCTATTGGCTAACGAAGAAAACACAATGCCTACACATCACCGCAAAATCATGATCGCGAAAGTAAAGGAATATGATTTCGCAACGGTTTCTGCAGATATCCACGAACTGATCGGACTTTTCAATGCTCAAAACAACGAAGCGATTGTTCGCAAAATGAAGGCCATTGTACCTGAATTTCTGAGTAAAAACTCAACCTACGAGCAACTGGATAAATAATTTCTATCCGTGTATCGTTTCTTTGTTTCCGAAACGTTGAATAATTTCTCCTTCGTAGTTCAACCAATCCTGCCAACGCTTTTCGGTCTCTTCATCGCCGAAATATTGTCGCGCAAATCCCAGAAATAAAGTATAGTGGTTGGCTTCACTGATCATGAGTTCATTGTAAAAACTACTCAATTCAGGATCAGCAATATTTTCGGAGAGCACTTTAAATCGCTCACAACTGCGGGCTTCAATCATTGCGGCAAACATGAGTCGGTCGAGTAATTGATGTTCGCGCGAACCACCCTTGCGCATGAAATCATAGAGGAGATTCACATATTCATCTTTACGTTCTCTTCCGAGAGTAAAACCACGTGCAATGAGTTTTTCGTGTACCATTTTAAAATGCTCCAACTCTTCCTGCGCAAGTTCGAGCATAGCCTTTACCAGATCTGATCTCTCCGGGAACTTTACTACAATCGAAATGGCATTGGATGCAGCTTTCTGTTCGCAGTATGCATGATCAGTGAGAATCTCTTCAATATTTTTTTCTACGATGTTGACCCAACGCGGATCTGTAGGAAGTTGTAAGCGGAACATAAGAGGTATTTTTAATAGGATAATAATGCCGCCATTGCAGCTTCAACTTTTGTGGCATTGGGGAGCATGGCTGCCTCAAGAGTAGCGTTGAGTGGAATTGCCGGTAGATTCTCTGAACCAATAACTCGTACAGGTGCATCAAGATCCTGAAAACACTGCTCTTGAATACGTCCGGCAAGTGCCTGTGCAAACGAATTATTGTTGGGTTCTTCAGTTACAACCAGACATTTATGATGTTTCCTAACTGTTGCAAACACGGTTGCAGTATCCAATGGTGCCAGCGTGCGCAGATCGATAATTTCTATTTGTCCGGGGAATGCTTTGGCAGCATTGCGGCTCCAGTAAACACCCATTCCGTAGGTTATAACGGCAAGGGTATCCGAAGATTGATTCGGATCTGCTTCCTGTACAATCCTGGCTTTCCCGAGTGGAAGAATATAATCTTCCGAAGGCTCGACAGTGCGCGCTTCCTCGGTGCCTTTGATCTTCGACCAGTAGAGTCCTTTATGTTCGAGCATTACAACCGGATTAGGATCGTAATAGGCCGCTTTCATTAATCCTTTGAGATCGGCGCCTGTAGATGGATAACAGATTTTAATTCCTCGGATATTGGTGAGTACACTTTCTACACTGGAAGAGTGATAAGGTCCACCACTCCCGTATGCTCCAATTGGAACACGTATGATGCAGCTGACAGGCCATTTACCATTGGAGAGATAGCAACTACGGCTGACTTCAGTGAACAGCTGATTGAGGCCGGGCCAGATATAATCCGCGAACTGAACTTCTACAATTGGCTTACATCCTGCTGCACTCATCCCCACAGTACTTCCGATGATAAAGGCTTCCTGAATGGGTGTGTTGAATACACGGTCGTCGCCAAACTTTTGTGCAAGGGTGGCGGCTTCTCTGAAAACTCCACCAAGCCTTCCTCCTACATCTTGTCCATATAACAGACATTCTTTGTGCTTGGTCATTAACTCCTGAATCGCAAACAAGGCACAATCTACCATCACCTTGGGCTCACCGCCGGCTGGTGAACGGTCTCCCGTTTCCACTGTTACCGGTGTTGGGGCGAAATCATGGGTGAACAGGTCTTCAGGACGCGGATCTTCGGAAGCATATGCTTTTTCGAAATCAGCACGCACTTTTGTGAAAGCTTCGGCTTCAATACTGAGCAATTCATCTTCGGCAACTCCTAAATCGAGAAGTTCATTCCGGAAGCGTGGATAAGGATCACGTTGTGCGGCAATCTCGAGATCATCGCGGTACCATTCCTTACGAACTCCGGATGTATGATGATTGAGTAATGGAACACGGGCATGTACTAACCAAGGTCGCGGATCGCGTCGCATGGAAGTCATGATGCGTGACATTGTATCGTAGCAAGTGAAAAAATCTGTTCCATCGATGGTAACGGCCTCCAGTCCTTTGAATCCACGGGCATACTCGTATGCGTTCATGGCACGGGTTTCAGTGGCTGTTGCCGAAATATCCCATTCATTGTCCTGTACCAGATAAATAATCGGAAACTGATGAAGCGCCGCCATCTGGAATGCTTCAGCTACTTCTCCCTCGGTGACCGATGCATCTCCCAACGAGCATACCACCAATGGCAGATCCTGATCCGATGGTAATAATCCCTGTCCCTGAAGATACTGTACACCCATCGCTACTCCGGTGGTTGGGATGGCCTGCATACCTGTCGCCGAGCTTTGGTGAGGAATTTTGGGCATTCCTTCACGACGCAGACTGGGGTGACAATAATAAGTTCTTCCTCCCGAGAATGGATCATCCCGCTTGGCCATCAACTGCAACATCAGCTCGAAGGGCTCCATACCAATTGCCAGAAGCATGCTATCGTCACGGTAATAAGCACTGAGATAATCCTGTGCTTTCAGTAACATTCCGGTAGCAATCTGGATGGCTTCATGCCCCCGGGAAGTGGCGTGTACGTATTTCGCAGTAATCTGCACTTTTTCCTCGTACAGAATCGTCATTTCACGGGCAGTACACAAAGTACGGTAGGCACGTAGCAGCAATCCGGTAGTTAACCCGGCGCGTAACGTGGAATCAGCTGATATTGACATGGTGCAAAAATAGCAAATCATCAGGCGTGCCGGAAGAGAAAGATGAAGGACCTTGCAAATAGTCGTTTAATTCGATTTTCTATCTATCTTCATGGTAAATTTATCCCTCCATGAAGTATCGGCAGGAAATTTGACTCCACAATCGCCTCATCCTGAAAATCATGAACATCTACACTACCTTCTTTCGCCTAATCTCTTTGATGTTGTTCCTTTGCCCGGTTACAGCATCCTCTTCTAACTGGACCTCAATGAACGGTCCGGCAGGCTACTATAGCCCTCAGTTTATTCAATACCACCAGGGTGCGTATTACACCTCTTCCAACACAAACGGAAGCATGGGTACCGGCATCTGGAAATCAACCACCAACGGATTCAACTGGACCGAAGTGTCTGCCGGATTGCCGAAATCGTATGCCCGGGATTTTGCCTCCATAGGAAGTGAACTCTTCGTGGCTTGCGATACGGGAGTGTATAAAACTAACAACGGTGGCGCTACCTGGACAGCTGCTGACAACGGTTTGCCAGATTTTACCAATGTGTATGAGATGGAAGTCCATAATAACCGTGTTTATGCCTGTGTGTTTTATGGCAATGGAAATGTCGAGCTTTTCTACTCTCAAAACGGATCCGGAAACTGGACCAGCACGGGTTATACTTTCAGTTTTGCCATGATCCCCAACCATCTTTACTCGAATGGAAATACTTTATGGGCTGCTACAATTCAAGGGTTGTATAAATCCACTGATGATGGAGTAACTTTCAATTATGCAGGCAATAATATTCCGGGAAGTGCATCCATCGGATCTATAGTTGCTGTTGGAGATACCGCCTATTGTGGTACAACAAACGGAAGCTATTTTACTACTGACGGCGGACAAATGTGGATGCCCATCAATGTGGCCAGTATTGGCAATCCGCTGTACACCTATAGCTGGAAAATTATTGGCAATACGGTATTCGCCGGGTTCACCAATAACGGAATTTATTCATGTCAGGTAGGACAAACAAGCTTCACCCAGTTTGGTACCGGATACACTGCAACCAATCTTGCCTGGGAGATGGCGACAGATGGCAACTA
>ERZ724516.2072-NODE-2072-length-11424-cov-4.570763_pt1 | contig 11424 bp, 12 predicted proteins | sample MGYA00376049_ERZ724516 | MGnify/ENA primary metagenome ERZ724516 (study PRJEB28724, sample SAMN07190886) | activated sludge metagenome | isolation source: activated sludge of sewage treatment plant in Hong Hong | place: USA: Christiansburg, Virginia | collected... | reverse complement strand
ACCCTCACCGGCGGCGACGGCGCCGACCGGATCGACGGCGGCGCGGGCAATGACCGGCCGGACGGCGGGGCCGGGCCCGAGAATGACACGCTGGACGGCGGGTCGGGGAATGACGTTCTGGTCGGTGGCGCGGGCGATGACCTGCTGATCGGCGGGGCGGGAAGGGATGTGGTTCAGGGCGGGGACGGCTATGATCTGGCAAGCTTCCGCACCTCGACGCTTGCGCTGACGCTGAATCTGCAGACCCCATCGGCCAATGCCGGGGACGCCCTGGGCGACACGTTCAGCGGGATCGAGGCCTGGGAACTGGGCCAGGGCGCGGACAAGTTCTATGGCAGCGCGGCGGATGATCAGGTCATGGGGCTTGGCGGAAATGATCTTCTGTCCGGTCTGGGTGGCAACGACCTTCTGCTTGGTGGGGCGGGCAATGACAGCCTGCTGGGCGGCGACGGCGACGACATCCTGGTCGGCGGTGCGGGCGCGGACCGGCTGGAGGGCGGCGCGGGCAGCGACACCGCGTCCTATCGTGACGCTTTGGGCGGGCTGGTGGTGGACCTGGCCAACCTGGCCCTGAACACGGGGGATGCAAAGGGCGATCTGTTCCTGAGCATCGAGGGGCTGGAAGGGTCCGGGTTTGCCGATCTTCTTTCGGGCGATGCGCTTGCCAACCTGCTGAGGGGCGGGGGCGGGAACGACACGATGAACGGGCGCGACGGCAATGACACGCTGGCAGGTGGGGCCGGGAACGATCTTCTGACCGGCGGCGCGGGGACGGATGTCTTCATCTTCAGCGACGGGCAGGACACGATCACCGATTTCGCCGACAACCAGGACACCATCGCCCTGTCGGCCGATCTGTGGTCGGGCCAGACGGACCTGGCCGCGCTGCTTTCCGGGGCCGAGGTGACGGCCCAGGGCGTCAGGCTGCATCTGGACGGCGGGGCGACTCTGGACATCCAGGGAATTTTCGACGCATCTCTTCTGGCCGACGATATCGTGTTCCTGTGATGGGGACGGCCACGATCATCGGCAGGAAACTGGGGGTATGCATGACCGACAAGGTGCTGGTGACGGGCGGTGCGGGCTATATCGGGGCCCATGCCTGCAAGGCGCTGGCGCGAGCCGGATTCACGCCGGTTGCCTTTGACAACCTGTCGACCGGCTGGGCCCAAGCGGTGAAATGGGGTCCGCTGGTCCGAGGCGACCTGATGGACCGGGCCCAGATCGACGCGGCGCTGGCCGAACACCGCCCGGTCGCGGTGCTGCACTTCGCCGCCCTGTCGCTGGTGGGCGAGTCGATGACCGACCCCGGGCGTTACTGGCGGGTAAATGTCGGCGGTGCCCTGAACCTGCTGGAGGCCTGCGCGGCGGCGGGGGTGCGGAATTTTGTCTTTTCGTCCACCTGCGCGACCTATGGCGATCAGGACGGCGTGCTCTTGACCGAAGACACGCCGCAACGGCCGATCAACGCCTATGGCGGCTCGAAGCTGGCGATCGAAGCGATGGTGCGGGATTTCGGTGCCGCCCACGGCATTGCGCACGTGATCTTTCGGTATTTCAACGTCGCCGGCGCGGATCCCGAGGGCGAAACCGGCGAACAGCATACCCCCGAAACCCATCTGATCCCGCTGATGCTGGACGCGGTGGCGGGCAAGCGCCCGGGCCTGACGGTGTTCGGCACGGACTATCCGACGCCTGACGGGACCTGCGTGCGCGACTATGTCCATGTCACCGATCTGGCGCAGGCGCATGTGCTGGGTCTGCAGCGGCTTCTGGCGGGCAAGGGGAACGGGGTCTATTGCCTGGGCACCGGGCGCGGCTTTTCGGTGCAAGAGGTGATCGAGGCCAGCCGCATGGTCACCAACCGTGCGGTGCCGGTGGTGATCGGGGATCGCAGGCCGGGCGATGCGGCGGCGCTGGTCTCGTCCTCACAGCTTGCCGTGCAGGACTTGGGCTGGGAGCCGCAGCATTCCACCCTGCGCCAGATGATCGGCGACGCCTGGGCCTGGGCGCAGAAACCCGGCTTTGCCGAATAGCCGCGGCTGTCGCAACTGCCGGTCCGGGGCGCAACAGGACCGTCCCTTCGCCTGTGCCGGGCTGACCTTGAACAGAAGTCGGACGCCAGGGGCCTTGGCTGCCTGGCCTAACCGTGGGTCGGAACCTTGCCCGACGGGGCGCGGTAGGGGCGGGTCACGTCGTCCAGCCGGACCTCCAGCGTTTCGACCTCCAGCGCCAGCGCGCCGTCACCCGCCAGCGTAAGGACCAGGCGGCCCGCGCCGTCATTGCCCGGAACAAAGTCGATGGACAACAGGGACAGGACCAGGTCCTTGTCCGTCCGGTCAAAGCCGGTGCTTTGCACCTTCAGCACGTCATCCACCACCAGGACGGATCGCACCCGTTCATAGGCACGGCCCACGGCCTCGGCCTCGGCCCGGTCTTCCCAGCGGAAGCGGTTCAGCATCAGCGCAAAGCGGCGGCGCTTGCGGTCGTGGCTCATCTCGGTCACTGGCAAAACCGCGTCCTGCACCAGGGTCGAGATCACCTTCAGGTCCTCGGCATCCTGGGCGACCAGACGCAAGGGGCCTTCGCCGCCGTCCTGAAACCGGGCGTCGGTCATGCGCTGATGCGCTCGATATGCGCGCCGCAGGCACGCAGCTTTTCGACCACCCGCTCATAGCCGCGGTCCAGGTGATAGACGCGGCTGACCACGGTTTCGCCTTCCGCCGCAAGACCCGCCAGGATCAGAGACACGCTGGCGCGCAGATCGGTGGCCATGACGGGCGCGCCTTTCAACCGTTCGACCCCGGTCACGGTCGCAGTTCCGCCGTGGACGTCGATCCGCGCGCCCATGCGCATCAGTTCCGGGGCGTGCATGAAGCGGTTCTCGAAGATCTTCTCTTCCAGAACCGACGTGCCTTCGGCGGTGCACAGCAGCGCCATCATCTGCGCCTGCAGGTCGGTCGGAAAGCCGGGGAAAGGCTCGGTCGTGACGTCCACCGCCTTTACCCGGCCGTTCTTGCGGGCGACCTTCAGGCCGCGGTTGGTCTGGGTGACCGACACCCCGGCCTGATCCAGCTTTTCGGCGAACGCGCCCACCAGTTCCAGCGTGCCGCCGATGCACTCCACTTCGCCGCCGCAGATCGCGGGGACCAGCATGTAGGTGCCAAGCTCGATCCGGTCGGTGACGACGGGATGCGTCGCGCCGCCAAGACGGTCGGTGCCCTCGATGGTGATGGTGCTGGTGCCCTCACCGTCGATCTTGGCGCCCATCTTCTTCAGGCAGCGGGCCAGATCGACGATCTCGGGCTCGCGCGCGGCGTTCTTCAGAACAGTCGTGCCTTTGGCCAGCGTCGCCGCCATCAGCGCGTTTTCGGTCGCCCCGACCGAGACGAAGGGAAACTCCACCACCGCGCCCTTCAAGCGTCCGCCGGGGGCCTTGGCATGGACATAGCCGTCGCGCAGCTCCAGTTCCGCGCCCATCGCCTCCAGCGCTTTCAGGTGCAGATCGACCGGCCGCGCGCCGATGGCACAGCCGCCGGGAAGCGAGACGACGGCATGGCCATAGCGCGCCAGCATCGGGCCAAGGACCAGGATCGAGGCGCGCATCTTCCGCACGATGTCGTAATCGGCCTTGTGGTTGGTGATCGAATGGCTGGACAGCGCCAGCACCAGCCCATCCTGCAGGCTGGCCACTTCCGCGCCCAGCGATTGCAGCAGCTGGGTCATCGTGGCGATGTCCGACAGCCGGGGCGCGTTGGTCAGCGTCAGGGGCTCATCCGACAGCAACGTGGCGGGCATCAGCGTCAGGCAGGCGTTCTTCGCCCCCGCGATCGGGATTGCCCCGGACAATGCCCCGTTGCCGCGTACCAGAATCGAATCCATCTGCTCTAACCCTTGTCGTCGGTTTCGTTGCCGTCATTCCCGCGCGCATCTTCGGCGCTGCGGGCCTTTGCCTGTGCCTTCCGCCGCGCCATGTTGGCCTTGAGCGCCGCCTTCAGCCGATCTTCGCGGTTGGACGGTCGTTCAGGTTTCCGGACCGTGTCGCCGGACTTTGGGTCCAAGGGATCGCGCATGGGCGTCCTTCTACCTCAAGCCCGTGGAGGGGTCCAGAGAGCGTCGGATTTCCTGCCCAACCCCCCTTGCGCAGGGGTTCGATTGCGTCTATCCACCCCGCCACCACCGGCGCTGCAGTAGCTCAGTGGTAGAGCACTCCCTTGGTAAGGGAGAGGTCGAGAGTTCAATCCTCTCTTGCAGCACCATCCTTCTTTTCCCTTTCGTGACAGTCGCCGCCGGGCCGGGTGATCGGCCGCCGTGCCTGGTCGCGGGGCATGGGTTCTGCGGGTTGATCGCGCTATGGGTGGCGGGTGCGGTTCGGTCCGGGCCGGTTTTCCTGCGGCGACGGTGGCGCGGTTCGTCCGGTCTCAGGCCAGGACGAAGTTGCGCACGAAGTCCGAGGCCGGCCTTGCGCGGATGTCTTGCGGCGTGCCGATCTGCTCGATCCGGCCCCCGGTGCGTGACCCCGACATGACGACGACCAGGTCGGCCAGTTCCATCGCCTCGTCCTGATCATGCGTCACGAACACCGTGGTCAGCCCGGTCGTGTCGTGGATGTCGCGCAGGCCCTGGCGCAGCTCTTTGCGCACTTTGGCATCCAGCGCGCCAAAGGGTTCGTCCAGAAGCAGCATCCGCGGTTCGATCGCCAGCGCGCGCGCCAGGGCGACCCGTTGGCGTTGCCCGCCCGACAACTGGCTGGGATAGCGCGCGCCGATGTCGGGCAACTGGATCAGCTCCAGCAGTTTTGTCACCCGCCGGGCGATTTCGGCTCCGGTCGGGCGGCTGGCGCGGGGGCGGGCGGTCAGCCCGTAGGCGATGTTGTCGAAGACGGTCATGTGCCGAAACAGCGCATAGCTTTGGAACACGAACCCCGCCCGGCGCTGTTGCACGGTCAGCCCGGTCGCATCGGATCCGTCGAACAGCACCCGGCCCGAGCTTGGAAACTCCAGCCCGCCCAGAATCCGCAGAAGCGTGGTCTTGCCCGACCCGGAAGGGCCAAGCAGCGCCACCAGCGCCCCCGAAGGGATCGCAAGCGAAACGGGATGCAACGCAGCGGTGGTCCCGAACTGCTTGGATATCTCGTCGATTTCGATGTGCATGAGAGTGCTCCCAAGGACGGCTAAAGATGGCGCGTGGCGGCCAGCTGGTCGGCAAGCCGCAGTTCCAGAACGGTCTTCAGCCCCAGCGTCAGGAAGGCCAGGAAGGCCAGGACGGCGGCCAGGGTGAAGGCCGCGACCGATATCTATTCGTTGTAAAGCATCTCGATGGTGATCGGCATCGTCGCGGTCTGGCCCCGGATCTTGCCCGACACGACGGCCACGGCACCGAATTCACCCATCGCGCGGGCGTTGCATAGCAGGACGCCATACAGAAGCGCCCAGCGGATGTTCGGCAGCGTCACCGTGCGGAACGTGTGCCAGCCCGACGCGCCCAGCGTCAGCGCCGCCTCTTCCTCGGCGCGTCCCTGTTCGACCATGACGGGGATCAGTTCGCGCGCGACGAAGGGAAAGGTCACGATCATCGACGCCAGCACGATGCCCGGCAGGGCAAAGACGACGGGATAGCCCGCATCGACCAGCAGCCCGCCGACCCAGGTGTTCGCGCCAAAGGTCAGCACGACGCACAGGCCGACAACGACCGGCGAGACGCTGAACGGCAAGTCGATCAGCGTGATCAGAAAGGCCTTGCCGCGAAAGTCGTATTTGGTGATGAACCAGGCCGCCGCGACCCCGAAGATCGCGTTCAGCGGCACCGCAATGGCGGCCACGGTCACGGTCAGGCGGATCGCCGACCAGGCCTCTGGCTTGGCCAGCGACGTGACGGCCTGCCACCAGCCCTTGCGCAACGCCTCGGTGAACACGGTCGCAAGCGGGGCGAACAGCAGCAGCACCAGCACGACCAGCACGCTGCCGATCAGCAGGCGGCGGACCAACGGCGTTTCTTCGGTCGCGGGACGCCAGGGGGACGAGGCTCTGTCAGACATATCCGATCCTCCGGCGGCTCCAGACCTGGACCCCGTTGATGACAAGCAGCAGCGCAAACGAGATGACAAGCATGGCAAGGCCGATGGCTGTGGCCCCGTCGTAGTTGTATTCTTCCAGCTTGATGACGATCAGCAGCGGGGCGATTTCCGAAATCATCGGCAAGTTGCCCGCGATGAAAATGACCGATCCGTATTCGCCAACCGCCCGGGCCAGCGACAGCGCAAAGCCGGTCAGCGCGGCAGGGGCCAGCATCGGCAGGATGACACGGCGGATCGTGTGGCTGCGGGTCGCGCCCAGGGTGGCGCTGGCCTCCTCGACCTCGCGCTCGATTTCGTCGATCACCGGCTGCACGGTGCGGACGACAAAGGGCAGGCCCACGAACACCAGCGCGATGAAGATGCCCGCAGGCGTGTAGGCGATCTTCAGGCCAAGGTCCTTGGCCAGCATCCCGAACGTCCCGTTCGGGGCGTAAAGCGCCGTCAGCGCAATCCCTGCAACGGCGGTCGGCAGCGCAAAGGGCAGGTCCACCGCCGCGTCGATCAACCGGCGGCCGGGAAAGCGATAGCGCGCCAGGACCCAGGCCAGCGTCACGCCGAACCCCAGATTGAACAGCGCGGCCAGCAGCGACAGGCGGAACGACAACCACAGGGCGGCCCAGATGCGGGGAGTGTTGACCTCGGTCCACATCCGCTCGGGACCGGCGACGGCGCCTTTCAGCAGCAGCGCGCCGATGGGCAGAAGCACCACCAGCGACAGAAGTGTCAACGTGATGCCCGCGCTGATGGCAAGGCCGGGTATCGGGGATCGCTGGAACATCGGTCGGGCCATCGTCTGTCCTGATCGGGCTTGGGCCAGCGGGGAACGCTGGCCCGGTTTCGCTTTTGACCGCTGCCTATTTCGCGATGTAGATCTGGTCGAAGATCGCACCGTCGGCGAAGTGCTTTGCTTGCACTTCGGCCCAGCCGCCAAACGAGGCGATGTCCACAAGCTCCATCGTCGGGAAGCGGGCGACGTCCTCTGGCGCGGCCAGCGAGGCGTCCCAGCCCCGGTAGAAGTTCCGGTAGATGATGGCCTGCGCTTCGGGCGTGTAGAGGAACGTCAGGTAGGCTTCGGCCAGTTTGCGCTGGTCTTCGGTCGTCAGGTTCGCCTCGACCACCGCGACCGGGGGCTCGGCCAGCACGGACACCGACGGGACGACGATGTCGAACTGGTCATCGCCAAGCTCGGCCAGCGCAAGATAAGCCTCGTTTTCCCAGGCCAGAAGCACGTCGCCGATCCCGCGTTGGGCGAAAGTCGTGGTACTGTCGCGCGCGCCCTTGTCCAGGACCGGGACATGTTGAAACAGCGCCTTGACGAAGTCCTGCGGGTCCGTCCAGCCGTTTTCGGGACCAGCCCTTTCCGCCCAGGCCCAGGCGGCCAGATAGTTCCAGCGCGCCCCGCCGCTGGTCTTGGGGTTGGGCGTGATCACCTCGACCCCCTCGGCGGTCAGATCGCCCCAGTCCGTGATGCCCTTTGGGTTGCCTTCCCGCACCAGGAACACGATGGTCGAGGTGTAGGGCGAGGCGTTGTGCGGCAGCCTGGATTGCCAGTCCTCTGGCAACTTGCCCGCTGCGGCGATCCGGTCGATGTCGCCGGACAGCGCCAGCGTCACGACCTGCGCCTGCAGCCCGTCGATGACCGCGCGGGCCTGGCTGCCCGATCCGCCGTGCGACTGCTCGATCGTCGGGGCGTCATTCCCCTGCGCGACCCACCAGGCAATGAAGGCCTCGTTGATCTCGCCGTAAAGTTCGCGCGTCGGATCGTAGCGGACGTTCAAAAGGCTTTCCGCCGCGACCGGGGCAGGGGTGGCCACAAGGCCCAGCGTCGCAAGGGCGATCCCCGCCAGAAGGCCGCGCAGCCGGGCCACCGGCCAGCCGGTCAGGCGCTGCGGGCCATCGGCGATGGTGACGCGGCCGCCGGCATGGGCCTGGGACACGGGGCCCTGTGCGGTGATCGACCCGGCAAGGGTGATGGTGGCGAACATGTCTTTCTCCTTCAGGGTCTGCCCGGTGCGCCGGTCGATCAGCCGAACGGCACAGGTCTGGGAAAGCGGCCCGGGCGGGGCGTCTGCCTTCCCGGCCTGCCCGAATGCGGTGCGGTGGACTGCTGCTGCGGTCATCGTCCTTCTCCTTCGTGGCAAGACAGGACCCAGCGCCCTGCCGTGCCTTAATATCGATAGGATCAGTCGTGTATTGCAACAGAATATTCACGCCTAAATCGGTCGTGATTATGGAAGATCATTCCCCGCGCGCTTGCGCCGCCAGCGGGCTTGAGGGACGGGAAAAGCCAGAAAGACAGACCGTCAGGCGTTATTCGGCCAGGCCCAGCACCTGATCGGCCCCTGCGTCCGACCTCAGCATGTCTGCCAGTGTCAGCGACTCGATGATCACCAGGTAGGACCAGAACACCTCGGCAAAGACCTTGCGGATCCGGCAGGTCGCTTCGTCCGCACAATCCTCGCAGCGCTGGTAGGCCCGGCGCGACAGGCAGGGCAGGGGCGCGATCGGCCCGTCGATGGTGCGCAGAAGTTCCGAGATCGAGATTTCCGACGGTTTCTTGATCAGGCTGTAGCCGCCCGACCGGCCCCGGATCGACGCGATCACGCCCGCGTTGCGCACCTCCAGCAGGATATGCTCCAGAAACCGCTTTGGCGTGCCAGAGCGTTTGGCGATCTCTTCGATCGTCAGCGCTTCCGGCCGGTCCTTCGCCGCCTCGTCCGCCAGGGTCAGCAAGGCCTTCAGGGCATATTTCATCTTCTGCGTGATCATGGGCAAAACCTACGCCCCGGAAAGACGAGAATCAATGTCGGGATTGTTGGCTGTCCGCCAGACTGGCGCGAAAGACCGCAATGGCCGGGCGAAAAAGCCCATAAAACAACAGGGTGGAACCTGCGGCCATATACACGATAAAAACTATAGGCATTATATGTTTTTCCGGCATCCTGACGCAGATGACCGATGTTCCGCTGCCCGGGGCCTGCACCAGATGACCGACCTTGACCTGATCGACCGCAAGATCGTCGCCTTGCTGATGCGCAATGCGACCATGCCCATCGCCCAGATCGCAGACAGGGCGGGCCTGTCCCAGACCCCGTGCTGGAAGCGCATCCAGAAGCTCGAGGCGGCGGGCGTCCTGACCGGGCGCGTGGCATTGGCCGATCCGGGCAAGCTGGGGTTCGGCCTGACCGTCTTTGTCGGGATCGAGGCTCCGGACCATTCCCCCGACTGGCGTCAGGCCTTCAGCCAGGCCGTCGAGGCCATCCCCGAGATCATGGAGGTTCACCGCATGGCGGGCGAGCTGGACTATCTCTTGCGGGTTTCGGTGCTGGACATGCAGGCGTACGACGCACTGTACAAACGCCTGACAGATGCCGTGCCGATCAGGAACGTCACCAGCCATTTCGCGATGGAGCGGATGAAGTTCACCACCGCTTACCCGGTCGACACCCGCACGCGGTAGCGCTTCCGGGCCCTTTGCCGTCCCCGGGCCCCTGTGCCTGACCGGATGCTGTGCCGCCCGCCATTCGGCGCCGCCAACACGACAAGCGCGCGGTCGGGCAGGGGTCGGAACCGGCGCGAAGGAATTTTGCACACAGCCCCTTGACCTTCCCACCGTGGGAAGGACCATATGCATCAGGTCCCACAGCGAAGGATGGACCTGCCATGACTGCGCACTCGCCGATTCCGCCCCTTAGCCTGCCCGTCGAAGGGATGACCTGCGCCTCTTGCTCGGGTCGGGTCGAACGGGCGTTGAAGGCTGTTCCCGGGGTCACCGATGCCAGCGTCAACCTTGCCACCGCACGCGCCGAGGTCGCCGGAACCGCTGATCCCGACGCCGTGATCGCTGCGGTCCGCGCGGCGGGCTATGCCGTGCCGCTGACCGCGACCGAGCTTTCGGTCGAAGGCATGACCTGCGCGTCCTGTGTCGGGCGGGTCGAACGCGCTTTGCGTGCGGTTCCGGGCGTGACCGGGGCCACGGTGAACCTTGCCACCGAAACCGCTCAGGTGACCGGGCTGGCCGACACGGCGGCGCTGATTTCGGCGATCAAGGCGGCGGGCTATGCCGCCCGTCCCGCCTTTGCCGTGACAGCGGACGACAGCCCCGAAGTGCGCGCCGCAGCCGAAGCCGCCCGCCTGCAACGCGACCTGATCCTCGCCGCCGCCCTGACGCTGCCGGTTTTCGTGCTGGAGATGGGGGGCCACATGGTTCCGGCCTTTCACCATTGGGTGATGGCGACCATCGGACAGGGCACAAGCTGGCTGATCCAGTTCGTGCTGGCTTCGCTGGTGCTGGCCGTTCCGGGGCGGCGCTTTTTCGTCAAGGGCCTGCCTGCGCTGTTCAAGGGCGCGCCGGACATGTTCAGCCTTGTGGCCCTGGGCGCGGGCGCTGCCTGGGTCTATTCGACGCTGGCGACTTTCCTGCCCGCCCTTCTGCCCCCCGGCACCGTCGCGGTCTACTTCGAGGCGGCGGCGATGGTGGTCACGCTCATCCTCCTGGGGCGGCTTCTGGAGGCGCGGGCCAAGGGCCGGTCCTCGCAGGCAATCCGGCGGCTGGTGGCCTTGCAGCCCCAGATCGCGCACCGGCAAGGGGCAGGGGGCGTGACCGATGTTGCCGTGGCCGAGGTCCAGTTGGGCGACCGGCTGGAACTGCGCCCGGGTGAACGGGTGCCCGTCGATGCCCGCGTGATCTCGGGCGACAGCTGGGTGGACGAGGCGATGGTGACCGGCGAACCCGTGCCGGTGGCCAAGGCAGCCGGGGACCGAGTGATCGGGGGCACGGTCAACCAGGCCGGCGCGCTGGTCCTGCAGGCGACCGCCGTGGGGGCCGACACGATGCTGTCCCGCATCATCCGCATGGTCGAGGCGGCGCAAGGGGGCAAGCTGCCGATCCAGGCGCTGGTCGACCGGGTGACGCTGTGGTTCGTCCCCGCCGTCATCGCGGCCGCGGTGCTGACCTTTGGCCTCTGGCTTGCCTTCGGACCCAGCCCCGCCCTGCCCATGGCGCTGGTCAACGCCGTCGCGGTCCTGATCATCGCCTGCCCCTGCGCCATGGGTCTGGCCACGCCCGTTTCGATCCTGGTCGGCACCGGGCGCGGCGCGGCCCTGGGCATCCTCTTTCGCAAGGGCGAGGCGCTGCAGGCCCTGCAGGACGTCACCATCGTCGCCTTCGACAAGACCGGCACCCTGACGATGGGCAAGCCGCAGCTCCGCGCCTTTCATGCTGCCCAAGGCGAGACAAAAGAAACCCTCCTCCCTCTCATCGCGGCGGTCGAGGCCCAGTCCGAACACCCCGTGGCGGCGGCCATCGTGGGCGAGACGAGGTGCGTGCGGCCCTTGAAGCCCTGACG
>ERZ724516.2071-NODE-2071-length-11425-cov-3.076077_pt1 | contig 11425 bp, 10 predicted proteins | sample MGYA00376049_ERZ724516 | MGnify/ENA primary metagenome ERZ724516 (study PRJEB28724, sample SAMN07190886) | activated sludge metagenome | isolation source: activated sludge of sewage treatment plant in Hong Hong | place: USA: Christiansburg, Virginia | collected... | reverse complement strand
CACGGCCGTTTCTGGCCCGACGCCATCGGCATGGTAGCCAAAAGTCTCGTCAAAACTGGACAAGGCGCCGATGGCGCCATCGATCAGATCGGCTTTTTCGGGATGCAGCGCAGGGTAAAGATCCAGCTCCATCGACACAAGCAATTCAGCAGGCGCGTGAGGAAACGCAAGCAAAATAGCCTGGCTGCCCACCACCACAAACGAATGCTCTTGTGCTATGGCCGCAGCTGCGCGCAATACATGTTCGACTTGTTCGCGCTTCATGCCAACAGCCGCGCTTGCCGCAGAAGTTCGGCACGTTCTTTCTGGGTGATGAGCACAGACATGGGCGACACATTGCGCAATGCAGCCGCATGGTCTGTGTCCGCGCAGACTGCCCGTTCCAGCGAAGGGATGTCTCCCAGGAGCAGCGCCTCCCATTCGTTGCGGTAAGGGTCAGCACGCGTGCAGCCCTGTAGCACGCGCCACCTGGCCAGCAAACCGGACACCTCACTTCGGCGCTCAGGCTGTTCGCGCAACCGCGCCATCGCGAGCACATGCGCGTTCTTAAGGAAAACGTCGAGTTGCTGTTGACGGTTCATCGGCTAATTATCGAGCGCTCAAGCTCAAGCCGCCAAGCGCGACAAATCGGCCACGCGGTTCATGGCGGCATGCAGGGTAGCCAGCAGGCCAAGGCGGTTGGCCTTGAGGGCTGGGTCTTCGGCGTTGACCATCACCTTGTCGAAGAAGTCGTCCACCGGCGCCTTGAGGCCTGCCAGCGCTTGCAAGCTCTCGGCATACTGGCCTGCGGCCCACGCGGCATCGGCCACGGGGGCAATGGTCTGGAGGGCGTTGGCCAGTGCGGTTTCGGCGGGCTCTTGCAATAGCGCGTGGTTCACGCTGGCGGTGACCTCGCCATCGGCCTTCTTGAGGATGTTACCCACGCGCTTGTTGGCCGCAGCCAGTGCGGGGGCTTCGGGCAGGGCCGCGAAGGCACGCACGGCGGCGAGGCGTTTGGAGACATCGCCCAAACGCTGCGGGCGCAAGGCCATGACAGCATCGACCTCTTGCGCGCTGTAGCCTTGCTCGCGCAGGCTGCCCGCGAGGCGGTCGTAGAAGAAGTCACCCAGGGCCTGTGAGGCATCGATGATCTTGTCGCCAAAAGCCGGCGTAGCCGCCTGCACCAGTGCGTCCAGCGCCAGCGGCAAGTCCAATTCGACCAGCATGCGAATCACACCCAATGCGTGGCGACGCAGGGCGAAGGGGTCTTTGTCGCCAGTAGGCAGGTTACCAATGCCGAACATGCCCACCAGTGTTTCCAGCTTGTCAGCCAGTGCCACCGCCACACCCACGGTATTGCGCGGCAGGTCGTCGCCGGCAAAGCGCGGCTTGTAGTGGTCTTCAATCGCATCGGCCACAGCCTGAGGCAAACCATCGTTGAGCGCGTAGTAGCGGCCCATGGTGCCTTGCAACTCGGGAAACTCGCCCACCATGTCGGTTACCAAATCGGTCTTGGCCAGTTGGGCAGCCTGGTCGGCTTGCGCCACCAGCGTGGCGTCGCCCAGTTGCTGCGCAATGGCGCGGGCAATGGCACGCACGCGCTCCACCCGCTCACCCTGCGAGCCCAGCTTGTTGTGATAGACCACCTTGCCCAAACCGGCCACGCGGCTTTCCAGCGTTTTTTTGCGGTCTTGGTCGAAGAAGAATTTGGCATCGGCCAGGCGCGGGCGCACCACGCGTTCGTTGCCACCGATCACCGCGCTGGCGTCAACAGGGCTGATGTTGCTGACCACGAGAAACTTGTTCGTCAACTTGCCTTGTGGGTCCAGCAGCGGGAAGTACTTCTGGTTGGCCTTCATGGTGAGGATCAGGCACTCTTGCGGTACATCGAGGAACTGCTGCTCAAACTCGCACACCATCACGTTGGGGCGCTCTACCAGCCCCGTCACCTCGTCGAGCAGGGCATCGTCTTCAATGGCGCGCACATCACCGCCCACATGCGCGGCGGCGGCAGCCAACTGGCGCACGATCTCGGCGCGGCGGCCGGCAAAGCTGGCGATCACGGCGCCATCGCGGGCCAAGGTGTCGGCATAGCTGTCGGCATCCATCAGCACCACCGGGTCAACAGCCGCTTCAAACCGATGGCCGTGGGTGATGTTGCCGGCCTTGAGGCCCAGGGCCTCGACCGAGAGCAACACTTCGCTGCCATGCATTGCCACCAGACCATGGGCCGGGCGCACAAAGCTCACGCTGCTCCAGCCCGTCATTGCGCAGCCGCTTTCCAGCTGGTAGCTGATGACCTTGGGGATGGGCAGTTTGGCAATGGCTTCATTCAGGGCTTTTTGCAGGCCATCGGCCAGGGTAGCGCCCTTGACCATGCTGTCGTAAAACAGCGCTTCGGCTTTGCCGTCTTGTGCGCGCTTCAAGGCAGGCACGGCAGATGCATCAGCCCCCAGAGCCTGCAGTTTCTTGAGCAAGGCGGGCGTGGCGTTGCCAGCAGCATCCAGGCCCACGCTCACCGGCATGAGCTTTTGAGACACGGCTTTGTCGGCCGCATAGGGGGCGACGTCGGTCACGTGCGCGGCGAGGCGGCGTGGCGAAGCGTAAGGGGTCAATGCAGAGTGCGCCCCTGTCAGGCCCTGGGCCTTGAGTTGCTCGAACAGCACACCGGCAAAGGCATCGCCCAGCTTCTTGAGCGCCTTGGGTGGCAGCTCTTCGACAAACAATTCAACGAGAAGGTTGTTGTGGTTCATGATTTAGGCCGCCTTCTTTGCTGTCGGCGTGATCTGTGCCACCCACTCTGGCGGCGCCATGGGGAAGCCCAGGCGCTCGCGGCTGTCGTAATAGCTTTGCGCCACAGCGCGGGCCAAATTGCGGATGCGGCCAATGTAGGCGGCGCGTTCGGTCACGCTGATGGCGCCCCGCGCGTCCAGCAGGTTGAAGCTGTGCGCGCACTTGAGTACTTGCTCGTAGGCGGGCAGGGCCAGTTGCACCTCAATCAGGTGCTTGGCCTGTTTTTCGTGGGCCGTGAAGGCGGTGAACAGAAAGTCGGCGTCAGAGTGTTCAAAGTTGTAGGCGGACTGTTCTTTCTCGTTTTGCAAATACACATCGCCGTAGCTCATCGTTTCTGTGTATTTGAGGTTGTAGACGTTGTCCACGCCTTGCAGGTACATGGCCAGGCGCTCCAGGCCGTAGGTGATTTCGCCGGTGATGGGTTTGCAATCGATGCCGCCCACCTGCTGGAAGTAGGTGAACTGCGTCACCTCCATGCCGTTGAGCCACACCTCCCAACCCAAGCCCCAGGCGCCCAGTGTGGGGTTCTCCCAGTCGTCTTCGACAAAACGAATGTCGTTCTTTTTGAGGTCGAAGCCCAGCGCTTCGAGTGAGCCGAGGTACAGCTCCAAAATGTTGGACGGTGCGGGCTTGAGCACCACCTGGTATTGGTAGTAGTGCTGCAAGCGGTTGGGGTTTTCGCCGTAGCGGCCGTCTTTGGGGCGGCGGCTGGGCTGCACGTAAGCGGCCTTCCAGGGCTCGGGGCCAAGGGCGCGCAGAAAAGTGGCGGTGTGACTGGTGCCCGCGCCGACTTCCATGTCGTAGGGTTGCAGGAGCGCGCAACCTTGTGCGTCCCAGTAGCTTTGCAGCTTCAGAATGATTTGTTGAAAAGTCAGCATGGCCTAGGGGCAGCGCGCTGGCACCGCCCGGATCGAAACTTAAGTGGACACGGGTAACCCGCGTAAACCCCTGATTTTACGGGGCGTCTCGGCGCTTACCCTAGAGCTTGAGGAGCGCAATGCATGAATGCCCAACAATTGATACTGAGCCTGGTACTGGCGACCATGGTTTTTGCCGTCGCACTGGACCTGAAGTTAGCCGATTTCCAGCGTGTGGCCCAGGCGCCACGCGCTATTTTTGCGGGCCTGTTTCCGCAGTTTGTGTTGCTGCCGGTCGGAACCTGGCTGCTCACGCTGGCGGTGGATCTGCCGCCCAACATCGAAGCCGCGATGCTGCTGGTGGCCGCCTGCCCAGGGGGCAACCTGAGCAATTTTGTGACGCATTTCGGCCGAGGCAACACTGCGCTGTCGGTCAGTCTGACCGCTTGCGCCAGTGTGATTGCCGTGGTGGCCATGCCCTTCAACTTCGGCTGGATGATTGCCAACAACCCGGCCACCGCAACCTGGTTGATCGACTTGAAGATCGACCCGACAGAGATATGGATCAGCGTGGTGGGCATTTTGGCGATCCCTATGGCGCTGGGCCTGTTGTGCGCTCACCGACTGCCCACACTCACCCAACGCATCAAAAAACCGCTAGCCAACTTTTCGTTGGTGGCGCTGCTGCTGTTCATCGTGGCCGGGCTGATTGCCAAACGCCAATTGCTTACCCTGGGTCTGTTGCCCACCTTTGGGCTCGTGGTTGCCCACAACGCTGTGGGCTTGCTGCTGGGCTACCTGAGCAGTGTGGCCATGCGCATGCGCGTGCCAGAGCGGCGCGCCATCATGATCGAGGTGGGTATGCAGAATTCTGGCCTGGCGTTGGGCATCATTGCGGTGCAGTTCAACAGCGATTTGGGCATGGTGACCATCGCCAGCCTGTGGGGCATCTGGCACATCGTCAGTGGCTTATCGTGCGCCAGCTTTTGGCGTTGGCGTGATGCCCGAAGCGGTGGCGTTGCGCAGCCCGCGTCAAGTGGCGCGCCGACGTAGGCTGCCAAAACACAGCACGGCAATCCCCAGCCCCCATAGCGGCCACAAGCCCAACCGGCTCACCCACCAGGCGTAGGGTGTGGTGCCCTGGCGCCCTTCGACCACACCGACCAGCACGCCTTGCGTCAATCGGGGCAAGGCTTTGGCGACAGCGCCTCGGTGGTCAATGATGACGGTGGCACCCGTATTGGTAGCCCGAAGCAAGGGGCGCTCGAACTCCATGGCGCGCATGCGGCTGATTTGGAGGTGTTGGTCAATGGCCAGAGAGTCGCCAAACCAGGCAATATTGCTGATGTTCACCAACACAGTAGGCGCTTGGGATGAATCAAGAAACTGCACAGCCAGCTCTTCCCCAAACAAATCTTCGTAGCAAATATGGGGCGCAAAACGTTGCCCGCGCCAGGTAAACACCGGCTGGCCCAAGGCGCCGCGGTTGAAGTCACCCAGGGGAATGTTCATCATGTCGGTGAACCACCGGAACATTGGCGGAATGAACTCACCAAACGGCACCAGGTGATGCTTGTCAAAGCGATAGGGGGCCGTGCTCAAGGCTTGCCCGGGCTGGAGCCCCAGCACCGAGTTGGTATAGCCGTTCTGAAAGTTGCCCAAGGGCACGCCCACTAGCGCAGCCGTAGGGCCCTCGCTGAAGTGGGCGCGCAAATCTGCCCAATAGCCTTCAGGCAATTGTTGGGGCAGCAGGGGGATGGCGGTCTCTGGCGCCACCACCAAATCGGTGCGAGCGGCTTGCAACTGTTGCCCATACCATCGCAACGCCAATGGCACGCCCGTACCAGACTGGAATTTTTCGTCTTGGGCGATATTGCCTTGCAACAAGGTGACGCTGAACGTGTCGGTGCCACCAGACCAGGGCCCGCTTATGGCGGCTGCGCCCACGATACCTCCCATCACGACCAACCCAAGCATGCTGCCTGCAGGACGAATGCGGATCTGGAGCAAGGTGGCCGCCAGCCAAGCCGCGACCCAACCGATGCCATGCACGCCCACCCAGGGGGCCAACGCGGCAAGCGGCCCATCCACATGGGCATAGCCCCCTGCCGCCCAAGGGAAGCCGGTAAACCAGCTGACACGGGCCAGCTCAGCGAGCGTCCAACTGGTGGCAAAGAACAGCGGTGCAGCTGTGGGATGCGCTTGATGCAGGCGCCAAAAAATCGCGCTTGCGGCCGCATAGCACAAGGCTAAAAAGGCCGCCAGCGCCAATACAGCCATCGCGGCAATGGGCGCAGCCAAGCCCCCGTAGGTGTGCATTGAGGTAAACAACCACCACCATGCACCTGCTAGCCACGCTGTGGCAAACAAGCCACCTCGCATTGCGGCGGTTCGCCAGCTTGTGGCGCGGTGCAACCGCCAAACCAGTAGGGCCAGTGCCAGCACTTGCAGCCACCAGACGGGCTGGCCGTCCCAGGGATTGGCCACCGCTACCGCATGGGCCAACCCCGCCACAATGAGCACCACGATGTTGCCCACCAGGCCCACCATGGCGCGGCGGTCCATCAGCTTTGGTTTTGAAATTTCGGCATGCTCAGGGTGCCGGGGTGGTGTTCAAGGGCGAGACCTTGAACCAGCGCACGGCCCCGCCTTTGGTGTGCAGCACCACAAAGCGCAAGCCGGCCATGGCATATTCTTCGCCGCGCTTGGGAACATGCCCCATTTCGTGGGCGATCAAGCCGCCAACGGTATCGAATTCGTTATGAGGGTCGGTGGGCGCCAGGGTCACGCCAAAGGCCTCGCCTACACGCGTCAACGTGGTGCCTCCGCTGACGCGGTAGGTACGGTCTGCAAGCCCGAAGATGTCGCCTGCGTCCTCGTCGATATCGAATTCGTCTTCGATTTCTCCCACGATTTCTTCAAGCACATCCTCGATGGTGATCAAACCAGCGACACGCCCGAACTCGTCAATCACCATGGCCAGGTGGTTGCGATTTCCGCGGAACTCGCGCAATAAGTCGTTCAGGCCTTTGCTTTCCGGCACAAAGACGGCCGGGCGCAGCAGTGCACGAATATTCAGCTCAGGCGCCCGCTGCAATTTGAGCAGGTCCTTGGCCATCAGGATGCCAATGATGTTCTCGCGGTCGCCGTCGTACACGGGAAAGCGCGAGTGCGCGGTTTCAATCACCACGTACAGCAACTCGTCGAATGGCGCATCGATGTTGATGAGGTCCATGCGCGGTGCGGCGACCATGACATCGCCCGCAGTCAAATCGGCCATGCGCAGGACACCTTCCAGCATCGCACGACTTTCTGGCCCGATGACCAGGTTGTCCTCTGCCTCCGCCAGAGTTTCGATCAGCTCAGCTTTGGAGTCCGGGCCCGGGTGGATGAACTCGGCCAGCTTTTGCAGGAGGGAGCGCTTGTCTTCGCGTTCGACAGTTGGACGCGCAGGATAGGGGTCTGACACAGACTGGGGTGCAATTCAGATGCAGTTGTTTGTAAGGGCTCTAGGATAGCGGAAACGCGCGTTTGGCCAAATACAGGCGCTCATGCGCGCGACTTGTTGCGCGAGTCACGCACGCCCTGCCGAATCTCCTGGATGGCGCCAAGCACGCCCCAAAACTGCTTGGCCTGCGACTTAAGGTGGTAATCCGTTTGCGCAAACTGCTCTTCCACCATGGCCGTCATACGTGAGTCGATGGTCGCGCGCGGCAGCCGCAAGTGGGCCTCGGTTTCGCTGCCATCTCTCTCAAGCACCGCCCCCGCTTTGCGCGCAATATTGAGCATGGCGCGGTTCTCGGTCAAGGCATGGATGAACATCAGCTCGATGCCTTCATTGCGCGCATGCATGGCTGCGCGCTCGAACAAGCGGCTGCCGTACCCGCGGCCTCGTGCCGACTTGGATACCGACACACCAAACTCAGCGCACGAATTGCACTGCGGCTCGGCGGCAAAGGCCAGATGCGCCATGGCAATCAACTCGAGGTTGCGGTTGAAGATGCCAAACACCTCGTCGCGCTCAAAATCAATGCCATCCACATACCGCTGAATTTGCTCGTCGGTCGCTGAATAACCAAATCGAAGGTAACGATCTGATGGCTCTAGTGTGTGCAAGTGCTGGGCAATACGACTGCGCTGCGCAGGACCGATGGTGCGGATGGGAATTAACACCGGCGCAGGGGCCGGCGTCGCCTCCGCGCCAGCTTGCGGCCGGGAATGAGGCGGGCGAAAAAAGTCCTTGCTTGCCTCGATGGAGGCCTGGATCAAGCGTTTTGTTTCGACCATGCCCTCAATTTACGGGTTTTCCCGAAGTTTCAAAGCAGTTTTTGCACGATTTGGAACGGTTAGAGATGTGCCACCACACGAAAAGTACTACAAAGGCATGGCGGTTGTCGCCTTAACGTGGTCCAGCACAAAGCTGGTTTTGCAATCTTGCACGCTGGGGTGCTTGAGCAGCGTGTCCATGATGAAGCGGCTGTAGTGCGCCATGTCGGCCACCACCACCCGCAGTAAATAGTCCATTTCGCCCGTCAGCGAAGCGCACTCCACCACTTCGGGCCAAGTCTGCACTGCGGCGCGGAACACGTCCATGGGGTTGCGTTTGTGACTCTCGGTGTGTTTTTCCAGGCGCACATTGAGGTAAGCCGTGAGCCCCAGTCCCACGGCCTCGGGCTTGACCAACGCCACATACCGATCGATCACGCCCGCCTCTTCCAGCCGTTTGACCCGGCGCAGCACGGCACTGGCAGACAAGCCCACCTGCTCACCGACCACGTCATAGGTTTCCCTGCCGTTCAGCTGCAAACAGCGCAGGATGGCTCTGTCTAGCTTGTCGAGTGCATAAATTTCGCTCATGAAGCAATTTTACTGAGTGAAACGGGCCTATGCATACGCTTGGCCGCGAAATCAGAAATGGTACGAACATGTACCGGGTTTCTCCCAATGCCCTTACGTCAGTAAATTGAAAGAATTCACGCCAAAGAAAAGCACGTCCGTTCTATTTTTTATATCAACCAGGAATCTCACATGATCGCGAACTTTGGCTTGTCAGTGCGTCGATGGATTTGGCTGCTTGCAGCCGTGGCCATGTGGGCGGGTGCGCCGGCCCATGCCCAAAGCGGCTATACCAAAACCAAGTACCCCATCGTGCTGGTGCATGGGTTGTTTGGGTTTGATTCCTTCCTGGGGCTGGACTACTTTTATGGCATCCCATCGGCATTGACGCGTGACGGTGCCAAGGTCTATGTGGCGCAAGTGTCTGCCGCCCACAGCACCGAAGTGCGTGGCGAGCAGTTGCTGGCCCAGGTGCGCAACATCATGGCGGTCACGGGTGCCAGCAAGGTCAACCTGATCGGCCACTCGCACGGCGGCCCCACCATCCGCTACGTTGCGGGTGTGGCGCCACATTTAGTGGCATCGGCCACGTCGATTGGGGGCGTCAACAAGGGGTCCAAGGTGGCCGACATCCTGCGCGGTGTGGTGCCCGCAGGCGGGCTGTCTGAAAGTTTGGTCAACAACGCCGCCAAAGCTTTTGTGGCCTTGATCAATCTGGGCTCGGGCGGCACCAGCCTGCCACAAACCCCCACGGCCGCGCTCAATTCGCTCACCACGGCGGGGTCAACGGCGTTCAACCTGCGCTTCCCGCAAGCCCTGCCCTCGGGCTGTGGCAGTGGCGCAGAGTTGGTCAACGGCGTGCGCTATTACTCGTGGACCGGCACCCTGCCCGTGACCAATATTCTTGACGTGAGTGATGGCCCGCTGGGCATCATGAGCCTGGTGTTTGGCCAGGCCAACGATGGGCTGGTGTCCGCTTGCTCGTCGCGTCTGGGCAAGCACCTGGGTGACTACCGCCAGAACCATCTGGACGAAGTGAACCAGGTGGTGGGCCTGCGCGACTGGTTCTCGACCGACCCGGTCACCCTGTACCGTCAGCACGCCAACCGCCTCAAGAACGCCGGCCTGTGAAAGCGTCCAGCCGCTCTGCGCACGCTCTGGCTCTGACCATTGCGCTGGGTGTGGGCGGCGCTGTGGGCTGGTGGCTCCTGGAGCAACCTACGGCAGACCCCCACCGCAACGCCACGGCCGCGGGAGCACCGGGATCACACCTGGAGGGGGCTACTCTTGTGCCGCCGGTCTCTGGTGCCACAACCTTGCTGCCCACTCCGCCCCCAGCCCATGGGCAGGTCGATGTGTTTTTAACAGCCGACTTGCGCCACCGGCTAGAAGCCCTTCTGCTGGAAGCGGGCGAGGCCGACACACCCGTCGCCCTCAAACACAAACTGGCAGGCCTGGTGGGTCGGCACTTCAGCCCCGCCGAAGCCGCTCGCGCCACCGCCTTGCTTGAGCGCTACGTGGATTACCGCGTCGCCTTGGGCAGTGTGAAAGCGCCTGCCGACCTCACAGACCCCCACGCTCTGCGTGCTGCACTCAGCGCGCGCGACGCTGTGCGCCATCAGCACTTTGCCCCCGAAGAGCACCAAGCCCTATTTGGCGCGGAAGAAGCGCTGGACCGCTACACCCTGGCCCGCATGGAGGTGGAGCGCAACACCGCACTGACACCCAGCCAGAAACAGGCCGCACTCAAAGACATTGAGCAGGAGCTGAACCCCACCGAACGCGCCGAGCGTACCCAAGCCACCCTGCACCTAGCGGTGGCCGCCCAAACCGCCGCCCTGGACGCCCAAGGCGCGAGCGACCTGCAACGCTACAGCCAACGGCAGGCGCAATACGGCGATGCGGCCGCACAGCAGTTGGCGCAAGTGGACCGTGAAGAGCGCGACTGGCAAGCCAGACTGACCCAATACGCTACGGCCCAAGCAGGCAAGACCTCGACGGACGCATTGCAGCAGTTGCGTCAGCAACTCTTCAGCGCGAACGAGCAAATGCGCCTCGAAGGCGCCTTGGCGTTGCGCAACACCTCAGCGCCGCCCAGCCAATAACCGTAGTCAACTGGCTCGGTTATCGCGTACAACGCAAAATTCCTGCAGTAATGTATCGAAAGCTGCCGAAGATTCGCAGAAAAATGCCGTTCTGCAGTCCTATAGTGGAGGAACACGAACTGCCCGCCACCCCCTAAGACTGGAGCCGCCATGAACGCCCCCCTGCCTGCCACCGCCACTCAAGCCAAAACCTGGGACAACCCCATGGGCACCGACGGCTTCGAGTTCATCGAATACGCGGCACCCGACACAGCCGAGATGGGCGCGCTGTTCGAACGCATGGGCTTCAAACCCATCGCCAAGCACCGCCACAAGGCCGTGACGCTATACCGCCAGGGCGGCATCAACTTCATCATCAATGCCGAGCCCGACAGCTTTGCCCAGCGCTTTGCCCGCCTGCACGGCCCCAGCGTGTGCGCCATTGCCTTCCGCGTGCAAGACGCCAAGGCGGCCTACGAGCGTGCCATCTCGCTCGGCGCCTGGGGCTATGCCCAATCTGCCGGCCCAGGCGAGCTGAACATCCCCGCCATCAAGGGAATAGGCGACTCCATCATTTACTTCATTGACCGTTGGCGTGGCAAGAACGGCGCGCAAGACGGCGACATCGGCAACATCGGCTTCTTTGACGTGGACTTTGAGCCCCTGCCCGGCGCGGAGCTGAACCCCACCGGCCATGGCCTCACCTACATCGACCACCTGACGCACAACGTGCACCGTGGCCGCATGGATGAATGGGCAGGCTTTTATGAGCGCTTGTTCAACTTCCGCGAAGTGCGTTACTTCGACATCGAAGGCCAGGCCACCGGCGTCAAGAGCAAGGCCATGACCAGCCCCTGCGGCAAGATCCGCATCCCC
>ERZ724516.2070-NODE-2070-length-11429-cov-4.122912_pt1 | contig 11429 bp, 9 predicted proteins | sample MGYA00376049_ERZ724516 | MGnify/ENA primary metagenome ERZ724516 (study PRJEB28724, sample SAMN07190886) | activated sludge metagenome | isolation source: activated sludge of sewage treatment plant in Hong Hong | place: USA: Christiansburg, Virginia | collected... | reverse complement strand
TTTACATATTTCTAACCAATATTCGGTTTCTTCTAATTCTTTTAATCCGATTTTTATTTTATGAATAAAGTCCGATTTGCTTTCTGCATTTTGTGCTTCTCTAATATTTGCACCAATTGAAGTTCCTGATTTTAAAAGTTGTTTTGATATTACATATTTTCGTTTTTCTTCTAAAATTTCGCAATATAAAACTATCTGAATTGAAAATTCAAACGTTAGTTTTAGAATTGGATTATCTCTTTTCTCCATTATTATTTTATTTCATTACTTCATTATTAAATTTTCGGAACAGCGTTCCGAATTGCATCATTTTTCCTAAATTGCTAACTTGAATTTTTCCAGACATAAAGGCTTCTTGTGGATTTAGTTTTCCAGTTTCTACAGCGATGTAAGTCTGTGTTTGAGTAGTAAGTATTAAGTCGTAAGTAGTAAGATTTTTTTCTTTATTGATTGAAATATTTCCATTTGCAATGATTACAGAATAATTCAAGTCGTTTTCAAACTCAAACAATACATTCATTTCAATTCCATTTGCTTTTTCTTTTTTTATTCGTGATGATAAAGAAGAAAATAATTCTTCAATTGTAATTTCTTTTGTCTCATTTCTCACATCTTTATTCTGATAATCTATATCCTCAATGACCATTTTTGCAATTATTTCCAACATAATTTCAGAAGTTCCACCACCGATTGTTCCTAATCTTGAATCGCGGAAATAGCGAGCTATTTTATAATCTTCCATATATCCATATCCGCCGAACATTTGTAAACATTGATACGCTGCTTTGTCGGATAACTCGGTTGCTAAATATTTGGACATGGAGGCTTCTTTTACACAATATTTTTTATCACTGTGCATTTGACAGACTAAGTAAGTATAGTTTTTTATACTTTCTAATTCAGCACTTAATTGTGCAATCCGATGTCGCAATACTTGAAACTTATTGATGCTTCTGCCAAATGCTTTTCGTTCGCTCATATATTGCAACGTGTATTTCATGGCATCTTCTGTAGAGGCGATGGCACCTAATGCCAGCGTCAATCGTTCCAATTCAAAACGCTGCATGATGTAATAAAACCCTTTGTTTTCTTCACCTAATAAATTCTCAATTGGAACTTCTACATTGTCGAATGTAATTTCTGCAGTATCGCTGGCTTTCCAACCTAATTTTTTTAAATTAGTGCGTGTTAATCCTTTAGAATTTCCATCGATTAAAATCATAGAAATTCCACTTGCGCCAGTATCTTTTGTTTTACAAGCAACAATCATGTAGTCACAAAAAACGCCATTGGTTATAAAGCATTTTGAACCATTGATAATATATTTATCACCTTTTTTTATTGCAGTAGTTTTTATACTTGCAACATCAGAACCTGCGTGAGGTTCAGTAATTGCTAATGCTCCAACATATTCGCCAGTGATTGCTTTGGGTAAATATTTCTCTTTTAAATAATCTGATGCTTCATGTTTTAAATGTGACATCGATAAATATGGATGTGCAGAAATGCTTGCACTAAAACCACCACTCCAGCATTTAGCTACTTCTTCGATAAATACTACATCATACCAAAAATCTAAATCAGAGCCGCCATATTCTTTCTCTTGACTAATTCCAAAGAAACCCATGTCACCGAATTTCTTAAAAATTTCTCTTGGCAAACGATTGTCATTTTCCCATTGGTCAACATTTGGCACGACTTCTTTATCTAAAAAATCGCGCAAGGTTTTGCGGAAAAGTTGATGTTCTTCTTTTAAGTAGTATTGTTCTAAGTTGCTCATGTTTTTTATTTTACCACTAAGGCACTACGTTCACTAGGTTTCTAAGTGTACTTTGTGTCTTAGTGGTTAATTAATCGTTTTTATATTAAGCATTTCTCTTGTCTCTGCAATTGTTGCTACTTCGCGGCTCATCATGCGTGCTAACAATGCGCCTGCTTCTACTAATTCGCCATTTGATTTTGCCATTTCGCCATTTGGTAAATAAAAATTATCTTCCAAGCCAACACGAAAATTTCCACCCATTGTACAAGCAACAGCAGCTAATTGCCATTGTTTTCTGCTGATTCCAATTACTTGCCAAAACGCACCTTTCGGTACTTGTTTTATTTGATGCATTAAATTTTCAGTACTCGCAGGAATACCGCCAAGTACGCCCATTACTAAGCTATAACAAGCATTGTCAGGTATTAAACCCATTTCGCGTAGTGGTTCTGCATTGTAAATATGGCTGGTGTCGAAACATTCCATTTCTGGACAAATATTATTTTCGTTCATCGTTTTTACTGCTTTAATCATCATATCATACGAATTTTCAAACACTGCGTTCCAATAAAATTGTTTTTGTTTTTTTGAAAAAATGGCATAGTTCATGCTACCCATATTAAACGCTGCCATATCGGGTTTGGTAACTGGTAAATGTTTAATTCTTTCTTGTATAGAGAGTCCGATTGCGCCAGTAGAAAAGTTGATAATTACATCAGAAGAATGTTTGCGTACTTCTGCTTTTATTTCTTCAAAAACTTCGGTGCGCCAGCTTGGTGTGCCATCGTCTTCGCGTGCGTGTATGTGTACAATGCTTGCGCCTGCATCAACTGCGCGTTTGGCTTCTTCGCCTAATTCTTTAGGTGTGTATGGTATTGCAGGACAATGTGAACGGTTGGTGGCTGCTCCTGTGAGTGCTGCGCTTAGTATTAGTTTTTTGTTTGACATGTCGATAATTTAAAAATTTAGTAATTTAATAATTAATGAATGATATTTTATTGTGCATTATTTTATTTGTTTATTATTTCATTGATTAATTTCCTGTCCAGTTTGCTTTTCGTTTTTCTTTGAATGCTAACAAACCTTCTGCTGCGTCTTTGCTTTGCAAACATTGCATCAACATAGCGTGTAAATATTTGTGTTTGTCTTCTGCTGCTTTGCTTTTCATTTCCTGAAATGCTTTCAAACCCAATCGTATGGCGGTTGGTGATTGTTCTTTAATGTCTTCAATTAATTTTTGAACAGTATCTTCTAAATCTTCTTCTCTTACAATATCTGTAACAATGCCGATTTCTTTTGCTTCTTGTGCGCTTAATGTTTTTGCACGAATGCATAAATCCAAAAGTTGCCGTGCCGACATTAAAGGTTCTAAGGTTGCCATTACTTGAAATGGGAAAATACCGCGTTTTACTTCTGGTAAGCCAAATTTTGCTGACTCTACTGCGATAACATGTGTGCAACCACCAATCATTAAAAAGCCACCTGCGTAAACATCTGCATGTACTTGTGCAATGCATGGTTTGTGCAAGCCATTGAATTCTTCGCCGAGTTTTACTAAATCTTTTGGCATTGGAATCGTTGATGGTTTTTCTACTGTATCATCGCCTGCAAAAGCTTTTAAATCCGCACCTGCACAGAATGTTGGTCCGTTTGCTTTTAAAACAACACACCAAATAGCATTGTTGTAATGAGCATAAGAGAGTGCATACGCCAACTCATTTGCCAGCGGTATATGAAAGGCGTTGCGTTTTTCAGGGCGATTGAGTGTGATGGTTAAAACATTATCTTTTTCTTCGACTATTAAATAAGCGAAGTTTTGTTGGGAGAAATTGGAGATTTGTTCTTGTGTGTATAGCATGTTTATTTATTTTGATTTGATGTCATTCCCACGAAAGTGGGAATCTCATTGAAATATAATTGATTGTTTTCATTTTTTCATTTGTTTGTGAGATTCCCGCTTTCGCGAGAATGACTCTTATTCTCTCATCTTCAACAACAGCGTTCCTGCTTCTACAAACTGCTTGTCTGTTACAAATACTTCTTCTACTTCGCCGTCGCTGTGGGCTTCTATGGTGCTTTCCATTTTCATAGAAATCATTTTTAACAAGGCATCACCTGATTTTATGATGTCGCCTGGTTTTACTAATACAGTTGTAATATCGCCAGGCATTGGTGCAATATAACCACCTTTTACGGTTTCTTCCACAGGTAATTGAAAACGTTCTATGCTGTTTAATACAATTTGCCCCAGCTGCGGTGATTGAACGAAATATTGGTTTCCATTTTCTGAAATGAAAAATTTGCGACGAATGTTGTTTATTTCAAATACGATAAAATTGTCAACAGTCGATAGTCGGCTGACCGCAGTCTGCGGATAATAATTACTTGTAAATTTTTTATCAGCAAATGTAATTTGTAATTCGCCATTTTGATTCGTGTAAGAAATAGGAAATTCAAATCCTTTATAAGAATAAGACTCCTTTTGTGCTTGATAAAAATTATTTCGCCAACCAGCCGGCACACCTTGTGCAATTGTTCTGTTATTTTCTCTTTGTAAAAAACGAAAATGAATTAATGCGCACGTTAAAATATCTAATGTTTCTTGCGAATAATGTTCACCATCATATTGAAATTTTTTATCCAAAAAACGCGTGTCAAAATTTCCTTTTTGAAAATCTTCATTGTTGAGAATGGCAATTAAAAAATTCTTATTGGTAGTAAATCCTGTACAAACTGTTTCTTGCAAACCCTTGCTTAATCGTGCTATTGCTTCCTTTCTATCTTTGCCTTTTGATATTACTTTTGCAATCATCGGATCGTAATAAGTAGAAATTTCACTTCCACTTTCAATACCTGTATCATACCGCAAACCTTCGATGTTTGCAGGAATCCAATCTAATATTTTTCCGCTAACAGGTAAGAAATTATTGCCTGCATCTTCCGCATACAAACGTACTTCAATAGCGTGTCCGTTTTGCGAAATATTTTCTTGCTTAAATGGAATTGGATTTCCTTGTGCTACTTCAATTTGCAAACGCACTAAATCTAATCCGGTAACTTCTTCAGTAATTGGATGCTCTACTTGAAGTCGTGTATTCACTTCTAAAAAATAAAAAGATTGGTCGGGAGCTACAATAAACTCTACTGTTCCCGCATTATCGTATTGAATTGCTTTACAAGCGGCAACGGCAGCAGCACCCATTTTTTGTCGTGTTTCTGTGGTAATAAAAGGAGAGGGACTTTCTTCTATTACTTTTTGATAACGACGTTGAATGCTACATTCGCGTTCAAATAAATGCAACGCATTTCCGTGCTTATCTCCAAAGATTTGAAACTCTACGTGACGTGAAGTATCAAAATATTTTTCTATCAATAAGGTGTCATCACCAAAACCATTCAATGCTTCTGATTTTGCTTCGTTGATAGCTTTGTCTAATTCTTTTGCTTCACGAATGATACGCATCCCTTTTCCGCCACCGCCAGCACTTGCTTTTAGTAAAACAGGAAATCCAATTTCAACAGCTTTTGCTTTTATAGTTGCTTCGCTTTGGTCATCGCCTTGATAACCAGGAATGGTTGGTACATTATGCGATTGCATAATTTTTTTTGCACCAATTTTTGAGCCCATTACTTCAATTGCTTTTGGATGCGGTCCCACCCAGATAATGTTTTCTTCTACACAACGTTTTGCAAATTCAGCTCGTTCAGATAAAAAACCATAACCCGGATGAATCGCATTGGCACCTGTTCGCTTTGCCGCATCTATAATTTTATCCATCACTAAATAAGATTCATTGGGTTGTTTGCCACCAATGCGAACGGCTTCGTCAGCCATTTTTACAAACAACGCATTTTCATCTGCATCAGAAAAGATAGCAACAGTAGCAATGCCCATTTCTCTGCAGGTTTTAAAAATACGTATCGCTATTTCACCTCTGTTTGCTACGAGGAGTTTTGTTATTTTACTCATATTTATGATTTATGATTTCAGAATTCAGATTTGCTTTTATTTCAGAATTATGAATTCAGATTTTTAATTTATTTATTTTTTGACATTTTTTGATTTCAATGTTTTAAGAATTGCTGAAAAGATTGCAGTCAATTCATTCGACTCTTTTATTAATTCATCTAATCCAATTAAATTGGAATTTGTTTCTTCAAATAATTCAAACCAATATATACATTCATCAGCTTCTTCTTGAACTATATTTATTTTATTCAAGAAATCAGGGTTGGATTTTCCTCTTAATGCAGAACGATAATTAGCTCCAACAGATGTTGATGCTCTAATAATTTGTCTGATAATAACAACATTTGCATAAGTTGGTTTTATACTTTCAGTAAATTTGATAGTATCAACAGCAAATTTTTTAGTTCTATTTCTTAATTCTATTGAGTTCATTATTTTATAAATCTTAAATCTTAAATCTTAAATCATAAATATTTTTACATTCTAAAAACGCCCCAAGCATTCGTTCCTTTCACTTCGTTCATGTAGGTTAATGCCAATACCAATCCGAAGGTATGTCGGGTATCACGAGGGTCGATGATGCCATCGTCCCAAAGCTGACCAGTTGCGAAGAATGCATTGCTTTGTTTTTCGATTTCTGCTTTCATAAATTCTTTCATTTGAGCAGCTTGTACTTCATCAAATTGTTGCCCACTTTTGATGGCAGCTTCTTTACTTACCATTTGCATTACGCCGGCTAACTGTTCTGCGCCCATTACTGCAATCATACTATTTGGATAAGAAAATAAAAATCTTGGATTGTAAGCTCTGCCACACATGGCGTAATTGCCTGCGCCATAGGATGCACCCATCATCAAGGTAAACATAGGTACTTCTGAATTGGAAACAGCGTTTATCATTTTTGCACCATCTTTAATAATTCCGGCTTGCTCGTATTGTTTGCCTACCATAAATCCTGTTATGTTTTGCAAGAATAGGATAGGTGTATTGTTCATATTACATAACTGAATAAAATGAGCTCCTTTATTAGAAGAATCATTAAACAAAACACCATTATTCCCCATGATAGCAACCGGATAACCATGTATTTTGGCATATCCGCAAACTAAAGTAGTTCCATATTCTTTTTTAAATTCATGAAATTCTGAACCATCTACTATGCGAGCAATCACTTCGCGACAATCAAAAGGAATTTTCGTATCGACTGAAACGATGCCGAGTAGTTCGTCGATTAGGTACAGTGGTTCTTTGTAAGAAATTTCAGATTTCAGATTTGTGATTTCAGATTTTATATTTAGATTAGACATTAACTCACGTGCAATACGAATTCCGTCTAATTCATCTTGTGCTAAATAATCGGAAACTCCTGAAATTTTAGAATGCATTTCTGCGCCACCTAAATTTTCGTCATCTACAATTTCATTTGTTGCCATTTTTACCAAAGGTGGTCCAGCTAAAAAAACTTTTGCTTTATTTTTTATCATGATGACATAGTCGCTCATACCTGGAATATATGCACCGCCTGCGGTAGAATTTCCAAATACAATAGAAATAGTAGGAACACCTCTTTTGGAATGACGCGTTATATTTTTAAAATTATTTCCACCCAAGTTAAACACTTGTGCTTGGTCGGGGAGATTGGCGCCTGCGCTTTCCACTAAATTGATTCCCGGAAGATTATTTTCTTGTCCGATTTCGCTAATGCGCAATGCTTTTTTTAAAGATGCAATATCTATAGCACCTCCTTTGTTGGTGCCAACATTTGCTGTGATTAAACACATTTTTCCTGATACAAAACCAATGCCTGCTACCATGGTGCCGCCTGTTCCAAAACCACCTTTCACACCCAATCCGGCTAAAGGGCATAATTCTAAAAATGGTGAATCTTGATCGAGCAACATTTCAATACGTTCACGCGCCAACATTTTTCCTTGGGCTTTTGCCTTTACGAGATGTTTTTCTTCTCCTTGAAATTGAGATTGTTTCAGATATTTATTCAACTCTTCAATTTTCGCCAACATCTTTTCGTAGTTTTCTTTATAGGTTGCTGAATTGGTATTTACTTTAGTTTTAATTATAGACATAATTTTAAATTTAAGTTCTCTTCAAATTCTGTTCACAACAAGTATAAGAAATTTTTGCCTTATTTTACTAAACGTTTGGTAAAATAATTTATGTAAATTTTGTGTTAATTTTAACTATATTATTGATATACATTTATTTGTGTTAATTTATTAAACGAACGTTTGGTAAATATTTGTAGAATTAGAAATTTTATTTTACATTTGTTCAGAATTATTTCACACAACATAAAATAAATAAAATGACAGCAAAAGAAATCATGTTAGCATTGCCCGGCCGTTTAAAAACAGAGGAGGCAGCAGGTCAAAGTGGCTTGTTTCACTTTCAATTAGAAGGAGAAAACGGAGGTAACTATACTGTAAAAGTTGCAGATGGTGTATGTACAGTATCTGAAGGTTTGGAAGGCGAACCGGATTGTGTTATTTCAGCTTTAGCATCCGATTTTGAAGATGCTGAATTAGGTCGCATAAACAGACAAATGTCGGTAATGATGGGGAAGATTAAAATTAGTAACTTAGGAGCGATGTTGAAATTTATCAGCATTTTTAAAGATATTGAAGCATAATAAGAATTATGTTAGAATAGCAAAGGCAACTCGAAAAGGGTTGCTTTTTTTTTATTTTGATAAAATTGAAATGAAATTGTATTTCGTATTTTCACCTTAGTAAATTTTTAGAAAAATGAAAGATAAAGTTGTTGTAATTACAGGTGGAAATTCAGGAATAGGAAGAGTAACCGCTACAGAGATTGCAAAAATGGGTGCTCAAGTTGTGATTGTTTGCAGAAATGAAGACAAAGGAAGAGCAGTACAAGAGGACATTAATGCTTTGACAGGACTGAGTAATTGTGATATGTTTTTGTGCGATTTTAGTTCACCTGCTTCGATAAAAAAATTTGCGAAAGAATTTAGAATGAAATATAATTGTGTAGATGTATTAATTAATAATGCAGGCGCAATTATTGGAGATAGAGAAGTGAATGATGAGGGATTAGAAATGATGTTTGCTACCAATCATTTGGGTTATTTTTTAATCACACATTATTTATTGGATTTATTAAAAGCATCCGAAAATGGGAGAGTGGTGAATGTGGCTTCTTTGGCGCATCGTTTTACTACCATGCGTTGGAACGATTTACAGGGAGAAAAATTTTATAATTCTTGGATTCAATATGGACTTTCAAAATTGTGTAATATTTTATTTAATAAAGAATTAGCCTACCGTTTAAAAAAGGATACCAATATAACATCAAACTGTCTGCATCCTGGAAATATTAATTCTAATTTTGGAAAAGGTGGAAATTCAATGATGAATTTTTTAATGACTAATGTAGGATTTATACTAACCTCGCCAGAAAAAGGAGCACAAACTTCCATTTATTTAGCCACTTCGCCTGAAGTAAAAGGCAAAACAGGCTTGTATTGGTACAGAAAAAATCCATCCATTCCATCAATGGAAGCAATTAGTTCCGAAAATTCTAGAAGACTGTGGGATATAAGTTTGAAGTTAACAGGAATTAAAGAGTTTGGTGCAGTTGAGTTGGATTAATACATCAAATTTTCCAGTTGGTATAAACTCAAAAAAGTATGCAGTGGATGACTTCCTTTTGGCACTTTTTCATCGATAATTTTCCATCTTGGAGTTTAATAATATGGTTGTTTCCACTGTCCTTTATTTGGTCGATATTTGCATTAGCTTTAGCTGGATTTTGTAAGAAAAATTTACATTGGAAAACTGGCTATACCCGTAAATTATTTCATTTTTTAATTTTTGGAAGTGCTGTTTTATATCAACAATTTTTAGGATTGCAAGGTGTATTTGTTTTAGGATGGAGCGTTACAATTATATTGATATTCGCTTGCATAAAAGGAAAAGGAAATATTTTGTATGAAGCCTTAGCAAGAGAAAAAGATGCACCGCACCGCACGAAATATATAGTGTTTTCTTATGTAGCCACATTTTTAGGCGGGGTGCTTTCTAATTTATTTTTTGGGAAATTAGCCATTTTCGGATATGCAGTAACAGGTATTGCAGATGCCGTTGCAGAGCCAATTGGCACTATGTTTGGCAAACATTTTTATAATGTATTTAGTTTTCATTCCAATAAAATTTCCCAACGAAGTATAGAAGGCAGTATGTCTGTATTACTATCTTCTTTTATAGTATATTATCTAATGTTTTTTTCCCTTTTTCCTTTAGTGGAAATTTCTGTTTTGAAAATAATTTTAATTTCAATTATTTGTATGCTCACCGAAGCATTGTCACCCAGTGGTTTTGATAATTTATTGTTGCAAATAGTTGCTGGAGGATTAGCGTATTATATGATTCAATAACAATTTTATTTTTCTTTCTTTTCAGTATTTTTTATTCCTTCATTAAATTGAATAAAATCATAGAGGTCGTGCATGGGAATATTTTTTGCAATGATTTTATAATCTTTTGTAATGATAAAAACTTTTGGAGTAGCGGTGACGTCATATTCTTTTCTAAAGGCACTTACTCCATGTAAATCAGCACCGGTTTGCCATTCAAGCGAGCAATTTTTTGCTGCAAAAGCCCTGAAAGAACTGTCTGTTTGTTCGGTAGAAACAGAAAATACATTGACACCTAATATTTTTAATGAATCATTATACAAACGGTTTAAAACAGGAATTTCATGTTGACAATGTCCACAATCGGAATTCCAAAATACCAAAATGTTGTATTTATTTTTTGAAATAAAATCATGGAAGCTTATGTTTTTTCCAGTTGAATCCTGAACGATAAAATTGGGTGCAGTTTTTCCAATTAAGGTTGGTTTTATTGCTTCTACTCTGTCGCGCAATTCTGTCAACCCCTTTTCTGATGCCCATGGCGCATCTCCACTTAGATAATATTTTTCTGCCATATACACATAAATGGCATCGTATCCCATTATTTCACTTTTGGCATATTTTATAAATAATTCGTTCAAGCAAAATTGATACATATCAGCATTGGCTCGTGCTTTATTTAAAACAAAATCAATTGCTTTCATTATTGAATCGGGTTGAGGACTTACATAAGCGTCAAAATATTTTAATAATTTATTTCTGAAAAACGGGCTTCTTACATATCCTGAATCGGAAAAATCTATATTGTCAAAATAATGTTGTTGGATATAATGAAATGTATAGAATGAATCCACTAAAGCACCCATGGACGTTTTAGGTGCTTCGGGAATATCAATATCTATCATTGCATTCAAAAGTTTAGAATAAAAAGTAGTAGGATTCTTTTTTATTTGTTCTTTTCTGGCAATATTTATTTTTTTAGATATTGCATCTAATTTAGTTGATATTCTACGTTGTTCTGTAGTGTCTTTTTCAACTACTTTCAGTAATTTTTTTAAAGAATCTGTTTCTTCGCCTAATGGAATCATATAATTCATATCGGCGTACATCTGTTTATTTTCTATGGAATTTTTTACAGACATATTTTTTATAAAATTAAAAGTATCCGTAGCAAGGTTGATATTGGTCTCATTTATAATAACATCAAAAGAAGTGTAATTCATGGATGGGAATGCTATTAAATATACTCCTTTTGGAATATCTTTTTTTCCTTTGAGAGTGCTCATGCCTTTAGAATCAAAGTG
>ERZ724516.2069-NODE-2069-length-11434-cov-5.471658_pt1 | contig 11434 bp, 9 predicted proteins | sample MGYA00376049_ERZ724516 | MGnify/ENA primary metagenome ERZ724516 (study PRJEB28724, sample SAMN07190886) | activated sludge metagenome | isolation source: activated sludge of sewage treatment plant in Hong Hong | place: USA: Christiansburg, Virginia | collected... | reverse complement strand
TTTAGTCCGGCGGCGTAAGTTCTTCCATGCGTGAACCTCCCCGGTTGAGGAGTGGCGAGGTGTTCCGAACAGGCGCGCACTGTTCATCGCCTCGTCACGGTTAACACAGATCGTGAAGCTTACGATTTCCCTCTTACGCTCGTTAGAAAACTCTGTCAACAAGAAAATCGGCCCTAGGAACTTTTCCTCATGACGGCCGTCTACCGTGCGGGCCCCATACAACACGGGCTCCCGTGTCTGACGAGAGCCCGCGTGTGGCGCTTAGGACGCCGATCGCTCTCTGTCTGTAGCGGCCCGTCCTTGACCGGCCGAGGTGATCAACAGCAGAAGCTCTCTCGCCGGAGCACTGGTCATCGCGACCGGATCAGGTCGCGTCACAATCGTCAACCACGCCCTCCATTCGGTGGCATGACGCCGGGACGCGCAGGGCGCATCGTGGAATGCCTTGGGGCATTGGCAATGGAGAACTGGTTGGCAACAACCGACGAGAAACCCGCCTTCAGCTCGGCAGGCCGTACAGGCTAGGTGGAGTGGTATCGGTCATCGTCTACCCTCCTCTCTGTTCCGGGAATGTGTGGAAGATCTAGATGGCAGCCGCGCGGTCTGTCCGGTCTTCCACGTGGGACGATGGAAATTCGGGCCGCCAACCCTATCTACGCCCCTCACAAAATCTTGTCAACAGGGGGAATACCCAGGTTCTCGCTTATCGGCGCCTTCCTCGATTCACTCGGGCTCTGATGTACGAACGCAATGTCGGATCACGGGACGACCCAGGCGCGATGACGGTCATCTCTTCCTTCTGACAATTTGCGGGCAGTAGAAGCACTGTGTCGTCGAGGCTCGTCCCGCTTGCGCACTCATCACTCCGGACAGGTCGGCATTGTCGATCTCTCGCGCCATGCAGAGAGGCGCCGGACTATTGGCCTCCCTGTGGTTGCGGCTGCTGTTTCTTCATCGCTTCGCCGAACTGCTTCATCAACTCTTTCATATCCGGCGGCGGCTCGTCTCCTCCCGGAGTCTCGCCGGATTTGCCCCGCGCAGCCTTTCGCTTCTTCATCTCCTCGATCATCTTCGAGACATCGGCCCCGCCTTCTCTCTTCTGCTCCCGCATGGCCTTCATCCGTTCTTGCAACCCCGCCATGTCGTGCTTCGCCCAGTCGGCGGGAAACGCAAACAGACTCGCGTCCAACGGCTTTTTCTCGACACTGACGACTTCCATGCGGACCGATTCCTTCCCTGCCTCGTCGTATTGGATGCTCCGGAGACCGAAACCGCCCTCTTCAACTAATTGCTTGACCCACGCAGGCTGAGACGAACGTCGGGCTTCCTTGGGATCGATCCAAAACGTCGCGGCCTTTCCGAACCCTTTGGCCACACAGAGTTCACTCTTGGCGCGATGGTGCTCCTTGTCGGTAATCCGCCAGACCTCGCAGACATATCCGGCGATCTTGTCCGTCTTGCCGGTTCGCTCGACACTCTGTGTGTCGAGCAGCTCCTTCAGGTGGTCGCCCCGATCTCCCTCCAGGCTAATCTCCATGTAGGACTTCTGTCCCGGCATGCCCATCTGCATCGTTCTAGTCTTGCCGTCGAACAGCATGACTTGCGTCTGGTTGTCCGTCCGGGACATTTCCACACGGCCCCTATCGCCCTTGATATACCAATTCATGATGCTCGTTGTGCCGGTATCCACATGACTGTTTTTCATCTGGATCACGCCTTCAAAATCTCCCGCATAGGCCGGAAAGGCAGTCAGGCTCAAGACAAGGCCGCTCACCAGAACCGGTTTCATTCGCATACTCGACGCTCCTCGTTAAAGTAGTCAGACGACTCAGGCCCACCAGTGTAGCCGAGCCCTACGGACGATGCCAGATCACGCCGACCGGTACCGCATCAGTCGATGGTGAGCCGATCGAAATTCACGCCTGGGGGAGGCGGCGGGGTAGAGAGCTTCATCCCCTCAAGCACCTGCACCACGAGCTCAGCGACGACCAGATTCCGATACCATTTGCGATTCGCAGGCACGATGTACCAGGGCGCGCGCTCAGTGCTGGTCGCCGCCATGAGGTCCTCAAACGCCGTCATATAGTCGTCCCACAGTTTCCGCTCTTCCACATCACCCTCGCTGAACTTCCAGCGCTTCTCCGGATCACAGATGCGTTCGGTGAGCCGCTCTTTCTGCTCGTCTTTGGAAATGTGCAGGAATAGTTTGATGACAGCCGTGCCGTTCTCGACCAGTAATTCTTCGAATTCATTGATCTGATTGAATCGCTGCGTGACGACCTTCTTCGAGACGAGACCATGCACGCGCGTGATCAAGACGTCCTCATACTGCGACCGGTTAAAGATTCCGATGTACCCTTTGGGCGGCACTTCCTGGTGAATGCGCCACAAAAAATCCTGCTCGAGCTCCTTCTCGCTCGGAGTTTTAAAGGAGGCGACGCGGCAGCCCTGCGGGTTCACGCCGGACATGACATGCTTAATCGTGCCGTCCTTTCCGCTCGTGTCCATGCCTTGAAGAATGATCAGCAAGGCGCGCGTGCGGTTAGCATACAGCCGTTCCTGCAGCTGATCGAGCTTGGCAATGTGCTTGGCCGTAGCGGTTTTGGCTTTGGCCTTCCCGGCCTCGCTCTTTTTGTAGGAACCGGTATCGTCGGGATCACACCGTGTGAGTGATGGGCGGCAACCGGGCTTGATGCGATACCTCTCCATGTCGCTCCTCCTACCAGACTTCCTCTGCAGCACCCAGGACCACGGACCGCGCGGTCGGCGATCAAACCAGTCGCAATCATGTGCAGGGGAAAATATCTTTCTGACCATCCATTGATTGATGGTGGCCCAGCCTTATGTGATAAACAGGACTTTCACCCATCAAGGAGGCATCGGTCATGCTCAAGGAAGTAAGCGGAGACATCCTGTTATCCACCGCCGGTGCAATCGCACATGGTATTGCCCCCCATGACAATTTCAAGCAAGGCTTGGCGTTGGCACTTCGTGAGCAGTGGCCTGGCATGTACAAAGATTTTCGTCACTACTGCCAGACCTACAATCCCAAAGCGGGCGGCGCCTGGTCGTGGAAGGGCCCGAACTCTCCCGTCATTATCAATTTATTTACACAGGAGCCGCCGGCCAGCGAACAGGACCATCCCGGCAAGGCGACGCTGCCCAACGTCAATCATGCACTGCAGGCGCTGAAAAAGGAACTGCAGGAACATCAGGTGAAGAGCCTGGCGCTCCCTCGTCTGGCTACGGGAGTCGGCGGGCTGGAATGGGAGAAAGTGTATCCCTTGCTGCAACAGGCGCTGAAAGAGCTCCACATTCCCGTCTACGTGTACGGGCTGTATAAGAAAGGGGTCGCCGCGCAAGAAGCCTAACAGTCTGCGGCACAACGGTTTTTGTATTAGAGCCCGCGATCAACTCACGTGTCGTGCTGGCGGCGGCATCTCCGGCAGGATGCGCAAGGGGTCGTCCAGCAAGGCCGTAGCGAGGGAAGAAGCGAATCGTACTCCTGCCGTACGGTGAGTCTCGTCGTGATGCGAGAACGCCGCTGGTCGGCCCTCTGCGCATCCTGCTAGGCGGAGACGGCCCTGGCGCGCGCCTCCGTCAGATACTGTAGCAACTGCCCGATCTGCGACTGCCGCGTGAGGTACCATTGCGCGGCGGTCGTCGCCTTCTTCCCCACACGCACCGAGACAATGCGCTCATCCGGCAGCGAAAAGACATCCTCGTCCGTATCGTCGTCTCCCACGTAGAGCGCCGCAGATGTCTGGAGCTGATGCATCAACTCCAGCATGGCTGTCCCCTTGTGGAGATTGCCGGAAGGAATAGCATTCACCACCGCTTTTCCCAGTACCAGTCGAGGCGCAGGCAGGAGCGTAGACACGACATGAAAGATCGTTTCACGCGCGGCCGCTGGCGAACAGGCCTGCCGATAGTGGAAGGTCAGGGAATAGGTTTTATCTTCTACGACGACGCCGGCCCGCGTCAGTTCGCGGTCGTTCTTCGTCACAGCCTTTAGCCAGGCGCTGCAACAGTCCTGCGCCTGCTGCATCACGCGTTCCGAAGCGTGCAACCCCTCCAGGCCATGATTGCCGATGAGATGGGCAGTAATCCCCTTCACACGGGGACTGAGGTCCGCAAGGGACCGTCCGGAAATGATCGCCGTCGGCGCCACGACGGCTAGATCATGTAGGGCCTGCTGCGTGGATTCCGTCAGACCTGCGACATGCCGGTCCTGAACGATGCGCGCCAGCGTACCGTCGAAATCGAAGGCAAAGAGAGAGCCCCCCTGGCTGGCCAGCCGGTCGAGCACACGTTTCCCTTGAGCACTGAACACGTCTTGCATCGGCGCGACTATCGCCCCCGTCCCGAGGCTTGTCCCACCTGCTTCATGACCCGAATACGGCGGCGCATCCTGGCCGCATCCATGAGCATGCGGCCCGCCCATCGATAGACATTAAACTCCTGAATCAGTCCGCGCATGCTCCGCATGCGGGCGCGCTGCTCCTTCGGCGTCATCGACAGCGCCATGTGCAAGGCCGCCGCGCATTGATCGATGTCATACGGATTGACCACCAGCGCTTCCGGCAGCTCCAGGGCCGCGCCGGTAAACTGGCTGAGAATCAAAACACCCTGCTCATCATCACGAGCCGCGATGAATTCCTTGGCCACCAGGTTCATGCCGTCGTGCAAACTGGTGACGAAACACAGGTCGGACGCCCGATAATATTCATACACATCCGGTGGCTCGTGATGCTTCACCTTCAACACGATCGGCTCGTACCCTTCGCGGCCGAACCGTTTATTGATGCGTTCCGCCAAGGCATAGACCTGGTCGTGAAAATGTTGATACTGATCGATGATCGTCCGGCTCGGCGCCGCAATCTGCACGAAGGAGAACTTGCCGACCCATTCCGGCTGCAGTTCGAATAGTCGTTCGACCGCGAGAAACCGTTCGATGATGCCCTTGGTATAGTCCAATCGATCGACACCGATTCCTACCAGCCGATCAGGCCCCATGGCATGTCGCTCGCGGATGTGCACCCGGCAGTCCGGCACAGGCCGTTGGTTTTCCAGCCAGCGTGACGGCCACTCGATGGAAATGGGGTAGGGGTTCACCGCCGTCAAACGTCCGCCATACGAGACGGTCGATGAGTCGCGGTCGATACGCGCTTCCAGGATGCGATCGATGCACGACAAGAAATGGTTGCCGTGCTCGCGGGTGTGAAACCCAACGATACTGCTGCCCAGCAACCCTTCCAGAATTTCCTGCCGCCACGGGCAAATGCCGTAGCTCTCGGAGTTGGGCCAGGGAATGTGCCAGAACATGATGATGGTCGCGTTCGGCAACTTCTCCCGCACCATCTTGGGCAGCAGCGCAAAGTGATAATCCTGGACCAGGATCACGGGATCATCGGTCTTGGCCTCTTCGACCACGGCCTTCGCAAACCGCTCGTTGACGGCGACGTATTGCTCCCAGTCGGAAGTCCTGAACGTGGGCCGGACATGCGCATTGTGGCACAGCGGCCAGAGTCCCTCGTTGGAGAAGCCGTAGTAAAATCCGGACTCCTCATCCGGCGACATCCAAATCCGACGAATATCGTACGAGGGATGATCCGGCGGCACCCGAACATGGTCCCGGTTATCCACGACTTCTTTGTCGGCGGATCCGTTGCCGTGAGCGATCCAGACGCCCGAACAGGCGCGCATCACAGGCTCAAGGGCTGAGACCAATCCACTGGCCGGCACCTGGACTTCGATTTTTTGCCCGCGCCGGTTATGAATGTAGGGTTGGCGATTCGACACAATGAGAATTTCGTCGCCTGACAAGTGTTCGTGGAGAATCGTCTTCAGACTGGCCGGGCTCCAGGTGATCTGGCTCTCATCCCGCATCCGGCGGTCAGCTTCAAGCTCCCGCACCAGGGCATGGAGGTCCTGCGCCACCGGATGCAATTCCGCCGAATGGGCCTGGCTGGATTCTGCCGGCAAGCCCTTGCTGGTCAACATCTCCCGCACCCCGGCGACCCATCCTCGCCAGCTGAGTTGCGCCACCAGCACCGTGACCGCCGAAATCACCCCGGCAAGGCCGACGAATAAATAGAAGATGTACCACTTGGTGTCGGTGCTGCGCTGGTGCACGAAACTCATGTCATGGACCAGCATCAACCGGCCCTGCGCCTTGCCGGCCGACTGGATCGTCGCCACCACCACATGCAGCGGCCCTTGGGCGAACTCCACCACTTCAGAGGAGCCGGGCGCCAGATGGGCAAGGCTTTCGCAGGACAATTGATCCGGGTAGGTCAAGGTCTGGTAGAGCAGGCGCTGCTGCATGTCGCAGAAGCCCAGGGCGTACAACCGTTCATCCTGAATCACTTTATGGAAGTAGGCAAAAATTTTCGTGCGGGAGCGAGAGACCACCAGGTCCGCCAGCGGCACCTCCATCGTGCTGGCCAGCAACTTGGACCGGCTCTCGAGGTCGCGCGTGAACCACTTCAGCGTGAGGGAATCCACCAACGGCACCACGCTGTAGGCCACCACGCCAAGAACGAGCAACAGGGGAAGAATAAAGCGGAGGGACAGACGCATTTTTTCTCCCGTAGTTTACTTTGAGATGAAAATCTCTTATGGTCGGAGCATGTACCCCTACGGACTCATCGGCAACTGCCACATCTCCGCGCACATCCATGAAAGCGGGTCAGTCGACTGGCTCTGCCTGCCCAGACCGGACAGTGATCCGGTCTTTGGACGAATCCTGGATCCGGAAGGAGGGCACTTTTCCATATCAAGCCCTACCAGCTCCGCTCAAGTCAAGACAACGCAGCGCTACCTCCCCAATACAAATATCCTGGTGACGGAGGTCTCCACGTCCAACGGGGACACCTTTAGAATCACGGATTTCTGTCCCAGATTCGAACAGTACGGCCGCCTCTATCGGCCGGCCGCGCTTTTCCGGATCGTTGAACCGCTGTCGGGCACGCCGTCGATCCGTGTCAGTTGCCGGCCGGTCACGGGATGGGGGAAAGAGTACGCGCGCGGCATGCGCGGCAACAGCCACGTGCGATACGACATCCGTGGGGAATACCTCCGGCTATTGACCAACATGCCGCTGACGTATCTCTACGAAGAGCGCCCCTTTGCCTTGACCGAGAAAACCTACTTCGCCCTGACCTGGGGCCTGGGCATCGAGGATGACCTTGCCAAGGTCAGCCATGAATTTTTGGATCAGACCACCCGCTACTGGCGCATGTGGGTGAAGCATTGCTCGATTCCCGTGTTGCACCAGGAAGAGGTGATCCGCTCCGCGCTGGCCCTCAAACTGCACTGCTATGAGGATACCGGCGCCATCCTGGCCGCTTTGACCACTAGCCTCCCCGAGGAGCCGGGTGGCCCGCGGAACTGGGACTACCGCTATTGCTGGTTGCGCGACGCCTATTTTTCGCTTACCGCCTTCCATAATCTCGGGCACTTCGAGGAGATGGAAGGGTTTCTAAAATTTCTCCTCAACATCGCCTATACGCACGAACATTCCCGGGAACGGCTCGCGCCGGTTTATACGTTGAGTCAGGATCTCCCGTTGCCGGAAACCGAACATGCCAATTGGGCGGGCTTCTCGGGCAGCGCCCCGGTACGTAACCACAATCAGGCGGCTGAACACATTCAAAACGATGTGTACGGCGAGCTGGTGCTCGCGCTGACACCCATTTTTACTGACAACCGCTTCTACGACTTGCGGACGAAAGATCAGGAACAGCTCGTCGCCAATCTGGCTCGCCTGTGCGACCGCACCATTGCCCAACCGGACGCGGGTCTGTGGGAAATTCGCAATGGCTGGCAGGAGCACTCGTTTTCGAATCTGATGTGTTGGGCCGGACTCGACCGGGCGCATCGTATGCACAAGGCGGGGTTTCTTCCGTCCTTGACCCTCGACATCGACGCCGCCCGTGCGCGCGCGGCACAGGCGCTGCTGAACGCGACCAAAGACGGCTCCCTCCGCAACGGCCCCAAGGACGACACCTACGATGCCTCGCTGGCGCAAGCGGCGATCCTGGGATTCCCCAATCGGGACGTGTGCGAATCCACCATGCAGAGCATTGCGCGCGCGTTGGCCGTCCAGACCGGCGGCAAAGAAACCGGGTTTTATTTCCGGTACCTGCGCACCGATGATTTCGGGCGGCCACAATCGAGCTTTGTCATTTGCTCGTTCTGGGTAGTTCAAGGCCTGGCCCGGCTCGGACGGATGGCAGAAGCACAGCAGATCATGGCGCAAGTGCTCACCGGCGCGAATCATCTCGGGCTCTTCTCCGAACATTTTGTCCCGGAGACGCGCACGCAGCTGGGCAATTTCCCCCAAGCTTACTCACACGTCGGCCTCATCAATGCCGCGTTCGCCGTCAGTCCGTCCTGGACGACCGTCCTCTAACAGCCACGCCTCCGCGGCCTGACGATCACCGCGATCCGGCACCATCACCGTCTCTGATTTCAGAATGACATCGCACCCCGGAGCCGTGCAACAAACCCCGGGGCGAAGGGAGGGGAGCGCGGCGTCAGCCGCGCAAACACAGACTACTGGGCAGGGCCGACGACACGGATGGTGCCCGGCTCGATCTTCATCCCGCCTGGATCAGCCGATCGCATACGCGCATTATAGCTGATGGCGATGGGCTTGCTGAAACACAGACTCGCGCTTTTGCTTGGGTCTAACTCCTTCAACTCAGTCACTCCCCCCATCATGCCGGTGAAGCCGCGATCGCAGGACAACATATCCGCATTCAAACCGGGAATATCGATTAGCACAGGGAGCGTCCGGTGGTTCACGAACCGAATTTCGTCACCCACATGCACGGTCAGATCTGCAGGCACCAACCCCGCCTCGAATTTGACCTCGTGGATGACCGCCGTTCTCGATGTCTGCGGCAAACCCGCGCACCCGGCCAAGAGAGCGACCGCTACCGACGCGCACCGTAGATATCTCATGGCTTCCTCCTTGGTGAAATGGTCTCGCTGTTCCTCTCTGTATATATAACAGGCGATGAGGCCATGACACCACGGGGGCTCAGCACCTCCGCGAGATCGGTGCGACGGAATTATCTGACACGGGTCACCCGATTGGTATCGGTGTGGTGAAACACATCAGCGCGCCCCTTCATCTTCAACTGCGTGTCTTCGTGGTAGCTGAAACTGTCCGGGCCGTGCAGGGTCACCGTGAGTTCATACCGGACGGTCTTGAATTCCCGATCCAGAAACGTATTCGAACAGATGCCATAAGTATCCGATCCGGCATTGGCCGCGATCTGAAACGACGTCGCATCCGGTTCGACCGTACCCCCGGCCAAGACGGTGACACCTCGTGGAACGATGAAACAACGCAGCACTTGTTTTGCCGCCGCGTCCCAAAGCCAGTACCCGGTTTCTTCATGAAAGGGGCCGGCATCACCCAAGCGGTATGCCACGGTGGCATACCGCAAGCCGTACAGTTGTTGTTCATGATTGTTAACCGGCCCGAACGGCTCGAACGTCAACCGTTCACGATACGCATTACGTTCGGTGCCCCGGTCATCCGATGGCGCCACATCCGTGCCTTTGTCCCCCTCCCACACACCAGCCAACGCGGCCAACGGCCCAAGATACTTCAGCACATCCTCACCCATGTTCTTCATCCTCCTGTTTTGACCGAACGCCGCTCAGACCGTGGCTTCACGGCACGGGCGGGTGCTCTTGTAGCAGAGCAACGGTCGCCTTGCAATTGTGATGAGAGAGTCGGAGAAACCAGAAGATGGAAGCCCGCCATCGGCTAGGCACACGGTAGAGCACAGAGGGCTAGAAGCCAGAAGAGATGCTCACGGATCTCAGGAGCATCGGCACATCGTGTCTCGTCTGGCTCGTCTTCACGACGCCTCCTCCGCAAGCAGCGGCCGTATATCGGCAGCCCGACTTACTACAGCCATGACGAGGGCAAGCAGGATGAGCGCCCCCGCGACGGCGAACGTGATCTGCATTCCGGTAGCAACGGCTTCGGGAGCAGCGGTGGTGATGTCGGTCATCCCTGATGCATACGTGAACAGGGCACCCATGACGGAGGCGCCGGTGATCAGCCCCAGATTGCGCGACAGGTTGAGCAACCCGGAGATGACACCCCGCTGGTCTGAAGGAATGTCCATCATCACCACGGTGTTGTTGGCCGTCTGAAAGAGCGCATACCCAACCGTGAGGACAACGATGGGGATGATGTAGCCGGCGATCCCCACAGAGGCTGGTATCGCAGCCAGCAAGACACACCCGGCCGCGATACCGAGTAATCCCACGCGGGTCATGCGGCGGGCGCCCACGTCGTCCACCAGGCGACCGGCGGGTATTCCGGACAAGGCAGCGAAGAGAGGACCGATCGACAAGACCACTCCCAACCAGCCCGCGCTGAGTCCTAATGTTCGCGAGAGATAAAACGGCCCCACCACGAGTGTCGCCATCATGACGGTCGAGACGAGCAGACTCATGAAGAGGCTTGCGCTCAACGAGGGATGGCGGAACAGCGCCAATCGAATCAACGGGGACTCGACCCGCCTCTCAGCGACAAGAAAGAGGCCGAGGCCGAACACGGCGGCCACTAACAGGGCCATATTGCGCCAGCCGAACTCACCTCGTCCGACCGTCATCGCCAGCGCATAGGCCGCGAGCGTGGCGGCTAACAAGAAGGTCCCTACCACATCGAAGCCGACCTGCTTGTGCGGCTGCCGATTCACATCAATCGGGAGATACCGATGGATGAGCAGCAGAATGGTCAGGCCCAGCGGCAGATTGATGAAAAAGATCGCCTGCCAGCCGAGCGCTGAGATCAACAGGCCCCCGAGAGAAGGACCCAGGGCGGTGCCGGCCGCCGACATCGTCCCAAGCAGCCCCATCGCACGGCCGACCTTGGCTTGAGGAACCGTCTCACCGACAAACGCCATGGTGAGGGCCATCATGATGGCAGCGCCCAATCCCTGTGCCGCCCGGGCGGCGATGAGGAGCCACAACGTCGGTGCGCTTCCGCAGAGTGCAGAGGCCGCGGTGAACAAGAAGACGCCGAGCATCAGCAACCGTCGCCGCCCGAGGATGTCACCGAGCCGTCCCACGCTAACCACCATCGTCGTCACCGCCAGAAGATAGGCCAGCACCACCCATTGCACCTGTTGGAATGAGGCGTTAAAGACCTGCGCCAATGTCGGCAGACTCACATTCGCAATACTCGTCCCAATGGAGGACAACAGCACGGACAACGAGAGGGCAGCAAGGATCCATCGACTCGAAGCCGTCTGTGTGTTCTCCATGGCTATCACCGTCCCTTTCTCAGCACATGCACACGCTCCGTGGCCGGGCAACGTCCCTTGAGGCCGCCCGGGACATCGAGGCTGGCCAGGACGGTGATGTCATACCGCGGACCATACTGCTGTTGGATCTCTGC
>ERZ724516.2066-NODE-2066-length-11442-cov-4.800913_pt1 | contig 11442 bp, 12 predicted proteins | sample MGYA00376049_ERZ724516 | MGnify/ENA primary metagenome ERZ724516 (study PRJEB28724, sample SAMN07190886) | activated sludge metagenome | isolation source: activated sludge of sewage treatment plant in Hong Hong | place: USA: Christiansburg, Virginia | collected... | reverse complement strand
GAACCCCTTTCCAGCGTCGATCCCCGCCACCAGGGCGCCCAGCAGGATCTGCAGGAAGGCGAAATGCATAAGGCCGGTGGACAGGGCAAACAGCTTGCGCTCGCCCCCGCGCCGCGCCGTCATCAGCGCGGCCTCCGACCGCCCCAGAAGAAAGACATACCAGGCCAGAACGCCCAGAATGACAAAGGCCAGCCCCAGATGCAGCGCCAGCCGGTACGAGGCCACGTCAAGCATCGACCCCGTCAGGCCCGAGGATACCATCCACCAGCCCAGCGCGCCCTGAACGCCACCCAGCACCCCCGGCAGAACCAGACGCCCGGTCCAGCCCGGCGGAATCTGCCGCGCCAGGGCGAACCCCGCAAAGCCGACAGCCCACACCAGACCGATCAGCCGCCCCAATTGCCGATGGCCCCATTCCCACCAGTAGATCGCCTTGAAGGCCTCCAGCGTCATGCCCTTCTTCTGCAACTGGTATTCCGGGATGGCCTGATACTTCGCGAACTCCGCCTCCCATTTCGCAGCGTCCATCGGCGGCAGCGCGCCCATGATCGGCTTCCACTCCGTGATCGCCAGGCCCGAGTCGGTCAGCCGCGTCAGCCCGCCGACCACGATCATCGTGGCGACCAGCAGGAACAGCGCCACAAGCCACAGCCGGATCCCGGCCCGCGCGCCCTTGGGTCGCGCGTCGATGCCGCCCCCGACCGGAGCGGCTGGCGCCGCCTGTCCCGCCCCGACCTCTTCGAAGATGCTGCGTTTTCCGGCCATCGGATCATCCTTCCGCTTCGGCCCGGACACTAGGCCCGGCCCCGACGGGCTTCAAGGGCCAGCGGTCCTCGTCCCCGATCCCGACAGTTCAATTCAAATTGTGATTGCTCTTTTGGAAATACTCCACGGGGGTGCGGGGGTGTGAACCCCCCGCTGCCACGGGTCAATCCGCGCCACCCCGCAGGATCCGCGCCATCGGCCGGCCCTTGGCCAGTTCGTCCACCAGCTTGTCCAGGATGCGGATCTCGCGCATCAGCGGGTCGGTCAGCGCCTCGATCCGGACGCCGCAGATCACCCCCGTCACCAGGTCCCGCGCAGGCGTCAGGGCCGGAGCCTGGGCGAAGAACGCGGCGAAATCCCGCCGGTCGGTCAGCGCGGCCTGCAGCGCGGCGCCAGAGTAGCCGGTCAGCCAGCCGATCACCTGATCCAGCTCGTCCTGGCTGCGCCCCTTTCTTTGCACCTTGGCAAGATACAGCGGATAGACGCTGGCAAAACTGGTGGCAAAGATGCGATGCGACATCGGTCCCCTCGTTCACGCCCCGCAACGGGTGGTGGGCGAATCGCCCACCCTACGCCTGCGCCTCATCTCAACCGGCGCAGCAGGTCCAGCGTCGGTTCCCCCGTGACCGGCAGACCGACGCTTGCCTGATAGGCGCTGATCGCCGCCTTGGTCTTGGCCCCGATCACCCCGTCCGAGCCTTCGGTGTCGAAGCCCCTGGCCGTCAGCAGGCGCTGCAGCTCTTGCCGGTCGGTCTTGGTCATGCCGCTGGCATCGGGGCCAAAGCTGGCCTGCACCGCCCCCCGGCCCAAGAGCCGGTCCGACAGATGCCCGACGCCGATCGCGTAGTTCTGGGCGTTGTTGTAGCGCAGGATCGTGGCAAAGTTCTGCGTCAGCAGAAAGTACGGCCCGCCGCCGCTGGTGCCACCGTCGATGATCGACCCGCCCGCCAGTGCCCCGCCGCCCGCCGCGCGCACGCCCAGCGCCTGCCATTCGGCCGCCGACTTGCCTTTGCCGCGCCCCAGAAGCCCGGCGTCAAGGCCCGACGGCAACGTGACTTCCATCCCCCAGGGCAGGCCGCTGGTCCAGCCCGACCGCTGCAGATACGCCGCCGTCGAGGCCAGCGCATCGCTTGGGTCCTCGGACCAGATGTCGCGGCGTCCGTCGCCGGTGAAATCGACCGCATACTCCAGATAGCTGGTCGGGATGAACTGGGTATGCCCCATCGCCCCGGCCCAGCTGCCGGTCATCGCCCCGGCCGAGATGTCCCCGGCCTGCAGGATGCGCAGGGCGGCGACAAGCTGGCTTTCGAAGAATTCGCCGCGCCGCCCCTCGTAGGCCAGCGTCGACAGGGCGCTGACCACCGGCACAGCGCCGCGCCGGGTGCCGAAAAAGCTTTCCAGCCCCCAGACAGCCGCGACGACATGGCCTTCGACGCCATAGCGCGACTCGATGGCCGAGAGGGTGCCGCCGTATTGCGCGAACTTCTGGCGGCCCAGCGTGACCCGCTCATCCGAGGCGGCAATGTTCAGATAGTCTTCCAGCGACCGCTTGAACTCGGTCTGGTTGCGGTCCTTTTCGATGACTTCGGGCAGGCACCCAGCGCCGCGGAAGGCAGAGTCGATCGTGGACTGCGAAATCCCCCGGCCAGAGGCCCGCCCCTTGAAGCCGTCAACCCAGGCATCCCAGCCGGCATTCGGCACGGGCCGGGGCGCGGGGTCGGGCGCGCGGTAGCCGCCAGCGTCCCGTGACCGCCCCCCGGTCGGCACGCAGGCCGACATCAGCGCCGCTGCCCCGGCCAGCAAGGCCCCCCGTCGTGTCAGAATGCTTTTGCCCATCCGCCTGCCGCCCCTTGTGGTCTTTTGCGCCATGATAGCCGCGCCGGGCAGTCAAGGCCAAGGCCCGGTCCGCAGGCTGGGCAAGATTGCCCCGCTATCCCTTTCGGGCGGTCTTTCGGGCGGGCTTTTCGTCCCGCAGATAGCCGCAGCGGTGTTCCGGGTCGAAATCGAGGTTCTGCAGGATGAAGGCCCGGTCGGCGTCGCTGATCGGGGCGTTCTTCGCCTCGCTTCGGCTGTCCGAGGACGGGCCGACCGGCTTGTCGGTCGGCGCATAGGTCTGTTTCAGCGCGATCCCGGTTGCCGCCGCGATGGCCTGCAGCATCGCTTCGGGCTGGGCGCGAAAATCCTCGTACCGGACGGCGACGGTGTTCAGGCCCCGGTCCAGCAGCGACAGATGCCCCGCCAGCTTGACGCTGCGCAGCTCGCAGACGTTGCGAAAGCGGCGGCCGGTCAGCGGGTGACGGTCCAGAAAGTTCGGCACGCCCGCATCGAACCGGTTCTTCACCGCATAGCCGCGATAGGCCCATTGCTCGGAAAAGCCCGAATAGCTGCCCTCCCATTCGGCGCGCAGGAAATCCGAAAACGACAGGGACGCGATGGCCGGATCAACCTCGAACGGGCCTGCGTAAAAGCTGCGCAGCCAGTCGAAGGGATCGCGCACCACGACGACGAACAGGCAGCGCGTCGGCAGGACGGGAAAGTAGGGCAGCGCGTGCTTCCAGCCATAGGAGGAAAAGCGCTTCAGCCCGGTGTTCCGGGCCAGGGTCCGGGCGACGAAGTTGGTGCCCGACCGGCGTTCGCCATAGACCTGAAAGCGGTCGATCGTCAGACCTTCGGCGCTGGACTGGCCGATAAGGGCGGCAGGCGTCTGGGCAGTCACTTCGGCGGTCATCGGCGGCTCCGTGGGTTCGCGCCCTGCCTGCATAGACGGCGGCGGGCCGGACACTCAACCGCTATTTTCGCCGCCCGCGCGGGACAATCTTCTGGAAATGCCGCCGGTTGGCGGTGATGAACGTCTCGAACGCCAGCCCCATGCGGCCGCTGCGGCCGGTCAGATAGGCGGCGCCCGCCAGCCCCGCCAGCGCGGCTCCGACCGCATTGACGATCAGGTCACCCATCGTGTCGTCCAGCCCGGACTTCTGCATGTTCAGGCCGAACCCCTGGTCCATGCCGTATTCAAAGACCTCCCACATCGCGCCCACGGTCATCGCGGTGCAAAAGCTGAGAAGCCCCAAGGCCCAGGGCGGTGCCGCATAGCGGTCGCCCCGGAACAGCATGAAGACCAGCAGGAACCCAAGGATGCCGAACCCCATGGCGGAACTGCCGTGCAGCACCAGGTCCCACCACCAGAACCGGGTGTAGAAATCGTGCATCTCGCCCAGGTAGATCGTGGCCAGGACGAACAGCGCGACCGCCGCCAGAAACCCGTTGGGCAGGCGCAGGTTGACCCGGCTGGCCAGAAGCTGCGGCAGAAAGGTCAGCCCCAACGCCGACCCCGCGACGAACAGCGCCAGCCAGTTGCCTTGCAGGCTGCCGATCAGCGCCTCGACCGCCAGAAACAGGCGGATCGCGGTCAGGACCAGAACCGAAGCGGCGGGAAGCGGTGGCGCGGGCATGGGCGTTCCGAAATGACGCTGTGAGTCCTATATTGGGGCGATGACGCCGAATGCAAAGCCTGAGCTGAAAGTCGCGACCTGGAATATCCGGGCCGGGCTTGGCACCGATCTTCGCCGCGATGCCGGACGGGTCCTTGACGGGATCGCGGCGCTGGACGCGGACCTAGTTGCGCTGCAGGAAGCGGACTTCCGGATGGGCCTGCGTCCGTCGGCCCTGCCGCGCGACGTGATCCGGGACCGCACCGGGCTGGCCCCCCTGCCCCTGGGGCGCAACGCCGCCTCGCTGGGCTGGCACGGCAATGCGATCCTGGTCCGGCCCGGCTTTCACATGGTCGGGCTGGAGCGGCTGGACCTGCCGGGGATCGAACCCCGGGGCGCGGTCATCGTCGATCTGGACGGCCCCCAGGCGTTGCGGCTGGTCGGGGTGCATCTGGGCCTGTGGCGCGGGTCGCGCCGCCGCCAGCTGGACGCGATCCGCGACGCCGTTCTGCGCCACCCGCCCCGGCCCACGCTGATCCTGGGGGATTTCAACGAATACTCGCGCCGGGTGGGTCTGGGCCGGCTGGTGCGGGCCTTCCATCTGATGGAGCCGGTGGCCACCTTCCCCTCGCGCCTGCCCCGGCTGGCGCTGGACCGGATGGCGCACAGCCATGACCTGATGCTGGAGCCCCTGCCCGTCCATCGCGGCAAAGGGGTGCAGCCGTCGGACCATCTGCCGCTTCTGGCCACCCTGCACCGGGTGTGACCGACGGTTTGCAAGACGAGCGCGTGCCGCGCGAAGACCGTTCGTCCTGTCGTCCGGCTTGCGCCGTCCTTCTTGGCGACGGGCGCAGTCTGCCCCCCCAAAACCCCAGTGACTATTTGGGAAAAAGCATCTGGCAGGTTCTGCCTGAAATTTGGGCAGATGATCGGCTTGCGGGCGATTTCTCTGCGCAGGGGCTTTTCGTGCGGCGGTGTGGCTGTTCTAGTGGCGTCAGTCGGACAGGGGTGAGCGGTGACGCAGTTCAACGAGATGTTTCAGGGAACCGATGCCCGGGGGCCTTACCGGCAGCTGCAGGACTGGGTGGCCGCGATGCCGCAAGAGCTGCGCAGCCTGAAGCAGGCCGAAGCCGAGGCGCTGTTTCGCCGCATCGGCATCACCTTTGCCGTCTATGGCGAAGGCGGCGATCCGGACCGGCTGATCCCCTTCGACATGTTCCCCCGCGTCTTTGCCGCCGCCGAATGGGCCAGGCTGGAAAAGGGCATCAAGCAGCGGGCGCGCGCCCTGAACGCGTTTCTGGTCGATGTCTATGGCCGGGGCGAGATCATCCGCGCAGGCCGCATCCCCGCGCGCCTGGTCTACCAGAACGAGGCGTACGAAAAGGCCGTGGCAGGCTTCGTGCCGCCCAAGGGCGTCTATTCCCACATCGTCGGCATCGATATCGTGCGCACCGGACCGGACGAATTCTTTGTCCTGGAAGACAACTGCCGCACGCCCAGCGGGGTCAGCTACATGCTGGAAAGCCGCGAGATCATGATGCGGATGTTCCCGGAACTCTTCCGCGAAAACCGGATCGAGCCGGTGGACGGCTATTCCGAAAAGCTGCGCCGCACGCTGGCGAGTGTCGCGCCGAAGAAATGCAAGGGCGACCCCGTGGTGGTGATACTGACTCCGGGGCATTTCAACAGCGCCTATTACGAACACAGCCTGCTGGCCGACCTGATGGGCGTGGAACTGGTCGAAGGTCAGGACCTGTTCGTCGATGGCGAATATTGCTGGATGCGCACGACCGAAGGCCCGCGCCGGGTGGACGTGATCTACCGGCGGATCGACGATGCCTACCTTGATCCCTTGTGCTTTCGCCCCGACAGCATGCTGGGGATTCCGGGGCTGATGGATGTCTATCGGTCGGGCGGGGTCAGCATCTGCTCTGCCCCGGGTGCCGGGGTGGCCGACGACAAGGCGGTCTACACCTATGTCCCTGAAATGGTGCGCTTCTACTTGGGCGAAGAGCCGATCCTGAACAACGTGCCGACCTGGCAATGCGGCAAGTCCGACGACCTGAAATACGTGCTCGACAAGCTGCCAGAGCTGGTCGTGAAAGAGGTTCACGGCTCGGGCGGTTACGGCATGCTGATCGGCCCGAAGTCCAGCCGCGAAGAGGTGGAACAGTTCCGCGCCAAGATCGTCGAGGACCCGGGCAACTACATCGCCCAGCCGACGCTGGCCCTGTCCACGGTGCCGACCTTTGTCGATGCGGGCGTCGCCCCCCGGCATGTCGATCTGCGCCCCTACTGCCTGGTTGGCGAACGCATCGAACTGGTGCCCGGCGGGCTGACCCGGGTGGCGCTGAAGGAAGGCTCGCTGGTGGTGAACTCGTCTCAGGGCGGCGGGGTCAAGGACACCTGGGTCCTGGCGGAGTGATGACATGCTAAGCCGGACCGCAGACAACCTGTACTGGATCGCCCGCTACATGGAGCGCGCCGATACCGCCGCGCGTCTGCTGGAGGTCGGCAGCCGGATCAGCCTGCTGCCCTCGACCCACGGCTATCGCAGCGAATGGGACAGCCTGTTGCAGGCCACCGGCATGGCCGAAGGCTTTGCCCGGAAATACGGCGACCCGGTGCAGCGCAACATCGAAAGCTTCCTGTTCTTTGACCGCGACAATCCCTCGTCCGTGGCCAGTTGCCTGACCGCCGCGCGCGAAAATGGCCGGATCGTGCGGACCGCGCTGACCACGCAGGTCTGGGATGCGCTGAACACCGCGTTTCAGGAACTGAAGCACCTGGAACGCACCCCCCGGTCAGAGCTGGACCTTTCGCGCCTGACCGACTGGGTGATGCGCCATGCGGCGATGGTCCGGGGGGCCATCGACGCCACGCTTTTGCGCAACGACGGGTTCAACTTCCTGAACATCGGCTATTATCTTGAACGCGGCGACAACACCGCGCGGCTGATGGATGTGAAATACTATGTCCTTCTGCCCCGGGTCGAATTTGTCGGGTCGGGCCTGGACAACTATCAGTGGACCACGCTTTTGCGCGCGATGGGCGCGCACCGGGCGTTTCACTGGGCCTACGGCGGTGAGGTGACCGCCGCCAAGATCGCCGACTTCCTGATCCTGAACACCCAGTCGCCACGGTCGCTGGCGACCTGCACCTCGGGGCTGGTCAACCACCTGGGGCGGGTCGCCAAGGCCTATGGCCGCGAGACGGTTGCACAGGACCAGGCGCGCGCGCTGCTGGCGGGGGTCGAAGGCACCACGGTCGAGGCGATCTTTGAAGAAGGCCTGCACGAATACCTGACGCGCTACATCCGCGACGCGGCAACTCTGGCCGTTGCGATCAACGACGCCTACCTCAGTGGAGAGATGCGCTGATGCGGCTGACCGTGGATCATGTGACGCGCTATCTGTACGACACGCCGGTGCGATCCGTCGTGCAAAGCCACCGGCTGACGCCGTCGGTCTTTGCCGGGCAAAGCGTGATCGACTGGCAGGTCACGGTCTCGGGCGGGGTCAAGGGGGCTGCACATCGCGACGGGGCAGGCGACCTGGTGCAAGGCTGGACCGTGGCCGGGCCGGTCAACACGGTCGAGGTCCGGGTTCGGGGCACGGTCGACACCACGGACCTGACCGGCGTCCTGCGCGGGCATCGCGAAAGCGTGGCGCCCGATTGCTACCTGCGCGCGACCGGCCCGACCCGCGCCGACGTGGCGCTGGCCGACCTTGCCCGCAGCGTCAATGCCGCCGATCCCCTGGCACTGGCCCATGCGCTGTCGGCTGCCGTGGCCGATGCCATCGCCTACCGCCCCGGCGTCACCCACGCCCACACCACCGCGGCCGAGGCGCTGGCCCTGGGCGAAGGCGTCTGCCAGGACCACGCCCATGCGCTGATCGCGCTGGCCGGGGTGCGGGGGATGCCGGGACGCTATGTCTCGGGCTATCTTTTCGCCGATACCGACGGCCTGGCGCACGAAGCGGCGCATGCCTGGGCCGAACTGCACCTGCCCAGCCTTGGCTGGGTCGGCTTTGACCCTGCGAACCGCTGCTGCCCGGATGACCGCTACATCCGGCTGGGCTCGGGCTTTGATGCACAGGATGCAGCGCCGATCCGCGGGATTTCCCGGGGCGGCGGGCATGAAGCGATGGATGTGACCGTTGCGGTTCTGCAGACGGCCCAATAGGGTGCGTGCCGGAACAGGGGACGGACGATGACCTATTGCGTGGGCCTTTTGCTGAATGCAGGCATGGTGATGCTGTCGGACACACGCACCAATGCGGGCCTCGACAACATCTCGACCTACCGCAAGATGTTCACCTTTCAGGACGACGGCGAACGGGTGATCGTGATCCTGACCGCCGGTAGCCTGTCGGTGACCCAGACCACTGTCGCCCAGTTGCGCGAAGCCATCGACGATCCCGAAGCGACGCCCGACACCAGTATCATGCTGGCCCCCACGATGCTGAAAGTGGCCGAGATTGTCGGCAACACGCTGGCCCATGTCCGGGCCGAGATCGACCACAAGCTGTCGGCCGCGCAAGGGGCCAGCGCCAGCATGATCGTCGGCGGGCAAAGAAAGGGCGGCGCGATGCGGCTTTTCCTGCTCTATCCGGAAGGCAACTTCATCGAAGCCACCGAGGACGCCCCCTTCCTGCAGATCGGCGAACACAAATACGGCAAGCCGATCCTGGACCGCGTCGTCAAGCCCTCGACCAGCCTGGAGGACGGGCAGAAGGCCGTCCTTCTGTCGATGGATTCCACCCTGCGCTCGAACCTGTCGGTGGGCATGCCGCTGGATCTTGCGGTGATCGAAAAGGACGCCTGCAAGGTGACGCTCAAGCGCCGGATCGAAGCCGGCGACCCCGCCTTCCGCGCCATGAGCGACGCCTGGTCCACCGCGCTTCGCGACGGATTCGCGCGGATCATCATCTGACCCCTGCCCCTGTCGGCCCGCGCCACACCCCCGGAACCACACGGGACTGCGGCGGAACCGCACGGGCATGCATCTCTGGCTTGGAATCGCCGCAATCGCGGCCTACCTTTCCATGTTGCATGGAGGTTCCGATGCCCGAGCTTGTCCGCCTTTACATCCGCAGCGTCGCGATCGGCTTCGTGATCTCGGCGGGCTTCACCGCAGGTCTGGTCTGGTGGGACGTGGCCGGGATCGGCCACCTGATCCAGGGATCGGACATCGGCCTGATCGCGGCCATGATGCTTGTCGTGTTCAACGGTATCGTGTTCTCTGCCGTGCAATTCGCCTTCAAGATCATGGCGATGGCCGAAGACGACACGCCGCGCGGGGGCCACCGCGTCCGCGAACCGGTGCGCGAACCTGGTCTGGTTCCCGTGCCGGTCAAGGTCACCGCAAAGGCGACCCCCAGACGGTAGGGTGGCGGGCCCGCAGCAACCGTGAGGACCGGGGTTTTCCCGAGAGCCAGAGGTCTCAGGTGGGCGCCAGATACCTGGACCAGGATCCAGGCAGAGCCAGCCCCCGTTCGCTTGCTTATCGGCCACTGGAAAAGAGGCCCCACACGCGAAGAGCAGCACCCGCCACCTATCTAGATAGGGCTTGGCAGGGCGGGCCGCAAGGCTGGACAGATGTTCACCTTTGGTTCATATTGTTGGTATGGACATGCCGGTCGACCCTCCTGTCGAACACCTGCCGCCCCTGCCCGGCCAGCGCCTGCAACGCGGCGTCTGTCGTGGCTTGCGCGCGCTTGACTTTGTCTGTGTGGAAGAACTTGTGCCCTGCCCCGGCCTGCGCGTCGATGTCATGGCGCTGGGGCCGCGCGGCGAGGTCTGGGTGGTCGAATGCAAGTCCGGCCGCGCCGATTATCGCGCCGACCGCAAATGGCAGGGCTACCTTGACTGGTGCGACCGCTATTTCTGGGCGGTGGATGCCAGTTTCCCGGTGGAGCTTCTGCCCGAAGGCACCGGCCTGATCCTGGCCGACGCCTGGGATGCCGAAGTGGTGCGGATGGCCCCTGAAACACCCCTGTCCGGCGCGCGCCGCAAGGTGGTGCTGCGAACCTTTGCCCGCACGGCAGCCGGGCGGCTGCAAATGCTGCGCGATCCCGGCTTTTCAGGATAGGACCCGGAATTCCTGCAAAGGAACTCTGGCGCGTCGGATCAGCGTTTCTTCGGCTTTCCTGCCGGTTTCGATCCCATCGCCCGCGCAGCTTCGGCTGCGGCGCGCAATTCTTCGGCGATTTCTTCCGCCTCTTCCGGGTCGAAATCCAGGGGCAGGTCGATCCCGCCCTCAACCTCGACATATATCCTGACCATGCCCGCATCGGTTGGCCCGATCTGCAGGTTGGCGGCGACATCGCTGGGAGAGTTGATGCTCATCCCGATTGGCTACCGCAGGGGGCGTTTGCTGTCCAGTAGGCTGATAGCCACGCTGCGCGTCAGCCCCTGGGCCGGATGTGGTGGATCAGGACCGGGAAATCACGCTCTACGTCTTGCATCGCGGCGTCCTTGGCGCTATGTCGCGCCGAAGTGCAGCTTTAGCTCAGTTGGTTAGAGCGCTAGATTGTGGATCTAGAGGTCCCCCGTTCGAGCCGGGGAAGCTGTACCATCCCCTCCAAGTCATGAATCGACCACCCGGGCCCGTGCAGGTTTTGCTTGCGCCCTGTGCGGTCTGTGGCATCCTTTTCCTTATTTGAACGCGCATTTTCCGGCCTTACGGCCCACCTACCTTTCAGGAGACGACCGTGCAGGACGCAGCCTCGGCCCCGACCGCAACCGAAGACCCCCGCCCAGGCAAAAGGATCGTGATCTTTGCCGATGGCACCGGAAACGCCTATTCGGTGCAGGAATCGAACATCTGGCGGCTCTACAACGCGCTGGACAAACGGCTGAACCCGGACGGCCTGCAGCAGATCGCGCGCTATATTCCCGGGGTCGGCACCTCGTCCAACCGGGTTGTGCGGGCGCTGGACGGGGCGACCGGGTTCGGCGTGCCGTCGAACGTGCGCAAGCTTTACCGCTTTCTGTGCTGGAACTGGCGCAAGGGGGACCAGATCTATCTTTTCGGCTTTTCGCGCGGGGCCTTCACCGTGCGGGCCCTGGCCGGGATGATCGCGATGCAGGGCCTGATGCCGCGCGAGATCGACACACAGCCCGTCGGCAATGCCGAGATGACGCGCAACGCTGCCGGGGCCTGGCGGGCCTACCGGACCGAAACGGCTCCGCTGGTCTTGCCGGGCCGCTCGGTCTGGAACCCGCGCCATTGGCAGATGAA
>ERZ724516.2065-NODE-2065-length-11444-cov-7.272983_pt1 | contig 11444 bp, 9 predicted proteins | sample MGYA00376049_ERZ724516 | MGnify/ENA primary metagenome ERZ724516 (study PRJEB28724, sample SAMN07190886) | activated sludge metagenome | isolation source: activated sludge of sewage treatment plant in Hong Hong | place: USA: Christiansburg, Virginia | collected... | reverse complement strand
TGGCGGAATTGGGCGCTGCTAGATACGATGCATAGAAAGCTGACTTTTTCCATACTGGACTAGAAATTGCGCGATCATGTCGCATCGCGGCAAGTACGACGACTGGGCCAAGCTTTATCGCAAAGGCAAGGTGGATCTATGAGAGTAGATCAATCGCAATTCGATATGGGGGCGCTTCAAGCCTCTTGGAAGGCGTTCGACACCATGGCCCACCTGCGCCCTCTTCACTTCGCCGGCTCCATTGGAATGAGGCCAATCTGATCCTCCAACGCCTTCTTGCAAACTGCCTCCACAGACGGCATCAACTGGATCGCTGAAATACCCATGAGGCTTAGCTCGCGCATGACCTTTGGCCTTTCACGAACATCTAGTTCGTACTTCGTAAGAAACTCGTTGTTCGCAGTTTCGTGCATCCTGATGTGCTGTTCCACGTCCTTAACATTGGTTACTGTGAAACAACCTTGCTGTATCGCGAGTTTGTGATTCCCAGCTAGTCGCGGCCGAAGCACTGAGACGTGCGGAGTGAAGTCGGCAAAATCGTAGACTTGCTTGTACTTATTTTTCCAGAGTCTCTGGTTAAAGGAAAAGATGGCAACGTCCTCGGTTTGTGGCGAAAAGTGGTTTACTCCCTCGAATGCAAAATAAGCGGCAATGTATGGAGAAGCGGACCAGTCCAACAGCGGAGTAGGAAAACCGTTGTGCTGCAAATAGGCAAGAAACTCCGCGAGACCCAAACGGTCATCCAACTTCCAACTTCGACCAACCCAGGCTTCAATCGCGTCATGGACCGTTGGGAGCATGAAATCGGCATAAGTTTTTAATTCAGGAATCGACTGGACTATCGCAGTACGATGCAATGTTGACGTCAGCCCCCAAGACGTCGACCGCTGCCCACGATAGATGAAGGCACCGTCCGACTCCAGATCGACGCCAGCTTGCACCTTGTAATCATTCCAGGAAATTCGCATGAGTAGCTCCTTATTAAAAAGCAGAAATTTGATTTTGACTGTGCGTCATTCCAATTCGAGAATCGCCCTTTACTCGACTTTCGCTGCTGACTTGAGCATATCGCTATGGGTCTACCCCTGACTTCATCGAAATCCGCACCACCTCCTGCCCATAGCTGTAATGCAACCCCGCAGGCAACGCAAGCACGCGATGCTCCTGCGTCAGCCCGGTGTTGCACACCAGCTTGCTATTGCCACTGCCGGCCTGCTTGGCGCTAAACACCGCCAGCTCGCCATTGGCCAACACCTCCACGCCAATGCCCTGCTCGTTGACGGCCACGTTCAGCGCCAGTTCGTCGGTGGGCTCGGTGGCGGTGATCTCAAAGCCTTGCTGCGCACCACCTCGGCTCAAGGTCAAGCGATAGGTCTGGCCGTCTTTGCGGCCATAGGCCAGCGCCAGCACGTGGTCGGGTGAGACCATGAAGGCGTCCACCAGCCTGTAGGCAGCCAGGCCGCTGGCCTTGTCTACGCGCACGCTGTCACCGGTGGGCAGCACCAGGAATGGTGTGCCCAGTGCGTCGAATACGGCCATGGTGGCGAACACCGTTGCGGCCTGGGCCAGGAAGGGCCAACTGGCGCGCACGGACAGCACGGTGTTCTGACCACCCATTTGGTCCACCGCAATTTCTGTCAGGCCGCGGTCGCTATTGGCGTTGACCGCAAAGAGGCGGTTGCCGAAGGTGACCAGGCGTTGGGCCAGGCTGGGCAGGAGTTTGGCGTCTTTTGCGGCAGCCAACGGCACGGGGTCGCGCGCGGCGGATGCCAAGTGGCCTGTGATGCCGCTGCTCTGCGGGTTGGTGGTGTTGTTCAGAGACGCATAGAACAGGCCGCCCGCGCAGCGCACCAGCGCAGCCAGGCCGTGGTGCAGAGCTTCCAACTGCGGTGGTGTCAGGCTGGGCAGGTTTTGTTTGCGTTGCAGGTCGTATGCGTGCAGGTTGCTGGCTCCGCTGCGCTCGCGCCACAGGGCCACGCCGCTGCTCAGCACTTCGACCACATCGCCATCCAGGTGCACAAGCACATCGTGGCTGACGGTTTGGCTGGTGGGGGTGCGCGTGGCGCGTTTGGGCGCGGCTACTACGCGGGCGGCGTGCACGCCTGGTGGTGCGCTGCGCAGGCCGTGTTGGAAGACGTCGCGGTACCAGTCCAGCAGCGCGCCGGGCAGTGTGGCGTAGTCGCGCACGCCGGCGTTGACCGACACGCGGGGGTCGAACACCGATGCGTTGGCCAGCATGCGCGCCTGCAGGTCGCCGCGCTTGAAGTCGGGGTGCACGCCCTTGTAGGGGTGTATGCCGGCCAGCACCTGGAAGCTGACCACGGCCCACGAGAACCAGTCGGTGAGCGGTGTGAAGTCGGCACCACTGTGCAGGTCGCGTATGGACGGCATGATGGCGCTGGCCTTGTGTGGGCCAATCTGCCAACTGTCCACGTCCAGCAGGCGCGGGGCGGTGCCGTCGGCCAGGTAGTTCATCTCGTTGGCGTCCACCAGCACGGCGCCGGCCTGGTGCGCGGCATCCACGGCCAGGCGCATGTTCTCAACCAACGCTAAGGATTCTTTGAGGCCAAAGTTATTGGGGTCGCGCCAGGCGTTGGTGAATGTTTTGACCAGGGGCACGCCGCTGGCTTGCGGCATGTAGAAGCCCACCACTTCGTGCCGTGCGTTGTGCAGCACGTCGGTGGGCGCAACGATGTGCGGGTGTTGGATGGCTTGCAGCAGCTTGAGCTTGTCTTCAATGCCACGGGCGCGGGCGCGGGCCGGGTCCAGGTAGAGCTTGTAGACATAACCGCCCTTGGCATAGACCACGCCTTCGCCGCCGGTGGCCAGGTAGTCGGTTTGTGTGAGGGCTACTTCGCCTTTGCCGGGCAGATGCACGCGCAGGGGGGATTGGGCGCAGAGGTTGAGGCTTGTAGTCGTGCTCATGATACGCCCTCCCCTTGCACGCGGGCCAGTGCGGCGATGGAGAAGTCGTCTTGCGGGATGTGGCCATGCTTCTCCCACTGCGCCAGGGCTTTCATGGCGCGGCGTTTGACGAAACTGCCCTCGTAGTTTTTGAAGGCCAGGCAGGTGGTGGCGGCTTCCAGCGATTCAAGCTTGCTGATCTGTCCTATGCCGTCGGTGTAGATGGCTAGGGCGGTGATGTTGGTGAGGTCTATCTCCGTGGTCCAGCCTTGGAGGAAGGCTTGGGCAGGGACTTCTTCAATGCTGGTGTCCGCGTAGGTGGCGTGGGTGCTGAGCTGCACGCTGAGGCTGCTGTTGACTGCGGTTGCGCCAAACTGAGCCGCGACCGGGGGCTGCAGGCAGTAGCCCAGGTAGTAGGGGGCGTTGTCGGGCCAGGAGGCTTCGGTGATTTGCACGGTGCCATCTGCGCGGCGTGTGGCATATGCGCCGTCGCCGGCCATGAAGAGTTTGGCGATGGTGCCGCTGGCGCAGAAGGCGACGATGCTGGCTAGGTAGTCTTGTGGGGTGCCGCCCAAGGGCATGGATTGCAGGCTGGTGCGGATGCGCTGGATGGATGCTGGAGTGAAGCAGTCTTGCAATGATGTTGTGTTTTGCAGCTCGGCTTCCATGGCCAGTGCGAGTACGCGGGCGCCCAAATCGGTGCGGGCATTGGCACCGGAGCAGCAGTCGGTGGCGATGCCGTAGACGCGACCGTCTTTTAGCGTGCCGGAGAGGGCGTAGTCCTGGCAGGGTTCGCCAGCGCGGGCATGGGAGGAGCCTATGGTGAAGTAGTGGTCGGCGGCTAGGGTGGGCATGGTGGTGATTCAGAACACCAGCGTCTGGCTGGCGCCGCCGGTGCCCAGGCTCTGGGATTGGGCGGAGATGCTGCGGGATACGAACTGGGCCAGTTGCGCCAGCTTGGCCGGCGTGGCGTCGCCCACGTCGACGTACTGGGTCAGGCCAGCGTCACCCTTGAAGGCTTGCAGTTGCCCACTGTATAGGCTGGCGTTGACGCCGACCAAAATCACGTTCAGCGATTCCAGCCATTCGTGTTGCACGCCGCGCACCACCTCGGCGGCCACGTCACTGGTGGTGAAGTGCGAGCAGTTGTCGTCGCCGTCGGTCACCACTACCACCAGGCCGTTGACGCTGAAGTCTTGGTCGCTGAGCATGCGGGCGTATTCGTTGGTGGCCACGACTGCGTTGCGCGTGGCATCAAACAGCGCGGTCGAGCCGCTGCAGCGTGGGGCCTTGTAGACCGCGGGGTCCACGCGGGTGAGTTCGGTGAAGCCATGCTCCTCGCGCACCGTTTCATTAAATTCGGTGCTGCGCAGCATCAGGTAATCGGCACGCGGGCTGCGGTGGCATGCTTCCACCACGGCTTGTTTCATGGACAGCAGTTGCTTCTCAAAGCCACTCACGCTGCCGGTTATGTCGATGGCCAGGGTCACCAGCGTGTATTCGGTAGAGCCCAGTTTGTCGGGGCGCACGCCTGAGAAAGCGAAGTTCGCGATCTGCGTGGTTTGCATGGTTTTGGTGTCTATCAGTTTCATGGTGCTTCTCCGTTGGGTTGATGAAAACTAGGAGGCTGGTGGCCGCTGCGGCGCAGACAAGGGGCGTGTTCCCCCCGGCCGAGCGATTGCGCGGCTATCTACAGGGCGCCTTAGCGGGGTGGTCGGGGCTCGGACTTAGAGCATGTAGTCGGTGGACCGCGCGGTCTTCATGCCCCGCGCACTCATCTCCGCCACGAAGTCTTTACCCAGTTGCTCAAAGCCGCCCACGCTGTTGCAGCAGTCGGTCAGGAGAACCAGCTTCTTGATGTTGTCTTCACCAAAGTTGCTGGCAATGTCGCGCACGGTGTTGGCCACGCAGTGCGACAGCGCCTCTCCGGCGACGATGACCACGTCTGCATCCGACAGCGTGCGGATCAAGCGGCTGTTGAGCAGCGTGCCGGGGTCGGACGGGTCCGGCACTTCGGCCTGCACGGCGGAGTAGTGCTCGGTAAAGGGGTTGGAGCCCTTGGTCACGTAGTCCACCACGTCGAGCTTTTTGCGCGCCCATGCGTCCAGCGATTGCGTCACAGCGGCGTGTACATTGTGGCCCCAGTGGCCGATCAGACAGTGCTCGGGCCACACCACCAGGGCGTAACGCTGCGCCGCATCCAACTGCTCCACATACTGGCGGCTGCGCTCTTGCAGCAACGGATTGCGCGAGCGCCACAGACCCGCCGCAATGTCTTTGGCAGTGATGACGGTAAAGGGCGCAGGTGCCTGGCCTTTGTCATTGGTCCACCAAGTGGGGTGGGCGATGTCGATGGGGTTGTGCGAGTCCAACGTGACGTGGATGTCAAACAACTTGTTGCCCGCGCGGTCTATGAAGGCAGCCAGGCGCTTCATGTCCTGATCCGCACCGGTAACCGGCAAGGCGGGTGCCAGCTTGCGGCCAGCGGCCAACGGGTCGGCGGGCTGCTCGGCCACCGGGATGTCGCAAAAGTCGTTTTGCGGGTCGATGATGAGCAGGTGAACTTTGGTGGATGTCTTCATGGTGAATGCCCCTTTCGGTGTGATGATGACTTTAGTATAGGTTGTTATTTGTATTTTGCAACTAACTATTCTAATGACGTGGAAATGACACCTTACCGGGTGTTATTAACGTAATCACGGCATAAAGCACCACTAGTGGGGTGTGGACCGGTGTGGTTAATGGCTAAAATGAAAAAACCATGCCAAACACCGACCCCGACCGGACCATCATCGTCACCGTAGACGTGGTGCTGTTCGCCCTGCTGGACAAGCAACTGCACGTGGTGCTGAGCCGCCGCCCGAATGAGCCCTTTGCAGGCCAGTGGGCGCTGCCTGGGGGTTATGTGCACAAGCTGGAGGATGCCGACAGCCTGGTCGCCGCGCTGCGCGTGTTGCGCAGCAAAACCGGCATCACCCCGCCCTACCTGGAGCAGCTCTACAGTTTTGCCGATGGCGCGCGCGACCCGCGTGGTTGGTCGGTGAGCTTGAGCTACTTTGCGCTGGTAGACCAGGCGGTGCTGGCCAGCGCCCAGGCGGCCGCGCCAGGCTTCGGATTTGATCTGGTGGATGTCAACGCCGTGCCGCGCCTGTCGTTCGACCACAACCGCATTTTCGAGGTGGCGCTCAAACGCCTGCGCGACAAGAGTTCGTACTCCACCCTGCCCTGTTACCTGTTACCCGAGCAGTTCACCTTCGCCCAGGTTCATGAGACGTACGAACATGTGATGGGCGTAGCACTGGACAAAAGCGCCTTCCGCCGCAAGCTGACCGAAATGGATGTGCTGGAAGAATGCAAAGGCCAACGCGTGGGCGGCGCACACCGGCCGGCGCAGTTGTTCAAGGTGAAGGCTGATGTGACTAACCGGCTGCGGTTGCTGGATAGGCCACTGGTCGTGAACCAGTAGGCGGGCGGACTTACCGTAAATCGCGCTCTTGTCGCTCTTTCTCCTGGCGGTCCCGCAGCTTGTTGTTTCTGACTTTGGGCGACTCGTCTTCGTCAGCGTGGGCCGGCCGCTGACGCGCCGGTGCTGGCGAGGCAATCACGGGCGGTACCACGGGTTGCGCCGGTGCGGTGACGGGAGGTCTGGCAACTGTCGGTGCAGGGCGCTGCACCGCCTGCGCTGGCGGAGCGGCATTGGCATCGCGATTGAACAGGGGCACCTCAAACCGGTTGGGTGGCGCAGCTTGCTGGGTCGGTGTCACATTGGGCGCAGCGATGGCGGGCGCTGTCTGCTGTTGCATTTCCCGGTTGCGCTCACTACGGTCACTGCGGCTAGGCCTGCCATCGCGGCTGTTGTCGCCGTCCCGCGCGTCACGGTCACCACGGTCCCGGTTGGTGATTTGTGGCGCCATCGGTACGCGCCAATTCTGCTGCTCTGTTTGAATCAGTGGCTGCGGGTTTATCTGAGGCACCGGCTGGCGATGGGGTTGCGGCTGAACCCACGGCTGGGCCGGGCGCTTGTAAGGCCGCTCGTCTCGCCCAAGGTTGGGGGCATTGCGGTCCCAGCGGAAGCGCTCGACGTAATGTGGGCTGTGCGTGTGGCTGGGTACATACACGCGGTTTGGCGGCAGTGGGGACCAATATGAAGGAGGGGGCCTGCGGCCAGCCCCGATTTCGACGCGCACCTGCCCCCCGTTGGACCAAGTCACCAAGGCGGGCGCATAGGGCGGGCGACGCTCATACCGGCCAGGCGCCCAGGCCCAGCGGTTGCGGTGTTGCACCCAACGCCCGTAATGGAAGGGCGCAAAGCCCCAGGGCGCGTTGTCTACCCAACTCCAGCCCCATTGTTGGGTCCAGACCCAGCGGCCATCGCGGTAGGGTTCCCAGCCAGCTGCCACGCGGGTTGGAATCCAAACATTACCGTAGTCTTCGGTCGTTTCCCATTCGCCGTTTTGACTGAGTTCTTCGGCGCCGGTCATTTCTGGGGAAACATAGGATTCGTCAAACAAGGCCAACTGCTCTTCTGCTTGATCACGGGCCAAAAACCAGGCACTGAAGGCATCGTTGCGGATGGAGCGGCGCTCAATGCGGGGTGTGCCCGCCCATACAAACTCCGCTTGTTCCCCCTCTTGCAGCCAGGCGCGCTGCACGTTGGCTGCCGGGTCCGAGTTGAACTGGGCACGCCCTTCTTCCACCACCACACGGGTGGCTCGGTCGCTCTGGGCCACGCGGATCAGGCCCGCCATTTCTGGCGCAGTGACACCTTCGCGGGTCTGAACCCGCGTTTCGTCGGCAGCCTCCTCGGTGCGCAGGCGCAACGCCACATCACCCTTGAGCAGGCGCAACAACACGGTGGAATCGTCCAGTTGCAATACATGAAGCTCGCTGTTTTCATCCAGCCAGGTGGTGCTGGAGCCCACGCGGACCGTGACCCGTGAACCGGACGCCGTGCGCAAAAGATCGCCCTGACCGATGGTCTGGTTGCGTAGGACCCTCTCCCACACTCTGGAATCCGGGTCAAACAACCACGCGGTGCCACTCACATCGGCGATGCGGCCCGCTCGCACCGGCGGGTCGGCCCAGGCAGAACCCGCACTGAATAGAAGCAGGCCCGACAACGCCAGGGCGAAAACTCGCAGAAGTGAGCGAAGGGACAAAACCAGGGGGGAGTGAAAAAGTGTCATGGTTCAACCTCAACGCGCTAGGTGCCCCTGGCGCTGACCGCCGCAACAAACGCTAAAATCGCGCCGAATCTGACAGGAACGAGCCTGCTTGCGGATCTTGTCTTTTTTCATCTGGATCCCACTGCCCTATGACGCGAAATCTGACGCGTACTAACTTCAACAGCTCCCAACTCATTCGAACTCTCACCGACCTGGCCCTTGTGGAAGCTGTCGAGCCAGGGATTGCATTTGCTGAAAAACTGAGCCTATGGGTTGACTTTGCCGACGCCATTACCCTGTGCGCCGCGCACAGCGCTGGCGATTCGGGTCCGTGGGCGGCGACTGCCGTTCCACGCTCCACCGCATCAAAAACCGCACTTGCCGCGTTTGAGCACGCGCGAACAACCGCTGTGCAGGCCATCACGGTAAGTTGCTCCACCCCGGCGGGCCGCACCCGCAACCCCCTGCCCGCACCAAAACCCGGCACCCCGTTTGAGGATGCCACCAACTATGAGCCCTACCGGCGCTTCCACCACACGCACCAGCGCGAAATGGAAGGGCTGGTTCGCCCATTGCGTGCCAAGGTGCGCGAAGTGCTTGCGACGGCATCACCCGCGCTGCGACAACTCGCCACGCTGGACGCCGCACTCGACGGCATACTGAGTGAACGCGAAAGTGTGTTGCTCTCCAGCTTGCCGCTGCTTCTGGCAAAACGCTTTGAGCAATCACTCGCAAACCATCAGCAACGCCTTGTTCAAGCCCCAGCGGCGGACAGCGTGGACTCCTGGATGAAAGCCGGCGGCTGGCTCGGGCAATTCTGCAAGGAGTTGCAAGCGGTGCTGATTGCCGAACTGGACATGCGGCTACAACCCACTCTGGGCCTGCTGGAAGCCCTTACAAGTGACACAACCTATGCATAGAAATTTCTTTTTTGCCAGCTTTTTGCTGGGCGCAGCGGCCGTGGCTTGGGCCGGTTCCGCCTTCTTAGGCTCAAACACACTGGCACTGACGGTGACCATGGTCATTGGCGCGACGTATGCCTTGGGTGCATTGGAGTTGCATCGTTTTCGCCAGGCAACCACCAGTTTGTCCAACGCCCTGTCGGCCATCCCACAGCCGCTCGTCAACCTCGGCGATTGGCTGGCCACGGTTCACCCTTCCCTGCAAAACCCCGTGCGTTTGCGCATAGAAGGTGAACGAACCGGTTTGCCAGGCCCCGCGCTGACGCCCTACCTGGTGGGACTGCTGGTGATGTTGGGCATGCTGGGGACCTTTTTGGGGATGGTCGTCACGCTCAACGGTGCGGTGTTCGCGCTGGAAGGCACCACCGATCTGCAGGCCATTCGTTCGGCATTCGCAGCCCCCATCAAGGGCCTGGGCCTGGCGTTTGGCACGTCCGTAGCAGGGGTGGCGGCCTCAGCGATGCTGGGTCTGATGTCTGCCATGAGTCGACGTGAACGCATGCTGGCAGCACAACTACTCGACACCCAGATCGCCACTCGGCTGCGTGACTTCTCCTATGCGCACCAACGCCAGGAAGCCTTCAGGGCCCTGCAACTTCAAGCGCAAACCATACCCGCCGTGGCACAGCAGATGCAGGCAATGATGGCCCACATGGAACGCATGAGCGAGCAGTTGAACGACCGCTTGCTCACCAACCAGGAAAACTTTCACAGCCATGTCCAAGGCGTCTACACCGATTTGGCCTGCGCAGTCGACCAATCGCTGCGTGAAAGCCTGATCCAGGGCGCCAAAGCGGCCGGGGACAGCATGCGCCCGGTGCTCCAGTCCGCCATGGCCGACATTGCGCAGGACAACAAACGCATACACGAGCGCTTGGTTGCCAGCATGGGTCAGTCGCTGGAAGGTTTTAACCAGAGTTTCGAGCAGCGGTCCACCGCATTGGCGCGCGAGCTGGGCCTAGCCTACGCTACCCAGCAAGAGCAGATTTGCAGCAGCCTGGGCCAGACCGCGCGCGAAATTTCGGAAACGGCCAAGGCCAATGCCAGCCAGGCGGCGGGCGAAGTATCCCGCTTGCTGGCCAGTTCCGAAGAACTCGTGCGCGTGCGCATGGCATCCGAGGCCACGTGGACACAACAACATGGCGAACGTTTGGATCAATTGGTGGGCGTGTTGCGAAACGAGCTAACGGCGCTTCGGGACGCAGAGGCATCGCGCGCAAACGCCGCTGTTGAGCGGCTGGGCGATTTGCAGACAGCACTCGCCAGCCACCTGACCACCTTGGGTACCGCATTGGAAGACCCGATTGCGCGGCTCATCGAAACCGCCTCACAAGCTCCGCGCGCAGCGGCGGAGGTCATCGGCAAGCTGCGCGAGGAGATATCCAACAGCACGGCGCGCGACAACGCATTGCTGCAGGAGCGCGCGCAGATTCTGGAGACGCTCAATACGCTGCTGGACTCCATTCGCCACGCATCGGTGGAACAACGCTCCGCCATTGATGCGCTGGTCACCACTTCCGCCACGGCGTTGCGCGAGGCCAGCGGTCAGTTTTCAGAAACACTGGTCCAGGAGGCGGACAAATTGGCCGACGTGGCGGCGCAGGTCACCAGCAGTGCGGTCGAGGTTTCCAGCTTGAGCGACACGCTGAGTTTTGCCGTTGGCTCGTTTGGCGACGCCAATGAAAAACTGATCACCCACCTGCAACGTATTGAAGGCGCGATGGACAAGTCTATGGCACGCAGTGACGAACAGCTGGCCTACTACGTGGCGCAGGCGCGCGAAGTGATTGATCTGAGCATCCTGTCGCAGAAAGAGATATTTGCCGAGCTGCGCCAACTGCCGGCAAAACAAGCCTTGCAAACCGAAGAGGCCCTGTGACATGAGCGAAGGCGATGCAGGCCTGGAGCAAACGGCTCCCGTATGGGCGGTATTTGGTGACCTGATGTCGGGTTTGCTGGGTGCCTTTGTGCTGTTGTTGGTGGGTGTTCTGGTGGTGCAACTGGAGTTGGCAACCCACCTGGAAGACGAAGTGAAGAAACGCCGCGTGGAGGAGCAGCGCCGCATGTCGCTTGAACGCGCCTTGGCGATTCCCTTGGCGACGGGTCGCATCACGTTGGACAACGGGCGCATCGGCATCAGTGGCCGGGTATTGTTTTCGCTGAACTCCGACCAATTACAGCCGGAGGGCCGCAAACTGTTGACCAGTTTGGTGGGCCCTTTGCAGGCTTACCTGGGCTCGCGCGGGGAACTCTTGATGGTGAGCGGGTTCACCGATGACCGTTCGATTCGGGAAGGCAACGGCCGCTTTGCCGACAACTGGGAATTGTCAGCGCAGCGGGCACTCACCGTGACCCGGGCGTTGATCGAAGACGGCATGCCGTCGTCCATGGTTTTTGCCGCAGCGTTTGGCTC
>ERZ724516.2062-NODE-2062-length-11453-cov-9.774785_pt1 | contig 11453 bp, 11 predicted proteins | sample MGYA00376049_ERZ724516 | MGnify/ENA primary metagenome ERZ724516 (study PRJEB28724, sample SAMN07190886) | activated sludge metagenome | isolation source: activated sludge of sewage treatment plant in Hong Hong | place: USA: Christiansburg, Virginia | collected... | reverse complement strand
TCGCCGGATTACCTGCAAGCGTTCATGTCCTACATTGATGCCCTGATCTGGCTCGATCACGCCGACCCCACACGGCAGCCAGCCAGCCGTTCGGGTAGCAGCGATGGCGAGAAAAGACGGCGTCGGCCTTGACCCCGCCCGTTGGCATCCTTTGAGCCCTAACGCGCAACCGGTATCATCGGCCAACCACTGAAATCCGGCCACCTACCCACCATTCGTATTCCGAACCCAATGCATCATCGCCTGCTTGCCGGTTTCTTCCTGATCTGGACGCTGCTGACGCCAGCCAATGCAGCGACACTTGAAGAGGTGATCGACCTGCCGGTCACCGTGCGCAGCCGCTTCGGGCTTGAAGCCCGGCAGAACATCAAGGTGGCAATGCTGCGCGACGCTTCCGCCACCGGCCAGCAGCCATTTTTAGTCCTTGGCCACGGCCGTCCGGCCAACGGCAACTTCATCGGCTACAAATGGCAAAGCTATCGCAAACAAGCACAGCACTTCGTCTCCCGTGGATTTGTCGTTTTCATTCCACTACGTGTCGGCTACGGCGAGACAGGCGGCATCGATGTCGAGGAGTCCGGACACTGCACTAGCCGGGACTATGAGTTTTCCTATGCGGTCGGCGGAATCCAGACGCGCGCCGTAGTCGATTTCGCCCGGACACTGCCGTTTGTCGCGCCGGAACGCGGCGTGGTCGCCGGCCAATCGTTCGGCGGCACGCTGGCAATCGAAGCGGCGGCGAAGAATCTCCCTGGGGTCGTTGCCACGATCAACTTTGCCGGTGGAGGCGGCGGCAATCCGGAAAAGTCGCCAGAAAACCCCTGCAGCCCACACAGATTGGAGGGCCTGTTCGCCGACTACGGCAAGACCGCCCGAGTCCCTACCCTCTGGCTGTACAGCGAAAATGACCGCTATTGGGGAAAGGATCTGCCTCACGCGTGGTTCGCCGCCTTCACCGGTGCCGGCGGCAAGGGTGAGTTCGTTCAGCTTGCCGCACTGAGCAATGCCGATGGCCACCTTGCATTTTCCCGCAGCATGGCCGAGTGGATTCCGCACGTCGACAATTTTTTGCGGAGCAACGGATTCACGGAACGCACAACCGGACACTAGTCCTGCCAAAAAACAATCAGGAAAGGTTTTCCCTGATTGTTACGGTCAACGCGAAATTGTCGCCAATTTTTTCGGTTGACCGCAACAAACGTCACTCCTGCCCCCCAACCGGCCAACCCATCTCGCGGAACCATCGCGCTGCGTTAAAGTCGAACCAGCCGCCCATTCGTCAGCCCGCGCCTTAACCACTCCCGGTCAAAATCCGTCGGCTACGCCCCAATTCAGAAAAAATGCAAACCACCAACACCCCCACCGGCCCCGCCCTCTTCAGCTTCGACAACAGCTACGCCCGCGATCTCGATGGTTTCTACCGGCTTTGGCAGCCAGAAGCTGCCTCCAAGCCGCAGCTGATCCGCCTGAATCGCCAACTGGCCGAGGAGTTGCTGGCTGATGCGGAACAACTGGCCGGCCCGGATGGGGTTTCGGTACTCGCCGGCAACCTGCTGCCGGCCGGAGCGGAGCCTTTGGCGCAAGCGTATGCCGGCCACCAGTTTGGCGGTTTTTCACCGCGCCTGGGTGACGGACGGGCGCTGTTGCTCGGAGAAGTGATCGACCGCCACGGCAAGCGCCGCGATATCGCCTTCAAGGGTTCCGGGCGCACGCCATTTTCGCGCAGCGGTGATGGCAAATGCGCGCTTGGCCCGGCGCTGCGCGAATACCTGGTCGGCGAGGCGATGGCGGCGCTTGGCATTCCCACGACGCGGGCGCTGGCGGTGGTTGCCACTGGCGACATGGTGCGCCGCGAGCGGCCGCTGCCCGGTGCGGTGTTGACACGCATCGCCGCCAGCCATGTGCGAGTCGGCACCTTTGAATTTTTCGCCGCCCATCACGGGCCGGAAAAGGTCAAACAGCTGGCCGACTACGTGATCAACCGCCACGATCCACAACTTGCCGAGCACGCCCAGCCTTATTTAGCGCTGCTCGAAGCGGTGGCCGAACGCCAGGCCGAACTGATCGCCCGCTGGCTGGGTGTCGGCTTCATCCACGGCGTGATGAACACCGACAACATGACGATTTCCGGCGAGACCATCGACTATGGCCCCTGCGCCTTCATGGAGGCTTACAGCCCGCGCACGGTGTTCAGTTCCATCGACAGCGCCGGGCGCTACGCCTACGGCCAACAAGCCAACATCGCCCAGTGGAACCTCACCCGCCTGGCCGAAACCTTGCTGCCGCTGATCGATGCCGACAGTGAACGTGCCGTTGCCCTGGCTAGCGCCGTACTCCAAGCCTTCCCGGAGCGCCATGCCAACTATTGGCTGCAGGTGATGCGTGACAAGCTGGGGCTGGATCAAACCGGGAATGTTGCGGTCGACCGCAAATTGGCCTTGGATTTTCTTGAACTGTTGCGCCAGCGGAAAATCGACTTCACCAATGGCTTCCGCGCCCTTTTCGATGCCGCCAATGGACAGGATGCAGCACTACACCTGCTGTTTGGCGATGACGCCCAATTTGCTGACTGGCAAAACGCCTGGCAGGCCCGCCAGCCACAACGCAGCGCGCAGCAGATCGCCATGATGAAACGCGCCAACCCATGCTACATCGCGCGCAATCATCAAGTCGAATATGCGCTGGAGGCAGCCGTCGAGCGTCTGGATCTGGCGCCGTTCGAGCGCCTGCTCGCGGTACTGGAGCAACCCTTCGATGCTCGCCTGGCCGATGCTGCCTTTGCCGAACCAGCCCCCTTGGCGGTGACGGCAAGCTACCAGACCTTCTGCGGTACCTGAGACGACGTCAGAGCGAAAAGATGGCACCGATCAGCTAGCTTGGCGTAGGCAGCGACAAGCCAAGGCTGGGGAAGGCGTTCAGTTCATCCATGACGTTTTCCCGGACGCCCCGGTTTCATCCAGTACTGAAACTCGTCTTCGTAAACCTCGACATCAAGCTCCATGACCCGTGCCTGCATTCGCGCCTGCGCATCGGCCACGGCCTTGTTGTAAACGACAGGCGCAATTTCCTTGAGGAAAAACCCGAGTAGCGCACCGGCAGTCAGGCTGCCGATTTCTTCGTCCATGTTTTCGGCGAAGTAACGCTGGATCGAGGTGATAGCCGCCTTGCTTGCGTCGCTGGAGATTTCGATGGTCATGATAGTGAACCTGCTTGAGCTGTCGTGATTGCTGTCTGATGCCACTTTAATCCAAGCGGCACCAACAAAAACGCCTCGCATTAGCGAGGCGTTTTTGTTGCCGGAATCACCAGATGGTGCTCACACAGTCTGGATCAGTGCCGGCTTAATTGCGGCTGCAGCGTGACAAATTACTTGCCGGTCGCTTTCTTGGCAGCCTTGGTCGTTGCGCTGGTGGCAGAGGCGATATTGCTCTGGGCCATTTCGGTCATTTGCTGAGCCGACTTGCGCATGTTGTCGAAAGCAGAGTTGGCAGCAGCGAATGCGCTCTTGACAGCGGAAACAGCGGTTTCAGAACCAGCCGGAGCGGACTTGGCAGCTTGATCCAGCATGCTGGCAACAGTCTTCTGGAAATCGCCGAACTGTGCTTCAACCATCTTGGTGAATTGTTCCTGGGTTTCGGTGGAGATTTCATAGACCGACTTGGAGTAGGCAACAGCCTTGTCAACGTTCGGCTTGGCCAATTCGGCCTGAATCTTCAGGGCTTCCTGAACGTCCTTGGCACCCATCAGGGCCTTGGCGTTAGCAGCAGATTCCTCAATCGCCGAGCGGGTGGCTTCAAGGTTCAGCGTAGCGATACGCTCGGCGGAAGCCAGGGCCGTATTGGCAACAGACAGCAGTGAATCAACAGCAGCTTTGTTGGCGGCGGCGAATTGCTCAGTATTGATAGACATTGAATGCTCCTAGGTTGGAAAGTGGGTGATCAAGAAAACGCATTATAGCAAGCCCACATCATATATGTTGCGCCGCAGCATTATATTTTATTGATCAAGATCAACAGTTTATTAAATATCTGTCAAACGCTTGTTTGAACCGTTGAAGTTTTATCTGGCGCTGCATCAAATACTACTTTCCGAAGACCGAACGAGCGCATGGCTGATGACGATTGCGCCCCGGCGGATCAGAACGGCAGTCTGAGCGTCACCGGGCAATGATCGGAAGCTGACAATTCGGCAGTCACCTGAGGCAAGCGGGGGAAGCGAAAATCAACCGCCAGCGCTGCCTCGTCGGTATCGTGCCTGACCAGATGGGTCTTCTCAGGAAGGGGCTTCTGGTCTTTTTTGGATGCCGCCCTAAAGCCAATCCCCTGACGCTGAACAAAGGGCAATTCGCCAGCGCTGAGAGCGGCAAGCTTTGGCGACAACAGTAAATAATCGAACTGCGAAACCTGCCCTTTGGACTTGTAGTAATGCGTCCAGCGCTCGTTCTCGGGCAGCCGGTCAAGCGCGTTTTCCAGGCTGGCGCCGGCAATCAGTTGCTGGACCGCACTAGACAGCGGTTCGTCATTCAGGTCGCCGACCACGGCAAACATCGCCTTGGCGTAATCGCCCCCGGGGAAGCGGCTACGCAGAATCTGCGCCACCCCGGCAGCCTGGCGCTCGCGCTTCTGGCGCGCCCGCTCTGCCTGCAGGGCGTTCTCGGCTGGCGTGCCGCCGAGAACGAGTTTGGACTTGAAGTGATTGACGAAGACGCTGAGACGCTTCGAACCACTTTTGTTGAAATCGAAGGTCAGTTCCAGGCAGTCGCGCGAGAACAACCAGGGAAAGGATTCATTGACCGGATCGCGCAAGTCGACGTTGCTGCGTGCTCGCGCAATCGGATAGCGCGATAACACACCGACGTCGATCTGGCGTAGGTCGCGCGAATCAACCAGCAGCGCATAAGGGTAGTAATTATCCAGGTAGTGCTCATTGAAAGCGCGCAAGGCCTGCATGCTCTCAACTTCTTGCAGGCAGAGGATGTCCGGGCGCTTTCCGTCATCAAGAAACAGCGCTTGCTGCGTAGCCTCACGCTGCGCCGGTTCACAAAGATCGAACAAACCCTCTTTGTAGAGCGGCAGGTAACCCCATTGGGTGTTGGTCGAGGCGCTCAATTTCGACATGTCACCGGGAAAGCTGCTACCAAATTTGTAGCGCAGAAACAGGTTGTTGACGTTGAATGTGCAGAGTGTGATAGCCATGGCATTCTCCTCGCAAATATGCAATTCGCACGATACATCCATTCGCCGCAACAAGCGCAAAAATCACCAATTCAAAAGCAAGGAACGGAGTGTTTGGCAAATAAAAAATCACTATATTTTGGCTGTCGACCGCGCCCTGCCGGAAATAATTTTGCGGTGCAAAATGTTAAAAAGGATAGCCATGAAAACGAACAGCGCCAGCCAACGTGCCGCCACCACCCTGAACGACCCGCGCTGGGCCGCTCTGCTCATCCGCGACCAGGCCGCCGATGGAAGCTTTTTCTATGCCGTGACCAGCACCGGCGTTTATTGCCGTCCATCCTGCGCAGCGCGCACGCCGCGCCCGGAAAATGTCGTATTTTTTTCGTCGACCGCAACCGCCGAAAGCGCCGGCTTCCGCCCTTGCCTGCGTTGCCGCCCCGACCTGCCGCCACTCGCCGAGCGTCAGGCGGCTACAGTCGCCGGGCTGTGCCGGCTGATCGAAAGCGCCGCCTCGCCCCCCGCCCTGCAGCAATTGGCCGAGCACGCCGGGCTGAGCACCTACCATGTGCACCGGATGTTCAAGGCAGTCAGCGGACTGACGCCCAAAGCCTATGCCAACGCGCAGCGCAAGCAACGTTTGAACAACGAACTGGTCCCCGGCAAAACCATCACCGAGGCGATCTACAATGCCGGCTACAACACCAGCGGGCGCTTTTACGAAGAGGCGGCCAGCGTCCTCGGCATGCGACCGGGCGACTACCGGGCCGGTGGCAGCAAGATGCAAATTTGCTTTGCCATGGGTCAATGCTCGCTTGGCGCCATCCTGGTCGCCCGCAGCACACTGGGGATTTGCGCCATTCTATTGGGCGATGACCCGCAGACACTGGCGGACGACCTGCAGGCGCGCTTCCCCAAGGCGCAGTTGATCGCTGGCGATGGCGACTTTGAACAATGGGTAGTACAAGTGATCGGCTTCGTCGAAACCCCAAAGTTAGGTCTTGATCTACCGCTCGACATTCGCGGTACGGCTTTTCAGCAACGGGTATGGCAAGCCCTGCGAGATATTCCACCGGGCACCACGGCCAGCTATAGCGAAATCGCCCGCCGCATTGGCGCCCCCCAAGCGGTCCGTGCCGTTGCCGGCGCCTGTGCCGCCAATGCGCTGGCGGTGGCTATTCCCTGCCATCGCGTCGTACGCAATGATGGCGCTTTGTCCGGCTATCGCTGGGGTGTCAGCCGCAAGCGTGCACTATTGAAGAAGGAGGCTGAATCGTGACTCTCGATCTATTAGCCGATGCCGGTGGGACGCAGACATGGCGCGAGCAACTGGGTCCGGGTGCGGTCGTGCTGCGCGGCTTGGCGCTGGCCGATGCCGAGACCTTGCTCGGCGAAATCCGGCAAATTGTCGCCCAGGCGCCTTTTCGCCACATGGTGACGCCCGGCAACTTTCGCATGTCGGTGGCGATGAGCAATTGTGGTGATTTTGGCTGGGTAACTGACGCCAGCGGCTATCGTTACCAGGCCACTGACCCCGATAGCAAGCAGGCCTGGCCGCCACTGCCCGAGCATTTTTTGCAATTGGCTGCCAGCGCCGCCGCCGCGGCCGGCTTTGCTGATTTCGTGCCCAATGCCTGCCTGATCAACCGCTACGAGCCAGGTGCCCGCATGGCGCTGCATCAGGACAAGGATGAGCGCGACCTTAGCCAGCCCATCGTTTCCATCTCGCTCGGCCTGCCGGCAGTTTTCCTCTTTGGTGGTTTACGGCGTGCCGAGCGGGCGAGCCGTATCACCCTGAGCCACGGCGACGTCGTGGTCTGGGGCGGCGCCGATCGCCTGCGCTACCACGGCGTGCTGGCCCTGAAAGAAGGCCAGCATCCGCTACTTGGTCCCTGCCGCCTCAACCTCACCTTGCGCAAAGCCAATTAATGACCACCACCCAGTGCACCCTGCCGCTCCCTTCCGGTTTTCGTGTTGCTGACATTCTCAAATTTCATCAGCGCGACCCCCTGGCGTTTGCCGAACGTGTTGAAGCGGGTACGTTGACCAAGGGCATGGTTTGGCAAGGCCAGCCCGCCTGCCTGACAGTGGACTTTCAGGCCCAGCAGTCGCTAGTAAAAATCAGCCTTGAAAGCGAGTTGACCGCGCCCCGCAGGAAGTACCCTTGGGGTGCAACAAATGCCCAAACCCTGACCACGCACGTCGCTCGCATGCTCGGCCTGAGCCAGCCGGTTGAAGCATTTGAAGCGCAGCACCGCCAGCATCCGCAACTCGGGCCACTGCTTGCCCGGCAGTCCGGTCTGCGCGTACCGCTGGCCGCCACGCCCTTTGAAGCCCTGACCTGGGCGATAACCGGCCAACAGATCAGTGTCGGCGCCGCCGTCGCCATGCGCCGCAAGTTGATCAAGGCGGCGGGCATGGTTCATTCGAGCGGTATCGCCTGCTATCCCGACGCCGAGCGGCTGGCCGCCTTGAGCGAGGCCGACCTGCGCAACGCCGGGTTTTCGGCAAGCAAGGCACAAACCCTGATCACCGTAAGTACCAAAGTATTGAACGGCGAACTACCGCTTGACGAATGGCAAGCCGAATTGCCAGTCGAGCAGATTAGCGAACGCCTGCTGGCGATTCGCGGTATCGGCCCGTGGACGGTAAATTACACCTTGCTACGTGGTTTTGGCTGGCTGGATGGCTCACTGCACGGCGACGCCGCCATCCGGCGCAGCCTGCAAGCCCTGCTCAACAGCCCGGACAAGATCAGCGAAGCAGCAGCACAACGCTGGCTGGCCGAATTTTCACCATGGCGGGCACTGCTTGCTGCACATTTGTGGGCCAGCCTGTCGCTGGCCGCCTGAAAGCATTTATTTGACGTGAGGAATGCCTGATGTTCGATCTCTATATTGGCAACAAAAACTACTCTTCATGGTCGCTGCGCCCCTGGTTGCTGATGAAGCACTTCGCGATCCCGTTTACCGAACACCTGGTCTCCGTCGCCGGGCGCGACTACAACCCCGCGCTCAAGCCGCTGGCCGGAAACGCCCGCGTCCCCTGTCTGCACGAAGACGGCTTCCAGATTTGGGAGAGCATCGCCATCGCCGAAACCCTGGCCGAACGCTATCCCGCCATGTGGCCGGCCGACGCCCGGGCCAGGGCACGTGCGCGCAGTATTTCGGCTGAAATGCATGCCGGCTTCACGCACTTGCGAACCGCAATGCCAATGAATCTCAAGCTCAAACTCAAGGGCAAACCGGCGACGCCGGAGGTCCAGCGCGACATCGACCGGATCAGCGAAATCTGGAGCGAGGCACGCATGCAATTTGCGACCGCGGAAGGCCCTTACCTGTTCGGCAGTTTTTCAGTCGCCGACGCGATGTACGCCCCCATTGTCTGGCGCCTGCACATCTACAACGTCGCCCTGCCAGCGGTAGCGGCCAGCTATCGCGAAACGATGCTGACCCACCCGGCGATGGGCGAATGGTATGCCGCCGCACTGGAAGAAAGCGAGGCACACGCCGCTTACGACCGTCTGGCAGACGACTACGGCGGCATGCGGACGAACGACGCCGGCTGATCTGATTGCATCCCGGGCACAGCGCGACTACATTGTCTTTCTACACCTCACCTTATTAACGCGCTTATCGAAGAGACCAATGAGTCCGCTAGCAAGCACCCTGTTGATCCTGTTGCTGATCGCCACCAGCGCGTTTTTTGCCACCTCGGAAATCTCGCTGGCGGCGGCGCGCAAGCTCAAGCTTGAGCAACTACTTGAGGAAGGTGACGCCCGCGCCGCCAAGGTGCTCGCTTTGCAACGGCAACCCGGCCATTTCTTCACGGCCGTACAAATTGGCCTCAACACCGTCGCCATTCTTGCCGGCGTGGTTGGCGAGGGCGCTTATGCCCCGGTGTTTTCCGATTTTTTCCTCAAATTCACTGACGCCGAGATGGCGGGCACCCTGGGCTCGATCACCTCCTTCCTGATCGTCACAACGGCTTTCATTCTGGTTGCCGACCTGCTGCCCAAACGGATTGCCATCGTCACGCCTGAAGCCATCGCGCTACGCATCGCCGGCCCCATGCTGTTTTGCCTGATGCTCCTGACACCGCTGATCTGGGCCTTCAACGGCATGGCAAATCAGGTGATGAGCCTGCTCGGCCTGCCCAATACGCGCCCGGAAGACATCACCCCGGAAGATATTGTCGCAATGGCCAACGCCGGCGCCGAAGCGGGCGTTGTCGCAAGGCAGGAGCGGCAAATGATAGAAAACGTCTTTGAGCTGGAAATCCGCACCGCGCCATCAACCATGACCGCGCGCGAGAGTATCGTCTGGCTCGAGCGCACCGAGAGCGAAGAAAGCGTCCGCGCCAAGATCATCGCCCATCCCCATGCCAAGTTCCCGATCTGCAACGGCGGCATTGATCAGGCGATCGGTTACGTTGACTCGAAAGACATTCTCAGCCGCCTGCTCAATGGCGATCCGCTTTCGCTGCATAGCGAAGGCCTGTTGCGCACTCTGCTGATCCTGCCGGAAACCTTGACCCTGGCCGAGATCATTGAGCAGTTCAAGGCCATGCGCGAAGACTTTGCGCTGATCATCAACGAATACGCACTGATCGTCGGACTCATCACCCTCAACGACGTGACCAGCACGCTGATGGGCAACTCGATGGTGGCAATGACCGAGGAACAGATCATTCAGCGCGACGCCAATTCATGGCTGGTCGATGGCATGACGCCGGTGGGCGATCTCGAACAGGCGCTGAATATCGCCCCTTTTCCAGACGATGACCAGTTCGAAACCATCGCCGGCTTCATGATGTACGTACTGCGCAAGGTGCCGCGCCCGACGGAAAGCGTCGAACATGCCGGCTTCAAATTCGAGGTACTGGACGTGGATAATCACAAAATCGACCAGCTACTGGTCACCCGGATACAAGCATGAAATACAGTCTGGTTCTGACCCTCGTTCTGCCCCCTATTCTGCTCGCTCTGCCTGCCCAGTCGGAAGTGTACAAATGTCGCTTGGCCGACGGCAGCACAGAGATTTCCAACTCACCCTGCCGCGCTGGTAGCAGCACAGTCAAGGCGGTCGCTGAGGACGTGGTTCCCGAGGAAATTCGCCTGAAGGCCGAACGCAACGTTGAGCAGATGCGTGAACAGGCGGAAAGGCTGGAGTCAGCGCGCCGTAATGACGAAGCCGCCGAATACGAACAGCAGGTAAAACAGGACAAACAGCGCCAGGCCAGCGGGCCATCGGCCAGCCAGATTGAAGAATGCCTGAGCAACGTCGAACGAATAGCACTTGATTCTCAACAGCGCGCCGAACTGGAAGCCAGTTGTCGACATACCGGCAACACGCCGCAGACGGTTTATGTGCCGGTTCCCTATTACGGTGGCCCAAGCTACGTCAAACCGCGTCCGCCACTCCCCACGCCGCTGCCGCAGCCCAAAGGGGAAACGAACCCGATGCCGCAGCAAATGCCGGCCAGGAGCAGCAGCAAGATGAACCCTGAATACGTTCCACCGAGCAGTTTCAGGCCACGTTGAATCTTTTTCCGGCGAGCCCTGACAATCCGCCTGAAACCTTGCCCTATAAGACAGACATCAAGGAAGCAAGCGATGAGTTCTCCACAACAACTTTCAATCGCTAGCCAGCAACTCCTCGACTGGCTGGAAACTCCAGCCTGCATTGTCCGGCTGCCAGATACACTGATTCAAACCAACGCTGCCTTTGCCACCCTTTGTTCGACATCCTCGCGAACACTCACCGGCACCTCGCTGCGTGGCCTGCTGCCGGAAATTGACAGCAACGAATTGACTGATCGCCTGATCCAAACCAGCCCCCCTGCAGCACTGGCCGTCAAACTCTGTGGACACGATGGCGCACACCCCGTGCTGCTTCGGATCATGCCCCTCGGCGACCCGGACTTGCGTCTCCTCGCCTTCTCGTTGATCGAAAACGACGCACGACAGTCATTTGGCCCTGCACACAAGGCCGTTGCCGAATATCAGGCGCTGCTGACCAATGCCCCGCTGGGTATCGCCTACTCAAAAAATCGCTGCATCGTTCGCTACAACGACACTTTTGGCGAACTTTTCGGCTTTTCGGGCAACAGCGGGATAGGCCGGGCGACGTCTACCCTCTACCCTACCGAAGAAGCCCACAGTGCCGTCAGCGAGCGGGCCTTCCCGCTGCTCACCAGCGGTCAGCCCTTCCGTGAAGATATGCTGATGCGGCGCCAGGATGGCGGTATTTTCTGGGCAGATGCGGTGGCCTATTTGAT
>ERZ724516.2055-NODE-2055-length-11476-cov-6.396638_pt1 | contig 11476 bp, 6 predicted proteins | sample MGYA00376049_ERZ724516 | MGnify/ENA primary metagenome ERZ724516 (study PRJEB28724, sample SAMN07190886) | activated sludge metagenome | isolation source: activated sludge of sewage treatment plant in Hong Hong | place: USA: Christiansburg, Virginia | collected... | reverse complement strand
TGTTCGGCAAGTATTACACAAACAGTAACGGTTTACCCACAGCCAGTAGCTAACTTTAGTACAACATCCGTGTGTCAAGGTACAGCAACAGCTTATACAGATATGTCAACCCCAACAGGTTCTATCACAGCTTGGGCATGGGATTTTACGAACAACGGTACACCAGATAATGTAACCAATGCACCAACTCATATCTATCCAACTTCGGGAACATTTACCACAGGATTAATCGTAACCGATAATAATACTTGTAAAGACACGATTAAGTTAGCAGTAGATGTATGGGGACATACCATACCAAACTTTACCCCAGACAAGGTATGTTTTGGAACGGCGAGTGTATTTACCAACTTAACGGATGAGACGACTAATCCAAATGTAGGATCAGGAACCACGTATGTGTGGGATTTTGCAGATACAAGTCCAACTACTACGATAGTTAATCCAACACACACATATACTTTAGGTGGCAATGCCAACGCAACGTATAGTGTCATCTTAACTGCAACATCTTTACATAACTGTGTGGACGTTATCACAAAACCAGTAAGTGTGTATGCTATACCAACAGCGTCCTTTACATCTGATTCGGTATGTTTAGGAAGTCTATCACATTTAACAGATGCTAGTGCAGGTAACGGAAATGCGATTAACGCGTATATGTGGGATTATTTAAGCGATGGCACTGTAGATGTAACAGGCGTAGCCAATCCAAACTTTGTGTTCCCAGCCTTTGGTAACAACAATGTAAGTTATACAGTATCTACTTCACCAGTTGTAGGTTTAGTATGTAGTAATATGACCAACACGATTCAGGTGTGGGTAAATCCAATCCCGCAACCCGACTTTACGTTTGTCAATAATTGTATTAACGCACAGCCTAATACTTTCAACGGAAGTTCAAGTATGATTGCTATAGGTACAAACACAGCCTTTGTATGGGCTTATGGCGATGGCGCTGTATCCACACCAACATCGGCATCCACCTCTACACACACTTATGCAGCAGCGGGAGTTTATAATACGACATTAACCTTAACTTCAAACAAAGGCTGCCAAAACACGATTGTTAAAGCAGTAGAAGTGTATGAAAAACCAAAGATGTTAATCACCAATTCAACACCATGTGATCAATCAGCAATGACTTTTAGTGCAACGCAACAAGCAAATAGTGGAACAGTCACAAATTGGTATTGGGATTTTAATAATAGTATCACGAGTGTAGAAGGCACAGGACAAAATACGAGCTTTACATTTGCAGGTCCAGGAGATTATACAATTCATTTAGTATCAGAGACTAACCATGGTTGTAGAGATACCGTTGAGCAATTTGTATATGTAAATTATTTACCACAACCAGATTTCACAGTAAATGATCCAGATGGCTGCCCTAAGCATTGTGTGACGTTTACCGATATGACGCCAGCAATACCAGGGCCAGCAACTTTAGCAAACTGGACATGGACTTTAGGTGATGGCAGTAATCCAGTAGTTAATTCAACAAATGGAATAGTGGAGCATTGCTATATTAATAATAGCAGCAGTCAGTTGGCTCAGTATAGCGTTCAATTAATGGTAACTACTAGTGCTGGTTGTACTGTAACAGTAACCAAATCAAATTATATTACTGTGTTCCCAAAACCAATAGCTAATTACACGGCTAATCCAAATCCAAGTAATGTAACTGAGCCATTGGTATTCTTTACAAATCAATCGATTGATTACACAAAATGGTGGTGGATGTTTGGAGATGGAAGTCCATTAGATTCGATAAATGTAGATCCAGAGCATTTTTATAGTGATGCTACGGCACAGACATATTATTCGGTGTTATTGGTCGCTAATCAATATGGTTGTTTAGATACGGCGTATTTACCAGTAGAGATTGGCCCTGAGTTTACGTTTTATATACCAAATGCCTTTACACCAACTAATGATGATGGCATCAACGATTACTTTAATGGAACAGGTATTGGTATTGAGAAATATGAGATGTGGGTATATGATAGATGGGGAGAGCGAGTGTTTTACACGGATGATATCAAGAAAGGATGGGATGGAAGAGTGCAAGGCAAATCCAAAGAGGGTAAACAAGATGTATACACATGGAAGGTTAAACTCACAGATGTACTCGGTAAAAAACATGATTACATAGGGCACGTCACATTACTTAAATAAAAAAATCCCCGAAGAAATTCGGGGATTTTTTTTGAATATTATATTGAAAATTATTTAAACCAAATAAACGGCTTCTTTTCCTTTTTTAGAAAAATCCGTATCAATTCTTTCTTGTAATGTTGTTGATAAGGAAAGTCCCACAAAATCAGCTTTTACAGGAAAACGGGTATGGCTTCGGTCAACTAAAATTAATGTATTTAATTGCTTAACTGGTTTATTTAAAAATAACTTAACGGCGTAAATTAAAGTCTTTCCGCTATTTAAAACATCATCCACTAAAATCACAGATTTGTTTTCAAAATCTTTTTCTGTAAAATCAATTTTTGGTTCGGTAGACCATGGATTTTCTTTATCCATTTTTATTTTTCCTAATTTAGTTTTAATGGTGGAAATGGAATTTAAAATAGCAACAATGCGCTCAGCTACTTTGTAACCATTGCCTTCAATGCCAACAATTAATAACTCCTTTTCTTTAAAGTTATTCTCGTACACCTGATAAGCCATACGATTTAATTTTTGATTGATTTGTACTGAATCTAAAATCTTAGTTTTTTCCATATACAAATCTAATTTATTTTCAATAATTAGAAGCCTTTGATAATATTAAATTAATCAAAAATTATTACGGCTTAAATTAAACATAAACGGTAATTACCGTTTCGCGAAAATTAATAGATTTGTATAACTAAAACTTAACAAATGAAGCTTTCTTCTAATTTCTTATTTGCTGTCGCATTAACTAGCACAGTTGCTATTAACGCGCAAAAACCAACAAATACTAAAGACTCAAAACCGGATCAAAAAGACGCATTAAATAAAACGGAAACCTATTCGGCTTTATCTTTTCGTTCTTTAGGCCCTGCTGTTACGTCTGGAAGAGTAGGTGATATCGCCGTTAATCCAAATAATAAAAATCAATGGTATGTAGCTGCTGCTGCTGGAGGTGTTTTTAAAACCGATAATGCGGGTGTTTCTTTTTACCCAATTTTTGATAATCAAAATTCATATTCTATTGGTTGTATTACTATTGATCCTAGTAATTCAAATGTAGTTTGGGTAGGTACGGGCGAAAATAATAATCAACGTGCGGTTGGTTATGGAGATGGAGTTTATAAAAGTGAAGATGGAGGGAAAACATGGAAAAATATGGGCTTAGAAAAATCAGAGCACATTGGAAGAATTTCTGTTGATCCCTCCAATTCCGATATAGTTTATGTGGCGGCTTACGGACCATTATGGAGCGCAGGTGGCGAACGCGGTATTTATAAAACTACCGATGGTGGAAAAACTTGGAAACAAACATTAATGGTGAGCGAACATACAGGCTTTAACGATGTGTTAGTTGATACTAAACATCCTAATATTGTTTATGCTGCTGCTCATCAACGTCGCCGTCATGAATATACATATATTAGCGGAGGACCAGAAAGTGCTATTTATAAAAGTACAGATTATGGTGTAACGTGGAATAAACTAACTAATGGTTTACCAAGCGGAGATGTTGGAAGAATTGGTTTAGCCATTTCTCCTGCTAATACAGATTTTATTTATGCTATTATTGAAGCTGCAGAAGGTAAGGGATTTTATAAAAGTACAAACCGTGGAGCTAGTTGGGAAAAACAAAATGATTGGTCAACGGCAGGAAATTACTATCAAGAAATTGTTGCCGATCCAAAAGACGAAAACAAAGTATATAGTTTAGATACTTGGGCTCAAGTAACTACTGACGGTGGTAAAACATTTAAGCCCGTTGGAGAAAAAAATAAACATGTGGATAATCATGCTTTATATATTGATCCAAGAAATACAGGACATTTAATCATGGGTTGCGATGGTGGTTTATATGAAAGTATGGATGGCGCTAAAACTTGGCGTTTTTGCTCGAACTTACCTATCACTCAATTTTATAGAGTATGCGTAGATAATAGCAAGCCATTTTATTATGTATATGGTGGCACCCAAGATAATAATACGCTTGGTGGTCCAAACAGAACTATTAGTGCGAGTGGAATTACCAATGCAGATTGGTTTGTAACGGTTGGGGGCGATGGTTTTCAATCTCGTGTTGATCCAACAGAGCCAAACATTGTTTACAGCCAATGGCAATATGGTGGTTTAGTGCGTTATGATAGAAAGAATGGTGAAGCTATTGATATTAAACCGATGGAAAAAAATGGGGAGCCAGCTTACCGTTTCAATTGGGACGCACCTTTAATCATCAGTAAATTTGATAATAAGCGTATTTATTTTGCTGCCAATAAATTATTTAGAAGTGATGACAGAGGAAATTCATGGAAGGTTATTAGTCCAGATTTATCAGCTGGAATCGATAGAAATAAAATACCAGTAATGGGTAAAGTGTGGAGCATGGATGCTGTTGCAAAGAATCAATCCACTTCAATTTACGGAAATATTACCGCTTTATCTGAATCACCATTTAACGAAAAATTATTAGTAGTTGGTACAGATGATGGATTAATTCAAGTGTCAGATAATGGTGGCGCTAGTTGGTTAAAAGTAGCAACGTTTGTAGGTGTTCCAAATCAAGTGTTATTGCAAAATGTTTTAGCGTCTCGTCACGATGAAAATGTAATGTATGCATGTTTTAATAATCACCGTAATGGAGATTTTAAACCGTACTTAATGAAGAGTTCTGACAAAGGAAAAACATGGACTGGCATTAGTGGAAATTTACCAGTGCGTGGTTCAGTATATTGCATTACCGAAGATTATAAAAACAAAAATCTATTATTTTGTGGAACAGAGTTTGGGTTTTATTTCAGTATTGATGGAGGGAAAAATTGGATGGAGTTAACTGGTGGTTTACCTCAATCTATTTGCGTGAGAGATATTGCTATTCAGGAACAAGAAAATGATATTGTAATCGCTACGTTTGGTAGAGGTTTTTATATTATAGATGATTACTCTGTTTTACAAACGATTAAAAAAGAAGATTTAGAAAAGAAAGCAACCATTTTTCCAATCATGGATGGGTTAGTATTTAATCAATCTCAACCATATGGACATAAAGGTAAATCGTTTCAAGGTGAATCATTTTATGTAGCAGAGAATCCACCAATCGGTGCAACCATTAGGTATTATGTAAAAGATGATTATAAATCATTAAAAGATAAACGTAAAGAATTAGAGAGAGAAAAGATTAAAAATAATCAAGCGATTGCTTATCCTTCAAAAGATAGTATGCGTTTAGAAGATAATGAAGAAGCTCCGTATTTGCTATTAGTGATAACAGATGAGCAAGGAAATGAAATTAGAAAATTAAAACAATCAGCTACTAAAGGCATGAAGCAGGTTGTGTGGGACGGTAGATTAGAATTAACCTCTCCAGTTTCTTTTTACACGCCTGATCCAAATAATCCATACGAAAGTGATGATTTAGGCCCTGTTGCTTTACCTGGAAAGTATAATGCACAATTAGTAAAAGTAGAAAATGGTGTTTTAGAAAATTTATCGGATAAGATGAGTTTTAATATAGCAACCTTATCTAATTCAACATTGCCAGAAACTGATAAAGCAAAATTAGCATCTGCTAATAAATCATTGGGCGAATTTAGAAGAGTAGTATTAGGCACTAATCAATTTATGGGAAGTATGAATGAGCGTATTAAATTTTTAAAAGCAGGTATTCAAAAAGGACCATCAACTAGTATGTCTTTTATGGCTGATCTAAAATCAATTGAAAAGCAAATGAAGGACGCTGAAATGGCAATGCATGGTGATAGAAGCATAGAGAGAAGAGAATTTGAAGCACTTTCCGGTATTGTGGGTTCAGTAGAAACGATTGTTGGTGGCACATGGAATCAATCATTAGGAATGACAGGTACTTTTGAAGAAAAGTTAGCGGAGATAAAACCTAAATTTAAAACAGTGTATGATTCAGTAATTGATTTGAATACAAAATTGACGGCGCTTGAAAATAAATTAGAGGAATTAAAATTACCGTCAACGCCAGGTAGATTGCCTAAGTGGAATGGGCAGTAGTTTTATTTCAAAAAGTCAATAACGGCTTTATTTACTTTTTTACTTTCTCTAAAGTGAGCATCATGCTTGGCTTTGGGAAAAACTAATAATTGAGTGGTATTTGGAAAAGCTTTGCGTAAATTGTTTCCAACAGAAATAGGAACCGCTCCATCTTTTTCTCCCCAAATCAATAAAGTAGGGGTTTTATCTATATTGTAGTTATAACCTTGATAAATAGATTGACGTTCAAATAAATAATCCATTTGCGCATCTCTTATCGTTTTTGTAGGCATAAAAAAGTGAGTAATTATTTTACGTTTTAATTTTTTTGTTGCTGGAAAGTCTCTCGACATTACGGCTTTTTTCATGCCATCAAAATCTGAAATAGTGGGAGGAACAATTACGTTTTTAATCGTTTTTACGCCCACTAAATTCGCCAAGCTATCTGCAAGTTGTCCCGAATAAAATTTTACTGGCCCATCAATAATAATTAATTTAATAATATCCTCATGATGTAATTGATTATACATAGCTGCCGTTAAGCCGCCATAGCTAAATCCCATCACATTTATTTTTGAGGTGACACCTAATTTTACTAATGCTTCATGAATTTGTTCTACTTGTAATTCTATTGAATAATTATTGGAAGCAGAAGTGCTTTCCCCAAAATAAATTAAATCTGGTAATATTAAATTAAAGTGTTTGGATAATTCCTTTACTTGACTTCCCCAATTGGTGCGAGCATTCGCTCCCATACCATGAAGCATTAATAAATAGGGCTTTGTGTTATCTTTGCTATAATGAAGATGTATGACTGCATTACTTGTTTTAATAAGCGTATCACCTTTTACATACTTATGAATATTTTTTGTAGCGTATTTATCCTGCCAACGAAATATGGCAGGCATTTTAGTTTGAGACCAAGAAGTAATAAAAGACAAAAGAAATAGAATATTTAAAACAGCGAATTTCATTTTAGAGCTTAATTGTTTTGAGCCACTTTATGGCCTCTTCTTCTTTGCTAAAAACTTTATAAGGTCTTTTAGGTTTATTAAATTTTAAATAAAAATTAGCAATAAGCTTGTAAGCAAGTGTATCAACCACAACAGCTGTAGCACCCAACATGGATTGATCTTCAATTTTTACGGCATTATCTCTTGCTTCTTTTGAAAGAGATACATTTTCTGCGGCAAAAAACATGAAGTGCATCAGCTTATTATCAGTAATTTCTTTGTAGTAGTCTAATAACCGCATCTGCAAAGGAATGTCTAAATTACAATCATCCTTAAATGTCACATACACAATATTGTTAGACTTCAATTGAAGGTTTACATCAGGATAGTCAAGTTTTTTGATAGTATATATTGTGTCTTTAGTATGCATCAAGATATTATGTTTGTAAAACTCCTACGTTATATTGTTTTGTTATTGGTGCATGATTTGCCGCTTCAATTCCCATACTGATTACTTTACGTGTATCTGTTGGATTAATAATTGCATCTAACCACAAACGAGAGGCGGCATAATATGGTGTTGTTTGCGTATCGTATTTATCTTTTGTTTTGTTGTATAATTCTGCTTCTTTTTCAGGAGTGATTTCTTCGCCTTTAGCTTTTAAACTAGCTACCTCAATTTGAACTAACACTTTAGCTGCTTGCGCTCCACCCATTACGGCTACTTGAGCAGTTGGCCAACCTACAATTAAACGAGGGTCGTAAGCTTTACCACACATGGCATAGTTTGCTGCACCATAAGAGTTACCAAGAATAATAGTGAATTTTGGTACTACTGAATTGGCCATCGCATTTACCAACTTAGCGCCATCTTTAATAATACCACCATGTTCGCTACGAGAACCAACCATAAATCCTGTAGCATCTTGTAAGAATACCAAAGGGATTTTCTTTTGGTTGCAGTTCATAATAAAGCGAGCAGCTTTATCAGCACTGTCGCTATAAATAACGCCACCAAATTGCATTTCGCCTTTTTTGCTTTTCACTACTTTACGTTGGTTAGCAACAATTCCTACTGCCCAACCATCAATGCGAGCGTATGTACAAACGATGGATTGTCCGTATAATTCTTTGTACTCATCATGCTCACCGTTATCTACAATTCGTTCAATAATGTCACGCATTTCATATTGTTTATCATTCAATATGCCATACATTTCTTTTTCATCTTTTTTAGGAAGAGCAGGAGTTTCTCTGTTAAAGCCAGCTTTATCATAATCGCCTACTTTACCCATAATGTTACGAATGCGTGTTAAGCAATCTGCATCATCTTTGCATTTATAATCTGTAACTCCACTAATTTCGCAGTGTGTAGTAGCACCACCTAAAGTTTCATTATCAATACTTTCTCCAACTGCCGCTTTTACTAAATAAGAACCAGCTAAGAAAATAGAACCAGTTTTATCTACAATCATGGCTTCGTCACTCATAATTGGTAAGTAAGCACCACCAGCCACACAACTTCCCATTACGGCAGATACTTGTAAAATACCCATGCTGCTCATGACTGCATTGTTACGGAAGATACGACCGAAGTGCTCTTTGTCAGGAAAAATTTCATCTTGCATTGGTAAGTAAACACCAGCACTATCTACTAAGTAGATAATTGGCAATCTATTTTCCATAGCAATTTCTTGTGCGCGTAAATTCTTTTTACCAGTAATTGGGAACCATGCTCCTGCTTTTACCGTAGCATCATTAGCTACTACAATACATTGTTTTCCACTCACATATCCAATAACAATCACTACGCCGCCACCTGGACAGCCGCCATGTTCTTCGTACATGCCGTAGCCAGCAAAAGCACCCATTTCAAAGCGAGGCGTATCTTTATCTAATAAAAAATCAATACGCTCGCGCGCACTCATTTTACCTTGTTCGTGTAATTTTTCGATGCGTTTTTTGCCACCGCCTTCGTATATCTTATTTAAACGTTGCTCCATTTGCGAAATCAGCAAACGCATTTTATCATCATTTTTATTAAATTCTAAGTCCATGGTATTTTGTTTATAAGAGCATAAATATAGCAAATGAATTAAATTATTTTATATACATTCGAATCAAAATAATTACCCTTGAGCGATTTAGATATACAACAAAAAGATAAGCAATATGTTTGGCATCCATTTACACATTTAAAATATGCCGAAATACCTGTTCAAATTGTAAAAGGTGAAGGCGCTTTTTTTTATGATTTAGATGGGAATAAATTATTAGATGCTATTTCGAGCTGGTGGGTTAATTTGCACGGGCATTGCCATCCTTATATTTCTCAAAAGGTTAGCGAACAATTACATACATTAGAACATGCTATTTTTAGTTCATTTACACATCAACCAGCCGTTACATTAGCTGAAAGACTCATAGGACATTTGCCTAAAAATCAATCTAAAATATTTTATTCAGATAATGGTTCTACAGCCGTTGAAGTAGGGTTGAAAATGGTATTGCAATATTGGCATAATCAAGGACTCCAAAAGAAAAAATTCATTGCTTTCGAAAATGGGTATCATGGTGATACCTTTGGTGGAATGAGTGTTGGCGCTCGAAATGTATTTAATAATGCCTTCGAAAATTTATTGTTTGATGTGATTCATATCCCTTTACCAGATATGGATAATATTGAGCAATTAAAAGATACTCTACGAAATTGGTTTACTAATCATAACGATATAGCTGGTTTTATTTTTGAGCCTTTGGTTCAAGGTGCAGCTGGGATGCAAATGTATGAAGCTCAGTATTTAGATGAACTTATTGCCATTTGTCAAGAACATCAGGTGGTTTGTATAGCCGATGAAGTCATGACTGGTTTTGGGAGAACAGGGGAGTTTTTTGCCTCCAATTATTTAACCAATAAGCCCGACATTATTTGTTTATCAAAAGGTTTAACGGGTGGTTATATGCCTTTGGGTGTAACCAGTTGTGCCCAATTTATTTACGATTCTTGTGTAAGTGATGATAAAACCAAAACTTTTTTTCACGGACATAGCTATACGGCAAATCCTACGGCATGTTCGGCGGCATTGGCTAGTTTAGATTTGATGGAAAAGGAAGAAACTTGGACTCAAATTCAACTCATTTCTCAATTAAATCAAGGCTTTGTATCAAAACATCAAAAACATAAAGCCCTCAAAGATATTAGAAGTAAAGGCACTATTTTGGCTCTTGAAATTAATACCGAAGAACACACTCATTATTTGAACAATGCTTCCGAAAGCACCGCCTCTTATTTCCTTAAAAATGGCATTATTGTAAGGCCTTTGGGTAATATTTTGTATTTAATTCCGCCTTACTGCATTACCGAAACAGAGCTAAAACAGGTTTTTGAGGTTATAGAGCGTTTTTTAGACCAATTATAGTTAATGCTTTTGAGCAATTATTTTCATAAAAAATGCTTGCTTTTACAATAAAAATCCTATTTTTGAGAGCAAATTTAGAACTAAACACTATCATATGAACATTCACGAGTATCAAGGAAAAAGTATATTAAAAAGTTTTGGTGTAGCTATTCAAGAAGGAATTGTTGCTGAAACTCCTGAGCAAGCAGTTGCTGCCGCTAAACAAGTTATGGAAACATACAAATGCGACGGTGTGGTTATTAAAGCGCAAGTTCACGCTGGTGGCCGTGGTAAAGGTGGTGGAGTAAAATTTGCACCAAATTTAGATAAAGTAAAAGAAGTTGCTACTAACATTATTGGTATGCAATTAATTACACCTCAAACGAGTGCTGAAGGTAAATTAGTAAGTAAAGTATTAGTAGCGCAAGATGTATATTATCCTGGTGCTAATCCAACTAAAGAGTTTTATGTAAGTATTTTATTAAACCGTTCAACTGGTCGTAATATTATTATGTACAGTACTGAAGGCGGAATGGATATTGAAGAGGTTGCAGAAAAAACACCTCATTTAATTTGGAAAGAAGAAATTGATCCTAAAGTTGGATTACGTGATTTCCAATGCCGTAAGGTTGCTTTTAACTTAGGTTTAAGCGGTAACGCTTTTAAAGAAATGACAAAATTTATTGCAGCATTATATAAAGCATACGATTCAACAGATTCATCGATGTTTGAAATTAATCCTGTTTTAAAAACTTCTGATGATAAAATTATTGCTGTAGATGCAAAAGTATCTATTGATGATAATGCACTTTACCGTCATAAAGATATTGAAGCGATGCGTGACGAAATGGAAGAAAATCCGGTAGACGTTGAAGCGCGTAAAGCAGAATTAAACTATGTGAAATTAGATGGTAACGTTGGTTGTATGGTTAATGGTGCTGGTTTAGCAATGGCTACAATGGATAT
>ERZ724516.2053-NODE-2053-length-11480-cov-3.473085_pt1 | contig 11480 bp, 8 predicted proteins | sample MGYA00376049_ERZ724516 | MGnify/ENA primary metagenome ERZ724516 (study PRJEB28724, sample SAMN07190886) | activated sludge metagenome | isolation source: activated sludge of sewage treatment plant in Hong Hong | place: USA: Christiansburg, Virginia | collected... | reverse complement strand
GGCAGATGATGCTGTTCGCGCAGGACGTGCTGGGCCGCGCGCCGGGCGGCACCACCCAGGTCTTCGGCGACCTGCGCACGTTGCGCGAGTTCATCCCGTCGCAGTTCGTCACCGCGTCCATGGACGCGCCTTCGGCACTCGTCTTTCTGGCCCTGTTGTACGCGTTGAGCCCGTGGCTGGGCACCTTGGCTCTGCTCGGGGCCTTCATCCAGGTGACGTTGGCCTGGATCACCGAGCGCAAGACCATGCCTTTACTGACCGAGGCCTCGGTGGCCTCGAGTAGTGCAATGACTTATGCCTCAAGCTCGCTGCGCAACGCGCCAGTGATAGAAGCCATGGGAATGGTCGATGCGGTGCACGACCGTTGGCAAAGCCGCCAGCGGCGTTTCCTTGGCCTGCAATCGGCGGCTTCCGACCATGCGGGAGTGACAACCTCACTCGCCAAGCTCGTGCAGACCATGCAGGGCTCGCTGCTGCTGGGTGCCGCCTGCCTGTTGATCCTTCAGAACGACCTGTGGGGCGGCAGCTCGATGATGATCATCTCTTCGATCCTCGGTGCGCGCGTGCTGGCACCCCTTTCCCAGATCGTCACACAGTGGCGCAGCTTGGTGACAGTGCGCGACGCATATCGCCGCCTCGCCCAGATCTTGCGCCAGTTTCCGGAAAAGTCCACTGGCATGTCGTTGCCTGCGCCGCAAGGCGTATTGACGGTCGAAGGCGTCATCGCTGGCGCTGCCGGCTCGAACGTGCCGATCCTGCGCAACGTCAACTTCGCACTGCGCCCGGGCGAGGTGGTGGCGGTCATTGGGCCGGCCGCAGCCGGCAAGACCACCTTGGCCCGGCTGCTAGTCGGCATGTGGCCGGCCAGCACTGGCAAGGTGCGCCTCGACGGCGCCGACGTGCACAGCTGGAACAAGGAAGAACTCGGCCCCCATGTCGGTTACCTGCCGCAATCGGTGGAGTTGTTCGACGGCACGGTGGCCGAGAACATCGCGCGTTTCGGCAAGGTCGACATCGACCGCGTGCGTGCAGCCGCTGAGCAGGCTGGCGTGCTGGAGGCGATCGAAGCCATGCCGCAGGGCTTCGACACCGCCATCGGCGATGACGGTGCGGTGCTGTCCGGCGGCCAGCGACAGCGCATCGGCCTGGCACGCGCTGTCTATGGCGACCCGCGCCTGTTGGTGCTCGACGAACCCAACTCGAGCCTCGACGAGGCCGGCGAGGAGGCGCTGCTGAAGCTGCTCCAGGCGGCCGCGGCACGCGGCGCCACGGTGGTCGTGATCACGCACCGCACCAACATCCTGGCGGCGGTTAGCAAGCTGTTGGTACTGCGTGACGGGCAGGTGGCGGCCTTCGGCCCACGTGACGAGGTTGTGGCGGCGTTGAAGAAGGCCGCTGAACAGGCGGCCGGTGCGAAAGACGCGCTGAAAAAGCCCGGCCAGGTGCCGGCCCAGATGAAACGGGGCACGCCATGATGGCACCGGCATTCTTCAAACGCAGCCTGCTCGGCCGCAGCCTGTGGGACTTCAGGCGCGAGTTCCTGTGGTGCGGAGTTTTCAGCTTCTTCTCCAACGTGCTGCTGTTGACCTCCACGCTGTACATGCTGCAGGTCTATGACCGGGTGTTGCTCAGCGGCAGTGAACTGACGTTGCTGGCCCTGTCGCTGATCGCCGTACTCTTCTATCTGATGATGGGTTTCGCCGACTGGATCCGTTCTCGTCTGATGGTGCGCGTGAGCGCCAAGTTCGACGATGCGCTGAGCAGCCAGGTGTTCCGCGCGGCGTTCGAGGCGGTGTTGAACAAGCCCGGAAAGAGCCCGATGCAATCGCTGAACGACCTGACGACGCTGCGCCAATTCGTTACCGGCAATGGCGTGTTTGCGTTCTTCGACACCCCCTGGACACCGATCTACATCCTCGTGCTGTTCATGATGAACCCCTGGCTGGGTTGGACCGGCGTGGCCTTCACGGTGATGATGTTCGGCTTGGCTTGGATTTCGCACCGGGTCACCGCACCGCTGCACAAGGCCGCTGGCGACGCAGCCGCCGACTCCAACGCCTACCTGGCCAGCAAGCTGCGCAACGCGGAGACGGTGGAAGCACTCGGCATGCTCGGCAACCTGCGCCGCCACTGGCTGGACCTGCACGAACGCATGCTCGCGCGCACCGAGCTGGCGTTCGAGAAAGGCCGCCGCCTGCAGGCCGTGGTGAAGTTCGTGCAGAACAGTCAGCAGTCGCTGATCCTCACGGTGGGCGCCCTTCTCGTCATCGATGGGCAGATCGGTGTCGGCGCGATGATCGCCTGCAACGCGCTGCTCGGCAACGCACTGCGGCCCATGAGCTCGTTGGTTGGCACCTGGAAGATGGCCATCGACGCGCGCCAGGCCTACGGTCGGCTGGAGACCATGCTCGAAGACAACCCCGAGCGCCCTGCCGGACACGTGCCGGCCGAGGTGCTGGGCCAGGTCACGCTGCGCGACCTGGTGGCCAAGGCGCCCGGCCGCGACACATTGATCCTGCACGGCCTGAACGCCGAGTTCAAGGCCGGCGAAGTGGTCGGCATCGTCGGCCCGTCCGGCGCCGGCAAGTCGACGCTGGCGCGTTGCCTGATGGGCATCTGGCCCGGCGTCAATGGCCAGGTGCTTCTCGACGGCGTGGCGGTCGACCAGTGGTCGCGCCGCGAACTCGGGCCGCACCTGGGCTACCTGCCGCAAGACATCGAGATGCTCGACGGCACGATTGCCGAGAACATCGCGCGCTTCGGCCCGGTCGACCCGGGGCAGGTGATCGACGCCGCGACACGCACCGGCATCCACGAAATGGTGCTGCGCTTTCCCAAGGGCTACGACACGCCGATGGGCGAGGCCGGCAACCTGCTCTCCGGCGGCCAGCGCCAGCGCATCGGCCTGGCGCGAGCCATCTACGGCAACCCGACGGTGGTGGTGCTCGACGAGCCGAACGCCAACCTCGACGACGCCGGTGAAGCCGCCCTCGTGCGCGCCGTGCGCGAGCTCAAAGGCCAAGGCAAGACTGTCTTCATGATCGTGCACCAACTCAAGCTGCTCGCCATGGCCGACCGCGTGCTGATGCTCGAAAGCGGGCGCATCTCCAAACTGGCCGGCGTCGTGGTCCAGACCCAAGCACCCATGATCGAAGCACAAGCATGAACACCACCACGCTGCAATCGCCCTCCATCTCGGCCAAGGGCCAGGCCACCGACGCGGAAGTCACCGATGTAGACGACCTCGCTGCCCGCACCGACACGCGAGCGCCGATCCGGCTGGGCTTCTGGGTCCTGTTCGTCGGATTCGGTGCCTTCCTGACCTGGGCCGCACTGGCGCCGCTCGACGAGGGCGTATCCGCACCCGCCACGGTCTCGATCGAAACCCGGCGCAAGACCATCCAGCACCTGCAAGGCGGCGTGGTGCAGTCAGTCCTGGTCAAGGAGGGTCAGGTGGTCAAGCGCGGCGACGTGTTGGTCGTGCTCGACGATGCGACCAGCCGAGCGAACTACGAAGCGGCGCGCCAGAACTATCTGATGCAGCGTGCGCTCGAGTCGCGCTTGTTCGCCGAGACGACCGGTGCTGCATCGATCGCATTCCACCCCGACTTGCTTGCCAAGCCGGAGGAATTCGCGATCCAGCACATGCGTGTTCAGCAGCAGGTCTTTGCATCACGGCGTGCAGCCCAGTTTGCAGAAATCTCCGCCGCCCAACAAGGCATCGTCGGCATCGAAGGGCAGATCGTGGGCATGACCCGCATGCTGGAGAGTCGGCGCGCTCAGGCAGCATTGCAGTCCAGCCAGGTCGCCAACGTCAAGGGCCTGGCCGACGAGGGATTTGCGCCACGTAACCAGGCACTGCAACTCGAGCAGGCGCAGGCTGAATTGAGCAGTTCTCTGGCCGACCTGGAAACCAACATCCAGCGCCAGCGCAGTAATATCGCCGAGACACGCCTGCGCATTGCTCAAAGGCAGCAAGAGTTCGTCAAGGAGGTCTCGACCCAACTCGGCGATGTGCGTCGCGAGGTCCAGGCCAACCAGGAGCGCCTGGTGGCCGTCACCGCCGATCTGGCCCGAACCCAGATCCGCGCGCCGGTTGACGGCCAAGTGGTGGCTCTTGGCCTGAGCAGTGCAGGCGGCGTCGTTACACCGGGTCAGAAGCTGATGGACATCGTGCCGCGCGGTGAATCATTGCTGCTTGACGCCAAGGTGCCGACAGCGGTGATCGATCGCGTGAAGCCTGGCGACATCGCCGAGGTGCGCTTCAGCAACTTCGCCAACTCTCCGCAACTGGTGGTCGAAGGCAAGGTGCTGTCTTTGTCAGGCGACGCTGTCAGCGAGCAGGCCGGTTCGCAGATGCTGACCTACTACCTCGGCCGTGTCGAGATCACGAGCCAAGGTCTGAAGGCTCTGGGCCGACACAGCATGCAGCCGGGCATGCAGGCTGAAGTGCTGATTCGCACCGGAGAGCGTTCGCTGCTGACCTACCTGCTGCATCCGCTCACGAAACGCATCGCCGCTGCGATGACCGAGGAATGAGCATGCGATGCAACGCGTTGACGCTGGCCATCGTTGCGCTGACCGCAATGGCCAGTTCGGCCCGAGCGCTGACATTCGACGAGGCCTACCGCGCCGCACGCTCCTTTGATGCCAAATTGCAGGCTGCCGGATACGAGCGCGATGTCGCCAAAGAAGCTGTCGGCGTCGCCCGCGCCGGCCTTCGGCCGACGGTCACCGCCACGATGTCCGAGTCGCAGGTTACTGGGGTTCGCACCTTTTCGAATGCATCGAGTCAAGAGGTGCGCGTGCGCACCGACTACTTTGCTCCACAGGCAAGCCTATCGATGCGCGCGCCGATCATCAACCTCGAGGCGAGCAGCAACCTGCGCCGTGTCGAAGCGCAGGCCGTCGGCGCAGACGCAATTTGGCGGGTGCGAAGCGTGGAGATGGTCGAGCGGCTCGGTATGGCCTTTCTGGATGTGCTGCTGGCTCGCGAGAACATGGTTCTTGCAGACAATCAGGTGATTGCGCTTCAGGGTCAGCTGACACGTGCGGAGCAGCGCCTCAAACGCGGCGAGGGCACTCGCACCGACATTGCACAGGCGCAGTCGGCGTTGGAACTGGCCCGAGTGAAGGTCCTGGAGGCCGCCGACCAGATGGCACTTGCGCGCCATTCGATGCGTCGAGTCGCTGGCCTCGACGTATCGCTGCAGACACCGAGCGCGTCGACAATTGACTTTGAGCCGCCGGCACTGGTGCCCGCCGAAGCATCGGATTGGCTGGAACTGGCGCTGCGCAACAACCCCTTGATCTTGGCCGGCAAGCAGTCCATCGAGGCCGCGCGCTTTGCCGTTCAAGGTCGACGGGCAGGGCACTATCCTCGTCTGGATATCGTGGCCAGCGCGTCCCGGTCGCAGAATGATTCGATCAGCAGTCTGAACCAATCCAGCCGTCTGAACTCCGTGGGCTTCCAGTTGACCTTGCCGTTGTACAGCGGCGGCGGTGTCGACGCATCTGTGCGCCAATCTGCGGCCGAGTTGCAGCGAATCGAGGAGGAAGTACGGTCTGATCGAGAGGGAGTCGAACTCGACGTGCAGCGCTCGCACCGCACCCTGATCAGCGGAGCCAGCAAGATCGCGGCACAGCGAAATGCACTTCGGGCCAGCGAAGTGGTTCTCGAAGGCATAGGAAAGGCTCTTGCAGCCGGGCTGGCGACGGCCGTTGACGTGTTGGACGCGCAGAGCCGGGTGTACCTCGCTGCACGCGACTTGGCGCAATCACGTTACGACTACTTGCTCGCCAGGCTGCGCCTATTGGCGCAGGCCGGCACGCCGGCCATGGAAGTCGTACAAGACATCGACCGCCTTCTGGCGACCTCGCCGTTGGCTGCCCCCACCACACGAACCGCCCCATGATGCTCACTAAAAAGTGCCCCCTGCTGGCTCGGGCTCTGATGTTGGCCGCCCTGCTGCTCACCGCCTGCGGCGGCAACGAGGGTGGTCCCACGGTGACGAACATGTCGGCAGCCGACATTCGATACAACGGTACGATGACCGTGTCTGTCAGTGGCCGCTTGCTTGGCGAGGGCGTCACCTTGACTGCCGACAAGGGCTGCGAGAACTTCGCCAAGAAGACCGGTGGTGACAACGAGGCGGTGCAGTTCACCTGCCGGGTCACTGCTGCCGGCGATGTTTTCGTGAGGGCTCGCAATTCGGCAGACGATACGATTGCATCTCTGCGTGTCGAAGTGCCGTTGCCGCAGGTGACCTTGGCCACGACCGCGGGTACCATCGTTGTCGAACTCGACCCGACCAATGCGCCACTCACGGTCGCCAATTTCGTTGCATACGTATCGGCTAAGTTCTACGATGGCATGATCATCCACCGGGTCGATGACCAGTTGTTTCAATCCGGCACGTACCTGCCGGGGCCAAAGGCCAAGGTTCCTAACCGCACTCCGATCCTGCTGGAATCGAACGTTGGCCTGAAAAACCTCCGCGGCGCTATTGCGATGGCACGCCTTGACGGCCAACCGGATTCGGCACTAGCCGAATTCTTCGTCAACACCCGAGACAACCCAGAATTCGATCGCCAGAACAACGAAAATCCTGGCTACGCAGTCTTTGGCGCGGTGGTCAGCGGGCTCGATGTGGTGGATAAGATCAAGGCCGCTGCGGTGCGGAGCGTTACGCTCGACGGCAGCAATGTCCTGCTTTTGAATGTCCCTGTAGTTGACATCAGGATCACCAACATCACGCAGACGCGATAGTGGGTATCCGATCGCTCACTCTCGCTTGGCCGCTGGCCAAGAAGGAGATACTGGCACGCTACAGGGGCAGTGTCTTAGGGCTGGCTTGGGCCCTGCTAGTGCCTCTTGGAATGCTGCTGGTTTATACCGCCGTTTTCCAAGGCGTGTTCAAAGCACGCTGGAGCGGTGCGCCTGCTGGCGGCGGTGACTATGCACTGCGCTTGTTCGTTGGGCTGACGGTCTTTAGCGGTACTGCCGAGGTAGCTTCGCGCGCAGTTCGTCTCATGCAGGATCACGCCAATCTCGTCAAGCGCGTCGTATTCCCGCTCGAGCTTTTGTCGCTTTCCTTGGTGTTGCAATCCGCCGTTCATGGACTGATGCAGACACTTGTTCTGGCACTGCTGGCAATCGCCATCGGTGACGGCGTGCGCTGTAGCTGGCTGTGGGTGCCCATGGTCTGGGCCTGGGTGCTGTTGCTGCAACTGGGCCTGGCGTGGCTGTTGTCGGCCCTGGGCTGCTACCTTCGCGATCTGCAGCATGTGTTGCCGCCCGTCTTCGGTGGTCTGATCTTCCTCAGCCCTGTGTTTTATGCTCGGGATGCCGCTCCTGGCGCGTTGCGCCTGCTGCTCGACCTCAACCCTCTAACCCTGCCGATCGAATGCCTGCGAGCCGCGTGGTTCGGGGGGCGCATCGAGCTGCCGGCGGTTGCAGGTTCATTGCTGGGCATGGTGGTGTTCGTGCTGATGGCACGTTGGACGTTTGCACGCTTACGCCCTGGATTCGCGGACCTGCTGTGAAACACGGCGACGATACAGTCATCCACCTGCGCGGCGTCTACAAAGACTACTCGTTGGAGTCGCGGCCATTGCGCCGCCTGTGGGAGCAGATGCTGCACCGCCGCCCGAGCGGGGCCGTCCACCATGCACTGCAGCCGCTGGATCTTGTCGTACGCAAAGGCGAATCGATTGGTGTGATCGGCCGCAACGGTGCGGGCAAGTCGACGTTGCTGCAACTGCTCTGCGGCGTCCTCGATCCAACCGGCGGTTCGCGTGAAGTCCGCGGGCGCATCGCAGCTCTGCTCGAACTCGGCGCCGGTTTCAATCTGGACTTGACCGGCCGCGAAAACGTGAGGCTGAACGGTGCGCTTTTGGGCTTGAGCGCTGCGGACATCGAACAACACCTGCCGAGGATCGTCGACTTCGCCGATATCGGCACATTCATCGACCAGCCGGTACGCAGCTATTCCAGTGGGATGTTCGTGCGCTTGGCGTTTTCGATGGCCACCAGTGTCGATCCCGACATTCTTGTAATCGACGAGGCGTTGTCGGTGGGTGATGGTGCGTTCGCGCGCAAATCGTTCGATCGCATCATGTCACTGCGCGACGCCGGCAAAACCATCTTCTTTTGCTCCCACGCGATGCACCCGATCGAGTCCATCTGCTCGCGTGTGCTGTGGCTGGAGGACGGGAAGTTGCAGATGGCGGCCAGCCCGGCTGATGCGGTGGCGGCCTACAACAACTTTCTGGCCTCTCGAGAGGCGGAGACCTTCCCAGGGGCGGCACCCGTGAAGCAGCACGCAGCCCCGGCGCGCATCTCTTCGTATGCAGTGTCAGTGGATGGTCAAGTCGCGCGCGTTCTGGCGCTTCAGTCGGCCGTGTCGGACCTGAGTGTCTCTATCGACTTCGAGGCCGATCCGGGCTTGCCGACGCCGACAGTAGCGGTAGGCATCGTCGCGCGTAACGGCAGCGTCGTTGCCAGCGCCGGCAGCCACAACGACGGCATGTTGTTTTCGGTGTCGGCTGAAGGCCGAGGCCGCGCCTGCTTGCTTTTTCCCCGATTGCCGTTGCTCAAGGGCGAGTACTTCCTGCGGCTGTTCCTGATGTGCGAGCGCGGCATTCACATCTATGAGCACGTCGATCAGGTGGCAGAGATCGTCGTCAGCCAACACGGCCTCGAACAAGGCTATGTCAGGCTGCCTCATGAGTGGCCGGGTGCAACGCGGGTCAGTGGATGACGAATGCGTGCGCCGCAAACACGTCGTCGGCTTTGCAGGCATTGGCGACACGTGTGCTGGAGACGGAGCAATGGCCGCTCCTGGAGCACTTGTACGAACAGGTCTTCGGCCATGTGCTGCCACGTGAGCTGACCGCCTGGAAATACGCGCCTGGACGCGGGCTGTCGGTGGCAGTTCTCGACATTCGCGATGCGACCAAGCCGCAAGCACTGGCTCATTGCGGCTTGATGTTCCGCGACTTGCTGGTCCAGGGTCGCGCCGCACGTGCGGCGCAGATCACCGACTTGATGGTGGCCCCATCCGCTCGCGCCGGGCTGGCGCGTGGCGGCTCTCCGTTCGCGAAGGCGGTCGCGTTGGCGTTCGAGCAGCTTGGCGGTCCCGCCAATGCGGGCAACCCGGAGCGCATCGTTTACGGGTTTCCCAGCGGTCGCGCCATGCGTCTGGGCGAACGTCTGCACCTCTTTCGTGAAGTTGACCAAGTCCACGAATTGCATTGGGCGCCCCGTCCCGGGCCGCTTCCAGCACGACTGGACGGGCCCGACAGCGCCGCAATCGTCGATGCCTTGTGGGAAACGATGCGCCGCGATCTGGGCGGCAGCGTCGTTGGTGTTCGCGATGCCCAGTGGTTTCTGCCGCGCTACCTCGAGCATCCGACGCGCAGCTACCAGGTCCACGTTGTGCGGTCCCGTTGGTGGGGCTACCCGCAGGCGGTGCTGGCGACACAGACAACCGCTCAGGGGCTCGAGTTGTCTGACTGGGTCGCACCGCTTCGCCATACTGCGATGCTGCTGCGCGCTGCGCGTGCGCTGGCAGCGCATCAGCGCGCGAAACTGCTGCACGGATGGATGACGCGCCGGCACCTTGCGCTTATGGCACCGGAGGCACAAGCGGTCAGTGCGACGGAGTTCCGTATCCTGGCACGCGGCGACATCTCAGCCGACGCGTTCGCGCTTCAGCAAAACCGCTGGTGGCTGACACCCGGCGACACCGACTACCGCTGATGGATCCCGACTTCGAGCGATTCGCCACTGACTATCAACGCTTTTTTGCCGTTGCGCGGCGCTGGGCGAGCTGGGCACGCTTTGGGCCCACAAGTTCCGACTTCTGGCTTTGCGGTCCGCTCGGGAAACGATTCAGCCCCTATCGTCCGCGCGGCGCATCGACGATGGCGTCGATGCGCGCAGCGCTGGGTTTGGACGATCGCCAGGCCCAATCCGCGTGGCAGCTTTGGCTCGCGAGCCATGGTTTGTTCGCGCTGACCGTGTATCGCTATGGCACCCTGAGCAAGCGCTGGCTGCAGCACCAGTTGCTCGTGGACCAGCCCGAAGCCCTGCGCGCGATCGTTGCGCAAGGTGGTCTCGTCCTGACTGGACACACTCACCACCACAACACGCTGGGCAGCGTGTTGGGCCTTTCGGGCTGCCACATCACCGGTCTCGCGTCGTCGGCGACGGGGTCACCTTTGTACCCCTATATCGGCGAGGTGATCGAGCAAATCAACAATGGGTCAGCGCGCCACTTTGGCGGCGGCAGCTACCTGTACACCGACGAACTGAAGACGCTGGTGCGAGAGACAAAGCGGCTGTATGCCGACCGAAAAGTCATAGTTAGCTTGTGCGACTTCTCGCAGTCGGCGCCGGGTGCGGACGCTCCAAGCGTGACATTGCTTGGCCGCGAGCTGCAACCACCTACCGGTGCGATCGATCTGGCGCAACGCTTCGGCGTGCCGATCCATGCGGCATTCCTGTTTCCGCATGGCCGCCAACTGCGCCTGGTGATGCGCCGCCTCGATGCGTCTGCTCCGGCCGGCATCGTGCTGCAGCAGTACTTCGATACGCTGGCCCAGACTCTGTCCGCCTTTCCTTGGTCGTGGCAAGGTTGGGACTGGTTCCATACACTTCCCAGCGCTGATACGCTGGCTGCCAACGCTGGCGCAAGCTCAACTCTCAATGACTGATATCAAGACGTATCAAGACACAGGTGCCCTGGCAACGATGGTCGACATAACGGCGGTCTGGAATCGTTGCCACCCGCACCTGGTTCCGCTTGACGACGTGCTGTCGCTGGACGCAGCTGATCAATGCAGGCTGCCCGACGGCAATCAAGGGGTCAGGCTGCTGGCAAATTTGCGCCTGGGTGGTGAAGACTGGTTGGCTGCCGCACCGGTGGCCTACGACCGAAAGCGCGGGCGCTTCCACTTTCTCGAAGCCGACCGGCATTTGCTGCTGGCTGACCGGCCAGAATTGAAATTCGCCGAGGTCGATGCGGTCGATGCTCGCCTGTGGTTTCGCGAACCTACCTTTCTGAATATCGAACCGACCACACGCTGCAACTTCAATTGCTGGTATTGCGTGGGCCGACACATGGAGCAGCAGGACATCCGCGTCGACGATTTCGCGAAGGTGCTCGACAACTTTCCGACAGTGCGCACGGTGGCCCTGGTCGGCGAAGGCGAGCCGTTGATGCACAAGGGCTTCTTCGAGATGGCCGACATCGCGCGGGAGCGCGGCGTCAAGGTCATGATCATCAGCAACGGTTCGACGCTGAGCCGCAGCGTGGTGCAAAAGCTGTGCGAGAGCGAGGTTGCTTTTGTCTCGATCTCGATCGATTCGGCCGATCCCCGGACCTTTGCCGAATCTCGCCTCGACGGCGACCTCGAGCAGGTTTGGCGCGGCATCCGCACCCTTCGCCAGTACCGGGACGAGCATGGCTACAAGT
>ERZ724516.2044-NODE-2044-length-11499-cov-3.885704_pt1 | contig 11499 bp, 15 predicted proteins | sample MGYA00376049_ERZ724516 | MGnify/ENA primary metagenome ERZ724516 (study PRJEB28724, sample SAMN07190886) | activated sludge metagenome | isolation source: activated sludge of sewage treatment plant in Hong Hong | place: USA: Christiansburg, Virginia | collected... | reverse complement strand
AAATGCTGATCACTGCCGTCGCCAAAATGACGGTCAAGAGTAACGCATTCGAATTCATCGATTTTCACGGTGGTGGTGATGACCTAGCTCGCTTGTTTGATGCCAAGGGGGCAAACGCGATGAAGATTCCCGATTACTACATTCGGGGTTCGATCACGCAAATGGATGACAACTCAGTTCGCAAGAACAGTGGAGGCGGAATTGCCACCTCGTTCTTTGATTTCGGCCTTTCGGCCGATGTTTCATACGACCTGATCAGTATGGACATGAGTATCGGCGATGCTTCGTCGCGCAAGATTCTGCCGCAGACCAGCACATCCAATACCATGGTCATCACCAAGACCGGTAAATCCGGCGAGGCCGGCGCCAAGATCGGCAAGGTCGGCTTAGCTTTCAATATGGATTTCAGCCGCTCCGAAGGCCTCGGGGCGACGACACGCTCACTGATTGAACTCGGCATGATCGAAACGCTGGGCAAGTTCACCCAGGTTCCCTACTGGCGTTGCCTGGATGCCGACATCACGAATCCGGTCATTCGCGAGCAGGCACTGGAAACATTCGACACCCTGAAAGAAAGCGAAAAGGTCAGCTTCGTTCAGCGCAAACTGGGGGGCAGCATGAAACGCTACGCAGGCCCGATTGATGGTCGGATGAACGATGCTCTGAAAGATGCCATCCTCGAATACCAAGCGCAAAACAATCTGATCGCCGATGGCCGAGTCAACTTTGACCTTTACTCGAACCTGCTGGATGACGTCCAGAATGTTCTGGCCTATGTGCCCAGCACGCCGCCAGCCAAATCTGCCGCGCCGATTGCCCCGGTAGCTTCAGCACCACCACAGGCGCCAGTGCAACAACAAGCGCCAGCCTCGTTCCGGGTCAATCTCGAGAGCGACAAGGGTTCAAAACCAACCTACAAAATCGGCGACTTCCTCAATATGTCCCTATCTCTGTCGGGTGATGGAACCGTTTATTGCTATTACGAAGACATCAATCGTACGGTGGCACGAATTTTCCCGAATCAATTCTTCGGCAACCCAACCTTGCGTTCCGGCAGTACAGTCCGACTCCCCAGTGGCGGTTTCAAGATCCGCTTCGACCAATCTGGCAAGGAACGGGTGGCTTGTATCGGCGCTGACCGCGAAGTCGTCGTACCGTCAGCACTGAAGGGAACACGAGATCTCTCGCCGCTACCGGTGCGCTCGCTTGACGAAGTGGTCAATCAATTCCGGCAAGGCAACCCGGCTGCAATGACCAGCTACATCGACATCACGGTAGTTCGTTGATACGACTTCCCCATGCCATCGCTGAAGTCCGGGCTTTTCTTACCAAGCGTTCTGTTGCTGACGATGGCCTCGTCAGCTCTGGCGGAAGGCGATATGCCATCGCACGATGTCATCCAGATGGCGGAATTGATTGTTGGTCCAGAAAAGGCACCAGCCCGGCCGTCTTCCGCTCATACGCAACGTGAGCGTGCCGGCAGCTACCAAAGCGCGCCGGTGAATCCGGAGAATGACGAGGTCGGTGTTCTCGCACCAAGAGGGGGCGCTCCGGCAGAGGAACGTGCTTACGACAACCGCACCAAGGCGCGCTCTTATCAGCAGGGAGGCGATATACCCTCCCCCATCCCGATGCCCGCTGTCATCGGTAACGACACCACTCAAACACGAGGCGTTGAAAACAGGAACAAGGCTCGGGCATATGCTGGTACGGGCAATGCTCAGGAAATGGACTTGAGTCATGTGGGCCGGGACGGTATTCCCCTGGTTCCCTGTCGCGATGTGGACAATGTTTCCGGCCGCATTGGCGACGATTCACTGTCGGGGAGTCTTGTTTATATTGTGCGAAACGGTCAGCAAATTAAAGTTCGCTGCAAGTAGCAGGGCGTGTCAACCCAAGGGCTGGATGGCGCGTTAAGCTAGTACAAGAGCATTTAGAAACCGGAGACTGTCGTTCAATGAAAATGGCTGTTGTGATTCCTCTTTTCTTCTGCTTGCCGGCCCTCACAGCGAACGCCCAGATTTCGGTTGATGTTTCGGGATTGGGGGTAAAAGTGCAGACGGGATCCGGAAAAGGGAGTTCGGTCGCTGCCAATTCAGCGGGAACGATAGAGCAGGATGTCCAGATGGACGGTATTGCCGTGATCAACGGCGAGGTGTTTATTGATGGCGAAAAGGTTCCCAAGGGAAAATCGCCCTACACCGCGAAAAAATCAGGCAAAACCTATCTGATTAAATGGGGAAAGGACGGCAATGTTGCAGTTCAGGAAAAATAGCCTCATCACCCTCTGCCTCACGGGTTTGCTGGCTGCATCGGCGGAGGCTGTCATCGTTGTCGATTACAGCACCGTGAGCCCTCCCCCGCCCGCTGGCCTGGGATCGCGCTTTGTGCCACTGGCGCAAAGCGAACCGGCTTACTTGATGCAGCGGAGCAACGCGTGGCGTACCTATAACAAGACGGATCCTAAAACGGGTGCGATGCTGGTCTACCCTTGGGTGACCGGATCGGTTGGAGCGCCGACCTCATTACGTCAAGTTGAGGTTCGAAACAATATTTCACGTGCTCACGTGTATCGCCTAAGATGAGTTTAAGAACAGGGCGAAAAGGAGATAAGAGTGGGAAATAGATTCAAAGCCGCTGGTGGGCGCATCCGGACAGTGTTAGGCGTTGGCTCATTGCTGTTCATACTGCAATCGGCTTGGGCTCTGGATGTCGTAAGAGGTGATTTCCAGCAGATTCTGAATACTCGTACCGATACCATGACTGTCTGGCAAGTAGCCGACAATCCGAATATCTACGTCTTTGATTTTCCCGGTCTGAGTTATCAGGGACGCAGTTTCAACCGCATTACCCAATTTACCGAACAACAAACCACCGAGCCCTATCCAAAGGTATTGGGAAATCAGGAGCTTGCTCGATACATCGAGGCAGCTCGGCGAACGGCCGCTGATTTCGCCTTTGGTCATGATGTTTTGATCGGGGAAATGGTTCAGTTTTACAATTTTGCACTGCGCGACAAGGTTGAATTGAATCCGGAGGAAATCGTTATCCGCGATTTCCTCATCGAGCAAGGTTTGATTCGCTTATGGCGCGGCTTCTATCAGGCAATGCGGCCGGACGTCGTCGTTCTTGCGGTTCCGCAGACTCAGGATCGGAAGGCTGGCGAGCCGATGGTGTCGGCCGGTGCGCGCTATGCCATTCTGCTGCATGAACTGGCCCATGGCGAGTACTACTCCAATATGCATTACGCCAAATTCTGCCAGCGCTTCTGGTATGAAACGCTGACTGACAATCAGCGGGAATCGTTCAAGCGCTTTCTTGCAAATTTCAATTACGCCGTGAATAACGAAGAACTGCTGATCAACGAGATGCAGGCTTATCTAATGTTCACTCCGGATCCAAAATCTTTCAGTGCCCGCAAGCTGGGTGTTTCCGACGCCGAACTGCAATCGATGCGTGAAGCATTCCGTCGTGGCAGCCCACCAACTCACTTGCCGATGCGCCTGTTGGGAGGAATGTAATGATGAAATATTTGAGCGTGATGCTGTTGTCGATGTCCTTGATTGCCGGTTCGGCGATTGCTCAAACCAGTCAGCGGACAAAAATCCAAGGCAATACGGAAATCAATGCTACAACCAACAATATGACTGCTGTTGCTGCCGGTGAGGGTAACGTGGCAAAAAATCGCGTCGGCGTGGTTCAGGGCGAACAAAAAGGTAATACCAAGATCAATGTTGCGGCAGGTAATGTGACAACGGTTGCCGTTGGTCGAAACAGAAAAGCATGTACCAATATTGGAGGAAAAGTCAGTGATGAATGCAAATAAACGATTGACAACCCTTGTTATTGCCTCGGTGATGTCCTTCACGACAGGTAGTGCCTTCGCGGTACAAAATCTCGATGCGCACGGTAACCAAAAGGTTAACAGTGCCATGGCAAAACGTTGGTCGATGCAGGAAAAGGGACAGAAAACGCCAACCGACGAAAAGCAGGTGGTTAACGTCGGTAGCAGAAAACAAGGCACCTGTAACCTCAATGTCGGAACAACACCGGCCAATGACAACCGTTATGGCCGCAAGTCCAACGACGTTGTCGTCGCAACCAAAGACGTCATCAATGTTTGTAAGTGAGAGAGCAATGAACAAGATTTCAAGGGTTTTGATGGGCTTGCTGTTGGTCGCTGGCGTGGGTTTTGCCCAAGCAGCATCGGATGAAGAAAAGCTCAAGGAACTCGAGCGGGCAATGAATACCCCTTCGGAGTCCGGGATGCAAAAACCCAAGATGCGCACGCGTGCCATCGTCTTCGATAATCAGCCGCAGGCTGCAGAGCCAGCAGCCCAAGTGAATCAGGCAGTAACGGGACCCCGTGACTGCGCGTCCTTGCCGCCGGATGTCCGCACGGTCGGTGTCGATTTTGCGATTCAGTTCAACGCTGGCAGTGCGACGGTTTCCCCTGCCTCGGAAGGTACGCTGGGCCAGATCGCAAAAGTCCTCGCCCTCTCGCCGGATCGCTGCGTGATTGTCGAAGGACATACCGACGTGAGTGGCAACTTTGACAAAAACATGGCACTGTCCCGCGACCGTGCCGCCTCGGTGGTGAATTTTATTTCCATCCGCAATGGAATCGATCGGAAGCGCCTCGTGCCTGTTGGCAAGGGCTCGACCGAAACGATGCAGAACCTCGACGCGCGCGATCCGAAGAATCGTCGCGTGGTTTTCAAGGTAGTAACTGGTTGATTTTTCCCCGCAGTACTTTTTATTTGATACAGGAGACTCACATGCGTTTGATTTCTATCATGATTGCTGCTGCCGTTGTTGCTTCCCCGGCTTTTGCTCAACAGACCCAGCGTTCCAGCAATCCGCAGGGCGTTCAGATCCAGGGCAACACCAATATCAATGCCGAAAACAAGAACGTGACCGCCGTCGCTGTCGGCGAAGGTAACGAAGCCAAGAACACCACCGGCGCCATCAAGGGCGGCACCCAGATTCAAGGCAACACCAACATCAAGGCTTCGCAGAAGAACGCGACCGCTGTTGCTGTCGGCAAGAACAACACCGCTGCCAATGAAGCTGGCGTGATCGGCGGCAAGTAATTCGTCTTACCCGTAGTCAATACAATTACACTCTGGAGGTAATACCTATGCGCATTCAACTCGCTCTCGTTGCTCTGGCTTCTGCCGTCATTTCCACTGGTGCTTTCGCTCAGGCCTCCCAGGCTGGTCCGAAGGGTTCCATGTCCTCCCCGAACGCTCAGGGCGTTCAGATTCAGGGCAACACCAATATCAACGCCGAAAACAAGAACGTGACGGCTGTCGCTGTTGGTGAAGGCAACACCGCCAAGAATACGACTGGCGCCATCAAGGGCGGCACCCAGATTCAGGGCAACACCAACATCAAGGCTTCGCAGAAGAACGCGACCGCCGTTGCTGTCGGCAAGAACAACACCGCTGCCAATGAAGCTGGCGTGATCGGCGGCAAGTAATTAACTGATACTTGGCCGTCAAGGCCAAAACGGTTAAAAATAGCGGCTGGTCGGGATTTTCCCGGCCAGCCGATTTTCTTTGGAGCGGACTACCATGAGCGACCCCCTTTACCTGGCCAAATCCGAAGACGGTTATCCTGCCCTACTGCCGCAAATGGCGAATCGTCACGGTCTGATCACTGGCGCTACCGGTACCGGCAAGACGGTGACCCTGCAATCCATCGCCGAGCGTCTTTCCTATGCCGGCGTTCCGGTATTCATGGCCGATGTCAAAGGCGATCTTTCGGGCGCGGGTGCAGCGGGTGTCGTCAGCCCCAAACTACAAAAGCGCATAGAGGAACTGGGCCTGGAAGGATTCGTTCCCTATGCCAATCCGGTCGCTTTCTGGGATGTCTTCGGACAGGGTGGCATTCCGGTGCGCGCCACCATTTCCGACATGGGGCCGCTGCTCCTTGCCCGCCTGCTCAACCTTAACGATACGCAAACCGGCGTGCTGCAACTGGTCTTCAAGATTGCCGACGATCAGGGCCTCTTGCTGCTCGACCTGAAGGATTTGCGTGCCATGATCCAGCACGTTGGCGAGAACGCCAAGACCTTCACCACGGAATACGGGAATGTTTCTTCTGCCTCGATCGGCGCCATCCAGCGTGGGCTGCTGACACTGGAAGAGCAGGGCGGTGATCTTTTCTTCGGCGAACCGATGCTCGACATTCATGACCTGATGAAAGTCGATGAAAATGGTCGCGGCGTCATCAACATTTTGTCCGCCGAAAAACTGGTTCAATCCCCTGCGCTCTATTCCACCTTCCTGCTCTGGTTACTGGCCGAGTTGTTCGAGCAACTGCCGGAAGCTGGTGACCTCGACAAACCAAAACTTGTTTTTTTCTTCGACGAAGCCCACCTCCTGTTCACCGATGCGCCGCAGGCGCTGACCGACAAGGTCGAGCAAGTCGTGCGCCTGATCCGTTCCAAAGGCGTCGGGGTCTTTTTCGTTACCCAGAATCCGCTCGATGTACCGGAAAAAATCCTCGGCCAGTTGGGCAACCGCGTCCAGCACGCACTCCGGGCGTTCACGCCACGTGACCAGAAGGCGGTTCAATCCGCCGCACAAACCATGCGCGCCAACCCAAAATTCGACGCCGCAACGGTCATCACCGAACTGGGGGTCGGCGAGGCGCTGGTTTCCTTCCTTGATGAAAAAGGCCGCCCCAATGTCGTTGACCGTAGCATCATCTTTCCACCCGCCTCCCGCCTCGGCCCGCTGACCACCGACGAGCGCAAGGTAATGATTCAGGCATCGCCGCTGCTCGCCATCTACGGCCAGACGATTGATCGGGAATCGGCTTACGAAATTCTGCGTGGCAAGCCCGGTACCAGTCAAGCCGCACCAAGTGCCATCCCGGCCCCGCCAGCCGCGAGCAAAAACCTTGATGCGAACGACTGGGGCAACCACGGCAGCCAACCGACACACGCTCGTCCAGCCCCTCAAGCCCCCCAACCCCGGCAACCCGCCCCGGCGCCCGAAGCATCCGCTGGTGGTTTCTTCGGCAGTCTTGGCGAAATACTGGGCGGCAGCACCGGCCCCCGCGGCGGCAAGCGCGAAGGCATGATCGAAGCAGCTGCAAAAAGTGCCGCTCGTGGCATGGCCGGCACCGTGGGCCGCGAAGTCGGGAAGCAGATTCTGCGCGGCGTGCTGGGATCGATTTTGGGTGGGCGGCGCTAACCAGGCGATCTTCTCAGTCGCGCGCACGATATATCAAAGGCTCACGACAACACGCATGCCGCTGCATGCAGCGATTTATCGGGAACTCGCTTTGGAAAAAACGAATGCTTACGGTGCGGCACTGGCGCTGTTGGCAGCACTGGGGTTTTCGCTGAAAGCGATCTTCGTCAAGCTGGCCTACCCCTACGGTGTCGACGCCATTACCTTGCTGGCCCTGCGCATGGGCTTTGCATTACCGGTATTCCTGTGGGTTGGCATTGCCGGCCAGAAAGCGGGTGCTGCGCTCACCCGCGATGACTGGCTCAAGCTGATCACGCTGGGCTGTCTCGGCTACTACGGTGCGAGCATTCTCGACTTCTGGGGCCTCGAATATATCTCGGCCGGTCTGGAACGCCTCATTCTGTTCACCTATCCGACGCTGACTATCCTGATTGGGGTTCTCTTCCAAGGAAAGGCCTTCACCCGCCGAGAAGGGATCGCCATCGTGCTGTGCTACAGCGGCATCGGTTTTGCCTTCATCCATGATCTCGGATTGGGAGATATGCGCAGCGTTTTGATCGGCGGCTCGCTGGTCTTCGGCTCAAGTGTCTCCTACGCCCTTTATCTGTCAGGAAGCGCCCCGATGATTGCCCGCCTCGGGGCGATGCGTTTTTCGGCACTGGCCATGCTGGTTTCCTCAGCAGTGACGCTACTGCATTTCATGGTGGCACATCCCTTTTCCGCGTTTATCCAGCCACTGCCGGTCTATGGCTGGGGTCTGGCGATGGCGCTGTTTGCCACTATCGTTCCGGTTTTCGCTCAGTCAGCCGCCATTCGCCGGATCGGTGCCGGCCATGCGTCGCTCTTCGGCATGATCGGCCCGCTGCTGACCATCGGTTTTGGCTGGAGGCTACTTGGCGAGTCAATCTCACTGGCACAGATGGTGGGAGCGGCTTTGGTCGTCATCGGGATTCTGATCGTCAGTCGCAGATGATCTCGCGCGCTTCAGGTTAGAATCTGCAGCATGGTCGGCATCCTTCTCATCACCCACGGCAGCTTTGGCGAGGCGCTCGTTCAGAACGCCTGCCACGTACTGAACAAGCGCCCGGTTCAGCTCAATCAGCTGGGTGTGGCGGCGCAGGATGATCCATTGGATCTGTTACCACTCGCCCGGCAGATGCTTTCGCTGGTCGATAGCGGCAATGGTGTGCTCATTCTCACCGACATCTTTGGAGCCAGTCCGGCCAATCTCGCTGGAAAACTGCTCGAACGCGGCCGGATCGAGTGCCTGACCGGAGTCAATCTACCCATGCTGCTGCGCGCCCTAACCTATCGCGACAAGGGCATGGACATACTGCTGCAGCGTGCCCGGGATGGTGGCCGTGACGGCGTATTCAACGTGCTGGATCACTGACGATGCTGATCAAAGAAACCGAAATCATCAACAAGCTTGGCCTGCACGCTCGTGCATCCGCCAAATTGACCCAGCTCGCCGGCAAGTACAAATGCGAGGTCTGGATGACCAAGGGTACGCGCCGAATCAACGCCAAAAGCATCATGGGCGTGATGATGCTGGCTGCCGGCAAAGGTTCAAAAGTCAACGTCGAAACCGATGGTCCCGATGAGGCTGAGGCGATGGCGGCGCTTTTGGCGCTGATCGCGGACTATTTCGGCGAAGGGGAGTAAGCCGAGATGAGCTTCACGCTCCACGGCTTGGGCGTCTCGGGCGGCATTGCCATCGGGCGAGCCATGCTGATGTCGCACGCGACGCTGGAAGTGTCGCACCTGACCGTTGCCCCCCGCATGGTCGACAAGGAAATCGCCCGCTTCGAAGCTGCCATCAAGGTTGTCAAGGAAGAACTGATGGCAATGAAGGAAACCACCGAGCACGCTCCCGCCGAGCTCGCTGCTTTCATCGACATCCACACCATGTTCCTCGAAGACCCCGAACTCGTGGACAAACCCCGCGAGATCATCCGCGAACGTCGCTGTAACGCCGAATGGGCGCTGGTACAGCAGATGGAACATCTGGTCGATCAGTTCGAACAATTCGACGACGCCTACCTGCGTGAACGCAAGTTCGACGTTGTGCAGGTTGTCGAGCGCGTAATCAAGGAATTGCTCGGGCATCCCAGCCGCGCGGTCATGCGCGCTGGCAAGGGTGTCAAGGAGGAAACGCTGGTTGTTGTCGCTCACGACCTCTCGCCAGCCGACGTCATTTCCTTCAAGGAGCATCGTTTCGCGTCCTTCATCACCGATGTCGGGGGGGCCACCTCGCATACGGCAATCCTCGCACGCAGCATGGCGATACCTTCAATCGTCGGCATGGAGAATGCCCGATCGCTGATCCGTGATGGCGAATTGCTGATCGTGGACGGCCTGCGCGGGGTTGTCATCGTCAATCCGGATCGGCGGATTCTTGAGGAGTACCAGCTCCGCAAGAACCAGATCGAACTGGAAGACAGCAAGCTCAAGCGGCTGAAGACAGCCAAGTCGCAGACTATCGACGGCGTCGAGGTGCAATTGCTGGCCAATATCGAACTGCCGGTCGATGTGCCGGAAGCACTCGAACTGGGTGCTGAGGGCGTCGGATTGTTCCGTACCGAATTCCTCTTTCTCGACCGCGGAGACATGCCCGACGAGCAGGAACAATACGAAGCCTACAAGAAGGTGGTCAAGGGCATGGCCGGCCGGCCGGTGACCATTCGCACCTTCGATCTTGGCAATGACAAGGATCTGCGACCGGAGAGCAACGTCGGCGACCGCGTCAAGACCAACCCGGCCCTTGGGCGGCGCGCCATCCGCCTGTCGCTGGCCGAACCACAGATGTTCCAGATCCAGCTTCGGGCCATTTTGCGGGCGTCGAAATACGGGCCGATCAAACTGCTGATTCCCATGCTGGCGCATGCCCACGAAATCGACCAGACACTGGCCGCGCTCGAGCAGGCGAAATCGAGTCTGCGCGGCAGCAAAGTCACTTTCGATGAAAATATTCAGGTCGGCGGCATGATCGAGATCCCCGCCGCTGCGCTGGCAATTGGTCTTTTTTTGCGGCGTCTGGATTTTCTCTCAATCGGCACCAACGATTTGATTCAATACACCCTGGCCATCGACCGTTCGGACGAACAGGTGTCATCGCTCTACGATCCGCTGCATCCGGCTGTTCTGATGCTGCTTGCCCATACCATCTCGAATGCGGAAAAAGTGGGCATTCCGGTTTCCGTGTGCGGCGAAATGGCGGGTGATCCGACACTCACCCGGCTCTTCCTTGGCATGGGGCTGCGCATTTTCTCTATGCATCCCTCGCAAATTCTCAAGGTCAAAAACCGCGTGTTGAAAGCGAATATCAGCGAACTGGCGCCAACCGTCCGGCGCATGCTGCGCCTCGAAGAGCCGGGGAAGCTTCGTGAGGCGCTGGAAAAACTGAACGCCTGAGGTCAAGTGCTCGATTACTGCGGTCAACGCCGTAAAAGAGCAAAAATCAACGACAACCGCTTGCCGGGGAGCGCGTTAACCTGCGCCTCGAAGTATGGCGATCCGGGGCGCGACAATTTGTCGCATTCCCGAGCGGCGTCGAAAGCCCGAAAATCCGTCTCTGCTTATATATCCATAAATCAGGGAGTATTTCATGGGGTTTCGCATGCATCCCGTGGTGGCCGCACTGGCTGTCGCGTTTTCCGGGGCAGCTTTTGCCCAAGCCAATCCACAGGTTCTTGACACCGTACGCGTCACCGCGCAGCGAGAAACCCCGTTGCCGAACAGTACCGGTGCCCTGAATGCCGGCGAGATCAGTTCACGGCGCGCCTTCGTCAGCGATACAGCGCAACTTTTGAATGATGTTCCCGGCGTCAGCCTGTACGGCGCCGGTGGCGTTTCCAGCCTGCCCTCCATTCACGGCCTGGCCGATGATCGGCTGCGGATCACAATCGACGGCATGGATTTCATTGCCTCCTGCCCCAACCACATGAATCCGCCGCTCTCCTATCTCAACCCGAACAGTATCGGAAAGCTCAAGGTCTATGCCGGGATCACGCCGGTCAGCGTGGGTGGCGACAGCATCGGCGGTACCATCATCGCCGAAACACTGGCCCCGGAATTTGCTGAACCCGGCCAGGGCGTGAAAGCCAAGGGGGAGATCGGTGCTTACTATCGCAGCAATAACTCGGCTGTTGGCGCCAATGTCTCAGCCAGCGCCGCCACCGAAAACTTCAATGTCACCTACACTGACGGCTCCGCGAAAGTCGATAACGACACGGCGGGTGGCGACTTCAAGAACTGAGAAACCATCGGTCTGGTACGCCATTGGTTGGGGCGT
>ERZ724516.2042-NODE-2042-length-11500-cov-3.899170_pt1 | contig 11500 bp, 6 predicted proteins | sample MGYA00376049_ERZ724516 | MGnify/ENA primary metagenome ERZ724516 (study PRJEB28724, sample SAMN07190886) | activated sludge metagenome | isolation source: activated sludge of sewage treatment plant in Hong Hong | place: USA: Christiansburg, Virginia | collected... | reverse complement strand
TGGCGGCTTGGGACTCACGGTGGCGCGCTGGCTGGTTCAGCGAGGTGCGGGTCTGGTCTTTCTGGCCAGTCGTCACAGCGCCGGACAGGCGGCCCAAGAGACGCTGCGCGAGCTCAATGCCGAGGCGAAGCGAGTCATCGCGGTGTCCGCAGATGTCTCTGTCCCGCAGCAAGTGACGACCCTGCTTGCCCAGATTGCGCAGAGCGGAAAACCCCTCGCGGGCATCGTCCATGCAGCCGGAGTCCTTCACGACAAGACCCTGGTCGAGCAGTCAAACGATCTGTTCCGCGAAGTGTTGGCCCCAAAAGCGCTGGGAGCCTGGAACCTTCATCAGCAGCTCGGAGCGACTCCGCTCGACTTCTTTGTGATGTACTCATCTGCTGCATCGCTGTGTGGATCTCCAGGACAAGGAAACTACTGTGCAGCGAACGCGTTTCTCGACGGACTGGCGCAGCAGCGTCGCTCCGAAGGGAAGCCAGCGGTAAGCATCCAGTGGGGCGCGTTTTCTGATGTCGGAATGGCTGCAGCCAAGGACAATCGCGGCAAGCGCGTGGCGGGAATGGGCGTCGCAAGCTTGACGCCTGCTGAGGGTCTGGTGTTTTTGGAGCGTCTGTCCGTTGGTCCTGTATCGTGCATCGGTGTGATGAGGCTCAATGCGCGACAGCTGGTGGAGACCATGCCGAGCGCTGCAGGCTTGCCCTTCTTCGCGGATCTCGCCAAGGGGGCAGGGGGGCAAAAGCGCCTTGGTAAGTCCAGTCAGAAGCTGCTCGATGCGATTCGGGACGCATCCGTGACCGACAGACCACGCATGCTGCTCAATCATCTGTGCGAGCAGTTTGGCCTCGTCCTCCAGCAGGAGCCGAGCCGACTGGATCCGCAAGCTCCGTTTCAGACCATGGGTGTGGACTCGCTGATGAGCCTGGAGATCCGCAACCGCGTGGAAGAGACATTGGGAGTCCGGCTGGGAGCGACGGTGCTCTACACCTACGCCAACCTGACAGCGCTGGGTCAGCATGTCCTTGAGCGCTTGGGTCTTTCGGATGTCGCAGACAGCGAACCGGTCAAAGCTTCCGTCGAAAAGCCCTCTCTGCCGGACAGCGAGCAGATGGACCAGCTCTCTGACGAAGCACTGGCAGAGCTAGGCAAAGCCCTCTTGTCCTAAACCCGACTACGGCCAGCCGGCCAACATTTCGAGGCCAAGAACGAACCGACTCGATAAATAGACACGTACCTGATGGAGGTTGCGGGAAACCGTCCGCTGTCGTCTCTGGGATCGGAACCATGGTGCGGAACCGATGCGAGCTTTGACGATTGGGGGGCCTATTGCTCTCGGCCACCTGCAAGGCAAGCTTGTTCGGGTCGTTCCCTCTCAAGGACTCCTTTCCGATCAAGTGGCAAGGAGTACGGAAGACGGATGAACGGACTCATATGTGAACGCGCAACGAACTGCGCCCGATCAACGCGACGCAAGACGCCAGCGACGAGACAGAGCACGAACGGAGACTTATTTGGATGGGTGCTAGTCGCTGGTGCAGCTGCCGCTATCGAAGCGAAAGAAGCGAGTGTGAATCGGGGCGTAGAGCGCGTTGCCCAGCAGGATTCCGGCGAGCGACCACGCCGACAGCCACTGGCCATCGCCAAGCTGTACAAACGCGATGGATGGACAGGCGCCGCATAGGGCCCAGCCAATGCCAAACAAGATGCCGCCAGCAACCGTGCCTTTGTGGATCGGACGCGGTGCCCAGCTGGGGCGCTGTAGCTTGGCAATGATCGCAAAGCCGAGCGTCAAGATCACAACGCCTGCGCCAAAGCCCAGAAACAGCCGCAGGCTGGCAAAGGTGAACATCTTGTGGACTTCATCCCAAGAGCCAAAGCCGATGCGGTGAAGACAGAATCCGAACAGGAGCCCCACGGCTGCTGTGCCCAGTGTGTCCTTCATCGCAGGGCTCCGAGCAAGAGCGAGGTGAGGATGCCTGCACCAAGAAACGAGGCGGTGGCCAGGAGGCTTCCGGGCTGCAAGCGACTGACTCCGCACAGGCCGTGTCCTGAGGTGCAGCCACCGGCCATCCGCGTTCCGAAACCGACCAGCAGTCCGCCGCCAAACAGGACGGCGCCAAGCCAGAGCGGATTGTGTCCAAAGGTCGCAAAGAACAGGGCGCGATCGGAGTGCGCCTCCGCTAGGTGTGCGGACAGTGCTGCGCCAAGCGTGATGGCCAAAAAGAACAGCAGGTGAACGGGGACACTCTGCTTGGGCTTTGAGGGGGACGTTGGCGCGGGCTCTGCTTGGGCGGCACGCTCGGTATCTAGCTGGGCGGCTTGCTCTTCAGATAGACCGAACTCTGCGATCGTCGCAGCCCGCAGCGCTTCTAGTAGATCCGCTTCGGACAGGCTCTCTTTGGATTCCTTGGTTTGCTTCCAGTGTCGCAGTGCATCCGTGAGCGCAGTGAGCCGACCAGAGACAGCAAACATTCGCCCGAGCAGCAGCCAGTGAGTCAGCGCAACCCCCGACAGCGCCAGCGCACAGAGCCAGATGGGCCAGTACGTCATTTTACGACCTTCTTCAGGAGCACTCCGCTCGGCAGTAGATTATCAGGAACCCACGCCTCGCGCAGACTTCGCTGATAGCGCGCACAGCGCGTGTAGTCGCTCCTACAGTAGTTGGTCTTCCACACAGCCAGCGTTCCACCCATTGAAAAGAGCGGAAACAACCGGCAGCTCGCTTCGTGAGGACACTGCGGCATCTTGTTCCACCTACAGACCCAGAGGTTAGGAAAAGTAAACGCGGTTCGGGTGCCATGGACGGGGAAGTCATGGCGTGCATCAGAGATCGATCGCTGACGACACGCGACAGTTTACTCTAAACTGTCGCCGATCTGTGGGGAAAATAACAAGTGATTTCTTCTCTGATGGGTCGGTGGATAGGCCGATGGCAGGGGGCTCGCTGGCGAGCCGGGAGATGTCGGTGCGGCAAGGGGGCGAGCTTAGCTGGACCAGCTCGATGGGATTGGATCGACCCCTGCTTGATCGCTCCAATCGGCTGAATCGGGGATGGGTGGGGGCGCTCGGGCGGGCGATTGGGCGGGAGCCTGGGTCGGCAGGCCGAGGTGAGCAAGGATTTTCTGGGCGGTCTTGGCCTCGGTGATCATGGAGAGCAGGTGGCGGCGACCGCCGCAGCGCTCGCAATGAAGGACATCGAGAGCGAACACACGGCGCAGAAGCGACGCCCAATCGAGACGGGAACGTGACCGCGACGGTCTATGAGGAGCTGTGGTGGAGGACGCGGGCGTTGCGCGTGGGCACTGGGGAACGATGCGAGCCCGGTGTTTGCTGTGTGGCGCGAACACTCCGTGGTAGCGAAGCAAATGAGAGCGAGGTGGAGGAATCAGCGCGGCGATGCGACCGAGAAACTGCGTCGCTGATAAGTGCAGTCGCCTGGGTGTGCCAGGGGCGCTGTGCTTGGCTCGATAGAGGATCTGGCCGTCCGGCTCCACCGCGATCCGATGAAGCGACAGGGGCGGACGAGCACAGTAGCGAGCAAGCCGCTCGAGCGCGTCGCCGTCCAGTTCGGTGACGGAGACCCCAGCATGGAGCGAGAACCCTTCGGCGAAGATACGCAAACCGCGAGGGCGCTCCATCGCTGGCTCTGTCCTTTGCGACTGCGCCTGCAGGTACTGCGTGAGCAGGTTCATCCCGTCTGCAGCTTCGTTTTGCTCCGACGCCGTAGCGAGCTTCTTGAGCAAGCGGGGGATCAAGCGACGGGCTATCCGTTCCAGATCCGGCACAGCGGGAGGAGGGAGCGGGTGGAACTGAACATTTCCGTCGGAAGTCTCGGAAAATACCCCGTCAGGTACCAGCGTGTGGAAGTGAAGGTTTAAGTTGAGGGATGAGCCAAATCTTTGAATGCAAGTGACGGCTCCGCAGAGCGGTTTTGCGATGCCTTGCCGGTGAGCGCAGCGTCGCTGCCAAGCAAACAGTGCTCGCAGAAACAACGTCAAAGTCAAGCCAATGAGCTTGGGTCGCCAAGCGATCAGAAAGCGGAGCTGCATCGGCAGAGTCAAGACCCACTGCCGCACCGCAACGGCGGGAAGTACACGGTCCCGAAGGTGTGCTGCAAAGTCGGCCATCCGCCGGCTGGCACACGATGGACAGAGCCCTCGATTTTTGCAGGAGAAGGCCACGAGCAGCTCATCGTGGCACGTCGGACAGCGAATACGGGCAAAGCCGTGGCAGAGCAGCCCGCAGCGCAAGTAGCGCTCAAACTCGGCGCGAATGAAGCCAGGTAGCTCGCCGCTGGGATAGCGGTCCTGCGCTTCGACGAGGAAGGTAGCCAGGTTTTCGCGAACGATGCGGTGGAGCAGGGTCTTTTCTGGCTCGCGACGCTGGTAGCGCCCCCGAGCAGTGGCAGAATGACCGATTTGCTGCCGCTGCGCTGCGGAACAAGGGAGCACCAGCCCCCGCCAAGCACAACAGGTGCCAGACGCCTACTGACATGTTCTGCGTCAGGAACGCACAACACAGGGGAGCTGCGGTCGTCCGGGATACCGGATGCTGTCCGAAGCTCGGACACCGCACTGCCTACCTCGCTCGTCCGCAGGATCGGACCCCCTTGCCGAAAGACTCCATGATCGCAAGTCTGCGCACTTTGTGCGACGATAGATTACTGAACATGGTAAATTCTTCCTGACGTACCCAAGCGAACACAACGCCGAAGGACACGCTTCCGTATTTCCTGGGATGTGATAGGCACCGGGCACGATGGTGGACGGTCCAGGCTGGATGGAGCAGTGGCCGTGCGGAATCCGTTGATCTGGTTGACTGATTTACTGCTCGCTTCCGGCGCGCATTCCGTCGCCAAAACTTGCCGTCGCCCGCTCGGTTGCCTACGCTGCGCGCCGTGCTGTGGCGCTGCGTGTTCCTTTCCATTCTGCTGAGTCTCTTCTGTTTGGGCTCAGCGCGGGCGGATTCCGGAGCGAGCATGCTGTCGGCGATGGCGTCTGGGGTTCCATGCGGCTTGCTGGGAGACTGCGCGCGGTTTGACACGCTGGCGATTCACGTCGGTGCGGCGCTCGGCCTTGCGCAGAGTCCAACAAAGTCGTTCTCACTCCTCGGATGCCTCGCGCTGCGCCTCATCTGCAATGACTTCGAGCAGCTTCCGCATGCCGAGCCGCAACGCTCCTGAGATCTTCATTGAACCGAACTCGCCGAACCGGCCAACAGACCGTCAAGAACGGCGCGTGAAAGTGGCCGGCGCTCATTGCCCGCGCGCCAAGCACGTAGCCGCGTCGCAGGACGACGGTGAAAAATGGCACCGACAGATTGCCCGCGTTGACGAACATTCGCATGGTGTGGCGCACGAGCGCGGTGGCTTCCGACGGCGACGAATAGGAAAAAGGATGCTTCGTTTGGGCCAAGTGCCCGGGAAGCACCTGGTGTGTGATGGGGGCGACAGGTGTTCTAAGATGTTCCAGTGATCGCCTGTGCACAAACGGACACATTTTGTCGACTCTGCGTCAACGTCTCTGCTCATTGAGTTGAACCCTGCTGCGGCCGTCCTTGGTATTGATGTTGGCACCTGCTGCTACGCTGGGCCTCCGGCGCTGCGGAATGAGAGGACGGCGTTCGGGTCTGGCTTCTTGCCGTTCTTCTGGGTGCGGATGCGGATGAAGGGGCCCTCATTTACGGGTAGGCAAGGCTCGAAGCCAAGGCGCTCGAGCTGGCGGCAGAAGGCGGGTGGGTCGTCGAAGTGCGAGGTGGGCTCCCAGATGTGAAGCTCGCCGCTGAACTTGAGACAGCGATGGGCTTCGCGCAGGTAGTCGGTGAAGTTGGAACCCATGAGCGACAGGCAGAAGATGGCGACGTCTAGCTCCTTGTCGTTCAAGGGGACATGCGCCATGTCGCAGGCCGTCACGCGGTCGGAATCGATGGCAACGTGATCGAAGCTACGGACGGTGTGGTGGTCGCCGACTTGGGCGCCGATGATCGCCTCACCGCAGCCGAAGTCGGCGACGACCTTGCTCTCCTCGATCTGCTGCAGCCAGTCGATCTCTTCTTGGAACGGCACCACGGTCCAGCTCTCGCGCAGCCGACGGTACTCGGTGTGATAGTGGGCCCACTCCTCGGGGTTGGCGGTGAGCCGCGAGTGCGTCTTCTGACTGTCCGACGTGTACCAACGGTTGTTCATCTTCGAGAAGTCGCCGTAGCTGGCGATGCGTCGCGCCAGCGCAGCCGACTCGCCCGACAGCGGGATCTTGATAACCGGGCGCTCGATCTCGGTGATTTTGCCGCCGTCGAGACGGGCCAACCAGCCCATGATGTCCTGCTGGGCCTGGGCGGGCGTGCGCAGGTTGCCCTCGGGGACAATGCCGTCGACTGCAGCATCAGCGATGGACTTCTTATACTCAAGCCGGTGCAGCTTGGAGTCGCAGTACGACCAGCGCTGTCCGTTCACCATCGCGAACGTGACCGGGATGATGACCTGCACCTTGTCGAACTTGCTGCCCTGGCGCCACAGCCGTGCCACGAGCTGCTCGTACTCGGCGTTGGTCCAGGGCAGCGCGTTGATGATGAGCTTGTGGCAGACATACTGCAGACCATTGACGCCAGTGCCGACCCTGGACGACGCGATCAGCACGTCCACCTTGCCCACCTCTTTCTTGAACTCGGCTAGGTCGGCGTCGTTCGTCTCGCCAGTGAGCACGCCGACCCGAAGGCCCGCGGTATTTAGCGCCTGGCGCAGCGTGGCGACGATGCCCTCGACGTAGTGCGTGTAGACGAGCACCTTCTCACCGGGGGCGATGTGAGCAAGGATCGTCGGCAACCGCAGCTCGGTGAGCACCTGTTCAAGCTCAAGCACGGTTCCCCGACCCACGGCACGGATGCGATCGAGGTCGCTAGTGCAGTCGATCTCGGGCTTGTGGACCTCGAGCTGGATCTTGTAGTCGGGGCGCCAACGAGTGCCCAGCGTGACCAGCCGCTGATACAGCCGCATGCAGTTCTGCACGCTGGGCGTGACGTCGATGTCGTCGTGGCGGTGCCCGGTGATCATCTCCACCAGGCTCTTGCCCTCTTGCAAGGTGTTGATGACCGGCGTGCCTGACATGCCGAGAACGCACAACTCGGCGTTCTTCTTGGCTGCCTCAAGCACAAGCCCCTGGACCAGCCGCTTGCGCTTGCTGACGGCGGCTGTGGCCTCGCGGTGCTTGGCGTAGTGGATCTCGTCGATGACGATGAAGTCGATGATGAACTTGTCGACCAGCTCGACCAGCTTCGCCTCCGAGTTGGGCTGCTGGAACTGCTCGAAGTTCATGATCAGGTAGCGCGGCTTGCCAAGCAGCGCATCGCTCCACGTCGGCTCCCACGTCTTGGTGGCCACGTCGCTGCCTGGAAAGGCCCCGGCGATCTCGTCGGCCCAGTTCGTCACCACCGCGTTGGGGCAACAGACGATGGTGAGCCCAGCGCTGACCACGCGGGTCGCGAGGATTGCTGATAGCGTCTTGCCGGCGCCCATGCCCGACCAGTTGCCGAAGCGTCGCTGCTCGCGCACGCACACCGCAACGCGGCGCTGCATCAGGTTGGGCAACACCACGTCACCCTCGGACTCCAAGCGGAATGAGTAGCCCTTGGGGATCGAGAGTGCTTCCGCTTCGCGAAACTCTCCCAGAAACCGGTCGCGGACGATGGTCGAATAGGTGTCGCCGTGAAACGCCTCTGCCTGCGCACGCGCGGTCTCGGGGTTGACGTAGGCGTGGCGCCACAGCTTGGCCTTGGCGCTGTCCAGCAGGAACTTAACGGTCTCGGCGTCGGCGCTGGCCATTAGGACGTTGTCGAGCGCCGACAGCGCATCGCGCGTCTCGACCACTGGCAGCGCGTCGCCACCCGCGCCGTCGGTCTGCGCCGTAGCGACTGCGGTGGCGTCCACCTCGCGGCTGACGTCGATGGTGGCCCCTTCATCCCCGGCCTGTCCAACCGGTGCGGCAGGCAGCGCATACGGATCGCTGGCGGCGGGCTTGGCGGCGACCTTCTGCGTGGCCTCGACCAGCTCCAGCTTCAGCGGGTCAGGCGGGGGCGGCGTCACTAGCTCGTCGATGGCAGACGGTTTCCCGTCGGCGAACTTCTGTAACTCCTCCGGCGGGAAACGGCCGCTGGTCAGCGCCTGGACGAACGGCTTGCCTTTGTCCTTCAGGACTCCAGCCTGCATGGCCAGCGCGAATAGCTCGCTTGGATCGAGCGCGTGCAGGTGCCCGGCGAGCGCCTTGACGAACGCGCGGATGTTCTCAATCGACCAACTGCCGTAGCAGGTTGGACAGCGCCGGTTGCTCTGCGTGCGCGCCTTCACGGTCGCCTGGTACTCGTGACCGTTGGGACACAGCCACCAGGCGTTCATCACGTGCTCTGCATCGATCTCCGTCGGTTTGACTGCGTTCTTGGTCGGATGCCACTCAGCAGCCACGCCCGGGGCGACCGCGGCCAGGGACGTCTTGGCCAGCGCACACGTGGGGCATGAGTCCTTACCGAGCATGTCGACCGCCGAACGCTGGAACTCGTGACCCTCGAGACAGCGCCACCAGAGGGGTGTGCTGCTGGTTGACACGACACTTGCGAACGCGAGCTCACCATTCCGCTCCGTGAGCCACTGCACCGCGAGCGTTGGACGCAGCTTCGCCAGGCTGGCGTGCGCCGGCACTTCCTTGCACGCCGGGCACTTCGCGTCCTTCTGCATCGCGCGCGGCGAACGCTGGAACGCATGGCCGTTGGGGCAGCGCCAGTGTGCTGCGCCGTAGCTGAACAGCGACGTCTGGTCGGCAGGCTGTTCGTTCTTGGTCGAATCCCAGAGGAGGGAGAGCTTTGGGTCGTCAGCGACAGTCTCGGACATCCGGTCCTCCCTCACTCCGCCAGCGGCGGCGGCTCGATGCAGTCGGTGCTGAACCAGCGTGGGTCCTTCGGGTCGAGGTGATCGGGCAACCCCGGGCCGCGCACCTTGCGTCCGGCTGCTTCGTCTTCGGCGACGAGCTGGTTCAATTCGAGCAGGAACTCGACCGGGTCTTGGTCAGGCGGCGCACCGTAGGCATCGCGGACGGCGGCGTCGAGAGCTACCTGGGCGTCCTTGAGCGGGTGTGGGCCATCGACCTCCGCGGCTTGGTAGAGCTGGCGAAGAGACCAGCCGTTCTCTGCTGTCAGCTGGTCGCGCGTGCTACGGAGAACGCGACCAGCTAGTGCCACTGTTTCCAGTTGGGTTACGGTGGGCGATTGGGGCCAAGGGAACGTGCGCCAAACTGCCGTGGTGTACTGGATTCGGTCTGTTACCTTACTGCCCTTAGCTCGCGTCCATTGCCAATGGTACCGAGACTGCATGACTCCAAAGCTGTAGTCATCCTCCAGCGCAAACACCATCATTGTGTCATTCGGAACAAATCGAGTTGAGATGAACGAGAGAATGGACCTGGCCGAGATCTTGGCGGACACAACAACACGCGTTAGCAGCGAAACTTTGCTCAAGAAGTCCTCGCGTGACTTTTGCGGCCGCCACCATTTCTTCAACCAGGTCGCATAGTCTCCCGTATCCGCAAGGCTGCTAGCTCGCTCCTTGAGCCATGGCCGAACTGTTCGCGACAGATAGTCAAAGGCAGGGCCGCCCTTCTCGCGGGCGTCCGATTCATTGTTTGCTTCGATGTAAATGCACCAATCTGGTTGAGTCGCGAGTCGGCCCCGGAGCATGTCATCTCCGCCAGCCATCGGGCGTAGGCTGGCATGATCCCCATGCTGTCTTGCTATGGCGGCGGAGAAGCCAGGCGCTGTCGATCGAAACGCATCGTGCCCGAAGATCACTCCGAGGCTCGCTCCTTCTGCATTGGCTTCAATACTTTCGGCCACGCTTACATCAGCATGGAGTTGGAGATGGCTCGCGACTCTTGGCACCTCGTAGGCAACGTCATCCACAAGCAACACGAACGGCCCCCCTGCCGCACTTTTCGTCCAGTTGACCATCGAGACGTTGACGGCTGCTTCCCCGGGCCAGATCCGAGACGAAACGGCGTTCGTGATCGCTCCGCCATTGGCGACAATGTAGTCGAGTGCCGCTTCGCGGGCACGACCAACTCGAATACCACTGGTGCCCACGAGGCCGGCACGCCCGGCGTTGCCAAGTCGTTCGTGCGCTCTGCGGAACCAGTAGCAGGCCATGTCAACAACTCCATTCACACCTGAGTCGCGCTGCAGTCGCTCAAGGTATTCAACCCCCAGTTCCTTCCGGATCTTCTGCCCACCGAGAAACGGAGGATTCCCGACGATCGCATCCACCTGCGGCCAGTCGCTGAATAGCGCGTCCTGGCAGACGATGTTCTCGTCCAAGTTGTCGAGTGGTAGCGACGGGTCCAGATCCAGCTGGACTTGGCCGGCTAGCACGTAAGCCTGTTCCCTGCGCTCTTCGAACGCAATCTTCTTGGCGATGTTCAGCGTGACCTTGGCCAGCTCTACCGCGAACGGGTTGATGTCGATGCCATAGAAGTTGGCCGCCGGGATGCCACCGTTCCACGACAGCTTGCCGTGCGTGGATGGGAACTCGCGCATCCGAGACAGCAGTTCAGTGTCGAGGCGGTACAACTCGCGGAACGCGACGTACAGGCAGTTCCCGCTGCCGCACGCGGGGCCGCGGCCGCGGTAGCGGAACCGCTCCGCGCGCAGCTCGGTCAGTTCCTTTAGCGTGGTGGCAGCCAGGATGCGCTTGCGCCACGGCTCGACGATGGTCGGGCCGACCACGCGCATGATGTCGTCGTGGGCGGTGTAGTGCGCGCCGCTGGCGTGACGCTCGGCATCGTCCATGATGCCCTGGAATACCGAGCCGAAGATGTGCGGGTCCACGTAGGTCCAGTTGGCCTCGGCCGCTTTGGTCAGCGCCACCACCTGCTCGCTGCCCAGCGGCAGCGAAACCGCGTCGGTAAACAGGCCACCGTTGAAGTATGGCACCACGCGCGGCGTCGGCAGGTCACGTGTATTCATCTGCACGAACAGCTCATGCAGCCGCGCATCCAGGTTCTTGTGCCGGGCACCGTCGTAGAGCAGCGATGTGAAGTAGTTCTTGGGAAGCAGGCCGATGTCCTCGGCGAACATCGCGGTGATGCACTGCAGCGTGAAGCGGATGACGTCGCGCTCGCGGGTCGGGTGCTGGGCCCGCACGCTGCGGTACAGCTTGGCGACCAGGTCGGCGACCTCGGCCGAGACCTTTTCGACGTTGACGATGCGTGGTGTCTGGCCAGGCTGCCAGGCGGTGGTGAAGAACGGGAACGCCTCGCTGTACTTCGGCAGATCTTCGATGTGGATGCTGAGGCGGGCCGCTTCGCGGTCCCGGGCCAGGTCATAGAGCTGTAAATCGCGCTGATTGGTGAGCACCACATACTGCGGCGGCGGATCGATTTGCAGGCACGCGTGAAGGAGGTCCTTCCATGCGAAGTCGAGCACTGCGTCGTGGGGCACCACCGCCAGCATGGTGCGGCGCTCGCGCCAC
>ERZ724516.2040-NODE-2040-length-11505-cov-6.757380_pt1 | contig 11505 bp, 12 predicted proteins | sample MGYA00376049_ERZ724516 | MGnify/ENA primary metagenome ERZ724516 (study PRJEB28724, sample SAMN07190886) | activated sludge metagenome | isolation source: activated sludge of sewage treatment plant in Hong Hong | place: USA: Christiansburg, Virginia | collected... | reverse complement strand
AGTGCTCATTGTGTATTCCTCAGGTGGTTTGGTTGGGAGTGACGATTTTGCGTCGAGAGTATTTTGGCCTCGACGATGGAGAAAGTATAGAGTTTTTTTTGCATCGCAGCAAGAGTCTTATATAAGACATAAGACTAAAATAATATTCAATTTAATCAATTTGTTAATGTTTGCATTTCATATTGTGAAACGATGTGTGTGACTGTGAAATGAATTCTTCGTCACGGCATGATGATGGATGGGAAATGCCGTCCGGGAAGCCGTGTTTTCCCGTATTGACGAGTTACGGTCTTCGGCGTTGAATGCCCAAAAATTGACAAAAGGCGGGACATGATGGAGACATTTCGGCGGCTTTACGACTGGAACGAGCGAACTTTCTGGAATTCGCTAACCAAGAAACTGATGAGCTTTCTGATCCTTTTTTGTGTCGATCTCGCCTACTTGGGTATTTATTTTCAGCAAAAAAATGCGGTCGCCGAGGAAATACAGCGCGCCGGCAGCAATCTGGAGGCGCTACAACGCATTTCCAGCAGCATGGATGCTGGACTGACGCTGATGATATTCCTGACGGTGTTTGCGCTTTGCTGGAATGTGTTGCAGATTCTTTATATCCGGCACCTGATCCTGCGGCCAGTCAAAATGATTTCCAATATCTTCGACGAAATTGCGCGCGGGGAAGGCGATTTCTCGCGTAATTTGCCGACTATTACCCATGATGAGTTGCGCACACTGGCTGAGTCTTACAACCGTTTCGCTGACAAGATGCGCGAAATCATTAGTGAGGTGCGGAAAATGAGCGTCAACATTGCCCGTGAGGCGGTGTTGGTCAAACGAGTTGTTTCAGCAACCGCGGCAACGGCTGGTCAGCAAGGCGAGATTGCCAGTGCAGTCTTTGGTGCCAGTACAGAGGCAACTCAGGCAATTTCGGAGGTTTCCCGTTCTGCATCACTGATTTCCAATTCAACCAATGCCAACCTGAACACAGCCCGTGCCTCGCTGAACGAAATGCATGAGATCGTCAGCAATGTCCAATTGGTCAGTGAGAAGCTTTCCCGTTTCAACGATACCGTAGTGCACTTGGCAGAGCGTTCCACCAGCATCCGGCAGATTGCCCAGCTTATCAAGGATATTGCCGACCAGACTAATCTGCTGGCTCTGAATGCAGCCATTGAGGCTGCCCGAGCTGGCGAAATGGGGCGCGGTTTTGCCGTCGTCGCCGACGAAGTACGGAAACTGGCAGAACGGGTGAATGTGGCAACTCAGGAGATCAATGACAACATTGGCGGCATGATTTCCTTGGTACAGGATACCCAAAGTGAAAATGAGACGATCAACGCAGATATCCGCCAGACGCGGGCGGTGGTCGAACGTTCGTCGACGGAATTTTCCCGCATGGTCGGCGATTTCGAGCGTACCGGCGATCAACTGGATCAGATTGCAACAGCCATTGAGCAGTTGACCGCTACAAATGCCCAGGTGCATGAGGCGGTGAGGCAGGTAAATGATCTGTCGAAAGAGGTTTCTGTCACCATGAAATCCTCCGAACAATCAACCATTCAACTGGGTGTTGCCACGGAAAGTGTTCAGGAACTGGTATCGAGATTCAAGATTGGTCGTGGCACCTTCGACCAGAATGTCGATGTCGTGCGTAATTTTCGTGATGCCTTGCAGGACAAACTGGTCGCGATGCAGGCAAGAGGCATCAATGTTTTTGATCAGAATTATCAGGCGGTGCATGGCACCAAACCACAAAAATACTCAGTGAGTTATGAGCAGGCCTACATGGCCGAATGTCAAAGCCTGCTCGATGACGCGCTGGCGAACATGAAGGGTGGCGCGTATGCCGTCGGGGTCGATACCAATGGTTATTTAACAGCACACAATCGCAAATATTCCAAGCCCTTGACAGGCAACTACCAGGCTGATCTGGTGGGAAACCGTACCTGCAGAAAATTTGAGGCGCCAACGGAATTGCGCGCCGCTGGCAATACCCAGGCCATGCTGTTGCAGACTTATATCCGCGATACCGGTGAGTTACTTTGCGACCTCGCGATGCCTATCTATGTCGGCGGAAAGCATTGGGGCAATGTCCGCGCCGGTTGTGACAGCGCGGTTTTTCTCGATACCTAGATGAGCAAACTTAGTCAGCAAGCAGCGGTTTGCTACTGACCAGTACCCCATCTTCATCTGTGTAAAGCCATTCGCCAGGATTGAAGGTGACACCACCAAAGGTGACGGCAATGTCGCGGTCTCCGACGTTTTTCTTGATACTTTTTTGCGGGTGAGTATTCAGGGCGCGAACGCCAATGTTTAGGCCGTTGATGTCACCCGAGTCACGGATGCAGCCATAGACAACGATGCCTTCCCAACCGTTCTTTTGAGCAAGAATGGCCAGTTGGTCACCGACCAGGGCACAGCGCAATGAGCCGCCACCATCAATGACCAGCACCTTACCCTCGCCATTCTCGGCAAAGGCTGTGCGTACAAGTGAGTTGTCTTCAAATATCTTCAGGGTGACGATCTGGCCGGAAAAGCTGTTACGGCCCCCGTAGCGCTGGAACATCGGGGCGACGACGCGCACAGTTTTACCGAGTTCGGCTTCGAATTCATCACAAAGATCGGGGGTTTTGAAGGTCATGCTGGGTTCCTTGGCAAAAAAAAGCCATGCATTGCATGGCTTGATTGAAAGTAGGGTGAAGTTTAAACGACGGCTACAGTCTTTTCTTCCTCAAAATCGAGTTTGATTTTTCCCTCTTTATCGAGGTCGACCGTAACACGTCCGCCATTGGACAATTTTCCGAACAGCAATTCGTCAGCCAGTGCCGAACGAATGGTGTCCTGGATCAGGCGCGACATCGGGCGGGCACCCATCAACGGGTCGAAGCCTTTTTCGGCCAGCATGGCTTTGACTGCATCACTGAAGTGGGCGTCCACCTTCTTCTCGTGTAACTGCTCTTCAAGTTGCATCAGGAACTTGTCGACTACGCGCAGGATCACGTCACGGTCAAGTGAGCCGAAGGAAATGGTGGCATCCAGGCGATTGCGGAACTCCGGCGTAAACAGTCGCTTGATCTCGGCCATTTCATCGCCGGACTGCTTGCTTGCCGTGAATCCCATGTTCGATTTCTGCAGATCGGCGGCTCCGGCATTGGTCGTCATGATAATTACCACGTTGCGGAAGTCGGCTTTGCGCCCGTTGTTATCGGTCAGCGTACCGTGATCCATCACCTGCAGCAAAATGTTGAAAATGTCCGGGTGGGCCTTTTCAATTTCATCAAGCAGCAAGATACAGTATGGCTTCTTGGTTACTGCTTCGGTTAGCAGGCCGCCTTGGTCGAAACCAACGTAGCCGGGCGGGGCGCCAATCAGGCGGGAAACCGCATGACGCTCCATGTATTCACTCATGTCGAAGCGGGTCAACTCAATACCGAGGCAGTAGGCCAGTTGCTTTGCCACTTCCGTTTTGCCGACCCCGGTCGGGCCGCTGAACAGGAATGAACCAATAGGCTTGCCCGGATTGCCAAGGCCGGAACGAGCCATCTTGATCGCTTTGGCCAAGGCGTCAATTGCCTTGTCCTGACCAAAAACGACAGCCTTGAGATCACGGTCAAGATTCTTCAGCGCACCCCGGTCATCCATTGTGACGTGCTGTGAAGGAATGCGGGCAATCTTGGCAACAATCTCCTCGATATCGGTTTTGCTGATGACTTTTTTCTGCTTGGATTTGGGCAGGATTCGCTGCGCTGCACCAGCCTCGTCGATGACATCAATGGCCTTGTCTGGCAAGTGGCGGTCTGTGATGTAACGGGCGGCAAGTTCAGCTGCCGAAGTGATGGCAGTGGCTGAGTATTTGATGCCGTGGTGAGCCTCGAAACGGGCCTTGAGGCCTTTGAGAATTTCAACGGTTTCGGCAACAGATGGCTCGTTGACATCGATTTTCTGGAAACGACGGGAGAGCGCACTGTCTTTTTCGAAGATCCCACGATACTCAGTGTATGTGGTCGCCCCGATACACTTGAGCGCTCCGCTCGAGAGTGCAGGTTTCAGCAGGTTGGATGCATCCAGGGTACCGCCGGAGGCCGAGCCGGCACCGATCAGCGTATGGATTTCATCGATGAACAGAATGGCGTTTGGGTTGTCCTGCAATGACTTGAGCACTCCCTTGAGGCGCTGCTCAAAGTCACCTCGATATTTGGTGCCTGCGAGCAAGGCACCCATATCGAGCGAATACACATTGGCTTTGGCCAGTATTTCCGGCACATCGCATTCAACCACACGGCGTGCCAAGCCTTCAGCAATGGCAGTCTTGCCGACTCCAGCCTCACCAACCAATAGCGGATTGTTTTTCCGCCGTCTGCAAAGTGTTTGAATGACGCGCTCAAGTTCCTTGTCGCGGCCAATCAATGGGTCAATTTTTCCCTGCAGGGCCAAGGCATTGAGGTTGATGGTGTATTGCTCTAGCGGTCCGGCTTGTTCCTTTTCTGCTTCAGCTTCTGTTTCGGCGTCCACCGGGGCTTTTTGCTGTGGCACCTTGCTGATGCCGTGAGAAATGAAATTCACCACATCCAGGCGGGTCACGCCTTGCTTCTGCAGGAAATAGACGGCGTGCGAGTCCTTTTCTCCGTAGATGGCGACTAGCACATTGGCGCCGTTGACTTCCTTCTTGCCCGACGACTGCACATGCAAAATGGCACGTTGAATTACGCGCTGGAAACCCAGGGTAGGCTGGGTGTCAATGTCGTCTTCCCCGGAGACCGTCGGCGTGTGCTCGTTTATAAAATTGGTCAGATCCTTGCGCAAGGCATCCGGCTTGGCGCCGCAGGAGCGCAGGGCGTCCGCCGCAGAGGGGTTGTCGATCAGCGCAAGCAACAAATGTTCGACCGTAATGAACTCGTGTCGTTTCTGGCGCGCCTCGACAAAAGCCATGTGCAGGCTGACTTCGAGTTCCTGGGCAATCATCAGTTTTCCTCCATGATGCAAGCAAGCGGGTGTTGGTGCTGGCGGGCGAATGCGCTCACCTGATCCACCTTGGTGGCCGCGATGTCACGGGAGAAAACCCCGCAAACGCCTCGACCTTCATTGTGAACTTTGAGCATGATTCGCGTCGCTTGTTCAGTATCCAGAGAAAAAAAACGTTGCAGAACGAGAATGACGAACTCCATCGGCGTGTAATCGTCGTTCAACAACATCACCTTGTACATTTTTGGAGGCTGCGTCTTGGCACGCTGTGCTTCGAGCAGTCCATCTTCCTTGTGCTTCGTGGCCATGTTTTCGATTCTATACAGTCCATTCCAATTCGCAACAGGGAAATACAGGTCGGTAAGCCTTGATTGGTCAGCTGATATGTTGCGCCGCGGCATTTAAATTTGTTGACGGAATAATTCAAGTCGCGTAGAACGCAATTGTGTTTGAACTCATGTTGCATCAAGGTTGCCAAAAGCACTGGGTCACTAAGTTCAGACAGGGAGTCGGGGCAACCCGCAATTCATTAGATTTTTGTATGAAAGTAGCAAACATGGCAATCGGTACTGTCAAGTGGTTCAATGATTCTAAAGGTTTTGGCTTTATCACTCCTGACGATGGCAGCGAAGATCTTTTCGCACATTTCTCCGCCATTAACATGAATGGTTTCAAGACTCTCAAAGAAGGTCAAAAAGTTTCCTTCGAAGTCGTGCAAGGCCCCAAGGGTAAGCAGGCTTCCAACATCCAGAGCGCCTAAGTTCCGGACTGTTGTAAATTCAAAAGCCCACCTGATTCAGGTGGGCTTTTTTATTGGCTATTACTTAAGATGACTACGCAATGGTGATTTCATCGCTGCGTTTGTCACCCAGGTTATCTGCCCAGCTGACTGTCAGTTTGTCACCCGGTTTGATGCCGCGCGCCTTGAAGGCGAACAGAGGATTCTTGGAGACAGATGTGTTCAGTTGCCCGTCAATCAGTAACTGGCCATTGTGGCTTACCGTGAACGTCTGGATGAAATTGACCGGCAGACTCTGTCCTTTTTCATCCTTGCGTTGACCGGTTTCCATCGGGTGTTGCATAAGTACGCGGATATCGGTCACGTCGCCTTGAGTATTAGCCCTGATTTTTATCTGATCTGCCATTTTTAGCCTCCACAGCCGCCGAGCGTAACTTTGACTTCTCGGAAGGCAACGAAGTATTTCCCATCTGCCGTTTTTACAACAGCACGAATTTTTGAGGTTTCTGCCATTTTCAATTGAATACGGGTAAAGGGCAGGGCATTGCCGGAAAAATTCAGACTGGCCGACAAAGGCATCGGGTTTTTATCGGTGAATACTGCCAGGCTGCGCGTGTTTGGCAGATTGCTGGTGATCTCAACTTCGACCTTGGCGCCGTTCTCGGCTATTTCGGGGGCGTTGATCACGATGTCGCGAGATTCAGTGGCTGTCGCTGCACCGTAAGCCTTGAGCGCATCGTTCGCGTTACGTGCAGTGAAGGCGTTGCGGTTCCATTCTGCTCCCAGGGCGCGGGTTGGCATCAACAGACCAGTCCCCAAAAATGGGGTAATCAGTGCGGCCGTGCTCCCTTGGAGCAATCGTCTGCGTAAGTCATTCATCTTGAAGTTCTCTGAATCAGTTTAGTCAGCCAGCCAATGGCCGGACTTGCCGCCACGTTTTTCCAGCAGTCGTACACCATCAATGCGCATGCTGCGGTCTACCGCCTTAAGCATGTCGTATATGGTCAGTAGCCCGATACTGGTGGCGGTCAGTGCTTCCATTTCGACCCCGGTGCGGCCAAAACATTCTGCCGTCACTTCGCAGTGGACCGCACTATTCTCACCGTCGATAACGAATTCGGCGGCGACACGGGTCAGGGCGATCGGGTGGCAGAGGGGAATCAGTTCGCCCGTGCGTTTTGATGCCTGAATGGCGGCAATTCGGGCGATGCCAAGGACATCGCCTTTTTTCGATGAGCCGTTACGAATGCGCTCCAATGTCTCTGGCTGCATGTGGATGCTGCCGGCGGCGCGCGCCAGACGGGCGGTTTCGGCTTTGCTGCCGACGTCAACCATGTGCGCCTGACCGGCGCTGTCAAAGTGGGTAAGTTTTTGGTCTGTCACAAGAGAGGTTACTTTTTGGGGTTACTTTTGGTTACCAGTTGTTCGGCGGGGTGGTAACTAGGCTGCGTTATCATAGCATCCATGCGTTTTGTCCAACGACTCATCACTGTCGTGCTGGCTTTTAGCCTCGCTGCGATGCCGTTGCAGGCCGATAATCTCCCGGAACTGGGTGATGTCGCCAGCAACGATTTGTCGTTGGCCACGGAAAAGCGAATTGGCCAGCAAATCATGCATGAAATTCGCTGGCGTGACCCTTCCTATCTGGATGATCCTGATGTCGAGGCCTACTTGAACCAGATCGGGGGGCGTCTGACAGCGGCCAGCAATGATCCTGGTATGGGTTTCTATTTTTTCCCGATCAACGACCCAAGCATCAACGCATTTGCCATGCCTGGTGGCTATATCGGGGTGCATACCGGACTGATATTGTCATCACAGGGTGAGTCCGAGCTTGCCGGGGTGCTGGCGCATGAAATCTCACACGTAACGCAGCGCCATATCGCACGCCAGGTCTTTCAATCCAAACAATTGAGCATGGCCTCCATGCTGGCCATGGGGCTTGCCCTGCTGGCTGCCCGCTCGAATGGGCAAGTGGCTGCGGCGGCAGTTACCGGGGCGCAGGCGGGCGCGATTTCGGCACAACTTGCCTTTTCTCGGGATTTTGAACGCGAGTCGGATCGCATGGGTTTCGAGACGCTGCGCAAGGCAGGTTTTGATGTGCGCGGCATGGCAGTTTTTTTCGAGCGCCTGCAAAAATCAGTGCGGCTTTATGAAAACAACGCGACGGCGTATCTAAGGACGCATCCGTTAACTGGCGAACGCCTTTCCGACATGCAAAATCGCGAGCAGGCGGTGTCGTATCGACAGGTGGCCGATAGTCCTGATTTTTTGCTGATTCGCGCCAAGCTGCGTGCCATGCTCGGGACGCCGGCCGAAGCAGTGCGTGATTTTGAAAATTTGTTGCATGAGAAAAAGTTTGCCTCTGAAGGCGCGACCCATTTTGGCCTGGCTATAGCCCTGATTAGAGCGCGCGAATGGGCGGCGGCCGAGGCTAAATTGCAAACAGCTCGCCAAGCCAGGATTTCAGCAGCGGTGCTTGATCGACAACTGGCAGAAATCAAACTTGTGCAAGGAAAGAATAGCGAGGCGTTGGTTTTATACCGTGAGGCAATGGTTCGCTATCCACTCAATCTGGCGTTGGTTTACGGTTATGGACAGGCCTTGATCAAGGTCGGCCGCTTCGACGAGTCTCTTCATTTTGCGGAATCCCAGCTACAAAATTATCCACAAGATGTGCGTTTGCACAAAATGCGCGCGGAGAGCTACGCTGGTCTTGGTCGGGGTGCGCAGCAGCATCAAGCCCTGGCCGAGGCGTTCGCTTTGCAGGGGCAGACGGCTGGTGCCATCGAACAACTGCTCCACGCGCAGCGGGCTGGGGACGCTAATTTTTACGAGCAATCGGTGATCGATACCCGCTTGCGCGAGTTGCGTAAGCGACTGGCTGACGAACAAAAGGAAAAGCGGAATTAGAGGTAAAATCGCGCCTCTTCAATTGGATCGCTAATTATGAATTTTGACCGCGAACTCGATGTCAAAGGGCTGAATTGCCCGTTACCCATCCTGCGTACCAAGAAAGCCCTGGCTGAAATGGAATCCGGGCAGGTGTTGCGCGTTCAGGCTACCGATCCCGGTTCCCTCAAAGATTTTCCTGCCTTCGCCAAGCAGACCGGTAATGAACTGGTCGAGCAGAAGGAAGAGAACCGCGTGTTCGAGTTTTTCCTCAAGTGCAAATAGCCGCTTCTTTCCACGCATTTCTTGAAGATCGGCGGGCGCCTCCGGGCGAACCCGCCGCTTGGCTTTTTGAGGGGCTGGTTGATTGCCTGGTCGTGCACGATCAGCTCAGCCTGGAGCAGGCGCTACTCGCGATTGAGCGGGATGGATTGTGGTCGGTTGCTGCGCTTGATTATGAACTGGGTTACCTGCTTGAGCCTGCGGCGGCGCCCGTAGGTTGGCAAGTGGCAGATGGTCATAGCTTGGCAAAATTCTGGCGTTTCGGGCGTTGCTTGACGCTGGATGCTGCTGCCGCCGACGCGTGGTTGGCGGCCCAAGGGGGATCCGCGCCGGCTGGGATAGGCGCTCTTGATGCCGGGATCAGTGAAAAATACTATATTGCTGCGGTCGACCGCATCCGCGACTATATTTTTTCCGGTGATTGCTATCAGGTAAATTTCACCTTTCCCCTGAGTTTTGACTGGTTCGGCACGCCACTGGCGCTCTACAGCAAGCTTCGCCAGCAACAGCCAGTGCGTTATGGTGGATTTGTCGGAAATGCGGCGGGCGGCATCGTTTCGCTTTCTCCAGAACTGTTTCTTGAGCGCCATGGTGAGCATCTCTACACGCGGCCGATGAAGGGCACGGCGCCCCGTACGCAAACAGCAGCGAGCCTGTTGCGGTCGACCAAGGACAGGGCCGAGAATTTGATGATTGTCGATTTGCTGCGTAACGATCTGGGGCGTATTGCAGAAAATGGCAGCGTCAAGGTCGACAGCCTGTTTGATATCGAGGAATACCCAAGCCTCTGGCAGATGGTTTCGAGCGTTTCGGCGCGATCTCAGGGCGTTGGATTGCGCCAGGTTTTGCAGGCAATGTTTCCCTGTGGTTCGATTACCGGAGCACCCAAGATCAGGGCCATGCAGTTGGTGTCTGAACTTGAGCCTACTCCGCGTGGACTCTATACCGGTGCGCTCGGCTGGATTGCTCCGGATGGCGATTTCCGCCTCAATGTGGCGATTCGTACGCTCGAGTTGGATACCTCTTACCGCGGCAAGCTGGGGATAGGGAGTGGCGTTGTCGCCGATTCCAAACCCGTTGTTGAATGGGCCGAGTGCCAATTGAAGGCAAGTTTTTTGCGGGACAGTGATCCAGGATTGGCGTTAATCGAGACTCTGCGTCTTGAGGACGGACTCTATCCTCGGCTTTCACTTCATCTTGCCCGCTTGCGTCACTCTGCCCGCTGGTTGGGTTTTCCGCTTGATGAGTCAATGCTCAACCGGGTGCTGACCGAACACGCACAAGAAGGCTTGTGGCGGGTTCGCTTGACACTCAACAAGAGCGGCGAAATTGGTATTCACGTCGCGCCGCTGCAATCTTTGCTGGAAAAAGAATACCGTGTGGTGATGGCAACCCGATGTATTGACAGTGGTGATCCGCTACGGCGCCACAAGACAACGGCACGTGCCATCTACGACACTGCCTTGCAAGGCATCGCCAATGATCCAGCGATATTTGACGTGGTGTTTTTAAACGAGCGTGGTGAAGTTGCTGAGGGAGCGCGCAGCAATGTGTTTGTCGAGCGGGATGGTGTTCTCCTGACGCCTCCGTTGACTAGCGGAGCCTTGCCCGGCGTTTTGCGTGCTGCACTGCTGGCTGAAGGGCGGGCGCGCGAGGCGGTTCTCTGGCCTGAGGATTTGCAGCAGGGGTTTTGGCTAGGCAATGCCTTGCGTGGCTTGCTCAGGGTGCGGTTGACGTAAGTCAGTCAAACTGCCCAAAAAATTGAGGATTTTTGGGCAGTTGACCGAAGCACGCAGGAAATATCCCTGAGGGTGGAACGAATTAACCGCGCATCTTGCGCAGATAGAGGCCAAGCAGGGAGAAGAGTCCGGCAGCAATGCCGTAGTAAAAAGACTTGGCGCCGACATCCTGAAACTCAAGCAATACCGGAACGTCGTTTTCCACCTTGTAGCGGATGGTGGTCTGGAAGTGCCAGGATGAAGCCTTGACCTCATAAATGCCGTTTTCTTTCTTCCATTTCAGCCAGTTGGCTACTTCTGCTACGTCGCCAGCCGGCTCGGCCATTTCCAGCGAGGTGTATAGCCCCTTGGCCTTGGCATCGGCCAGTTCACCGTAGGCAAAGCCGCAAGGTTCCTTGTTGGCGCAGGTAGCGACGACGCGGAACTCAGGTTTCCAGTCGGCATTCTTCTCCCAGGGCCACGAGATAATGAAGGCAACGGTCCATACCCAGACTAGTGCGGTGAAAATCATCATCGCAATAAATATCTGGGCAAAGAAACCGCGTTTGTCTTGGGACATATTTTTCCTTTTTGATTAACCCAGCTTGGCTAGCTGTGGTTTAAGTTGTTCCAGCGTCGCCGTGAAATCGGCCACCCGCTGCTTTTCCTGATCGATCACCGCGGCCGGCGCGCGAGCGACGAAACCTTCGTTGGCGAGCTTTCCCTGGGCAATCGAAATCTGCTTTTCAAGCTTCTCGATTTCCTTGGCCAGGCGCACGCGTTCGGCGGCAACGTCGATTTCCACCTTGAGCATCAGGCGGGTTTCACCGACCACGGCAACCGGCGCCATGGCGTCGGCTGGCATGTCGGAAACGATTTGTACCTCGGAGAGCTTACCCAGAGCTTGCAGGATGG
>ERZ724516.2039-NODE-2039-length-11515-cov-4.438307_pt1 | contig 11515 bp, 10 predicted proteins | sample MGYA00376049_ERZ724516 | MGnify/ENA primary metagenome ERZ724516 (study PRJEB28724, sample SAMN07190886) | activated sludge metagenome | isolation source: activated sludge of sewage treatment plant in Hong Hong | place: USA: Christiansburg, Virginia | collected... | reverse complement strand
AAGAATCAATATTTGGAGATTCAACATTTTGGTTTAGGTTTTTCTTCATATTCACATTGTACATCTCCAATTAGAAGATATTCAGATTGAGTTTTACATCGTATTTTAAAAACAAAACAAACACCTAAAAATATAGAAGAGATTTGCGAACATATTTCATTAAATGAAAAAGAGCATATTTTAGAAATTTCCATTGAGGATAATATATGGGAAAATTGGAAAGATAAAATAGACGTGGATTGGGGTGGAAGAATGGGCGCACCCAAATTTGCTATGCCAAGCAATTATGCGTATTTATTGCGTTATTATAAAAGAACTCAAAATATAAATGTAGGTAGTTATATCAAAACAACTTTAAAGAGAATGGCATTTGGCGGAATACACGATATAATTGGTGGTGGCTTTGCTAGATATAGTGTTGATGCATATTGGAAAGTTCCACATTTCGAAAAAATGCTTTATGACAACGCACAATTGATGAGTATTTATTCGCAAGCCTACCAACTTACCAAACGTCCTTTATATAAAAATGTAGTAGAGAAAATGGCAAATTGGTATAACAAAGAAATGACTGCCTCAAGTGGTGGATTGTATTCTTCTTTAGATGCAGATAGTGAAGGTATAGAAGGAAAATTTTACTGCTGGACGTATGATGAATTGGTAACTATTTTGGGCGAAGATGCTTCCTTCTTTTTTGATGTTTATAATATCGAAAAAGGTGGAAATTTTGAACATGATTTAAATGTATTATTCCGAACAAAAGATCATGAGTATTTCATGGAGAAATATCAAATCAGCAATGAAGTATTTCAGCAAAAATTAAATACCATTCATTCTATTTTATTAGAAAAAAGAAATTTAAAAATACGACCCGCTACAGATGATAAAATCTTAACCGAATGGAATGCACTTGCCATTAAAGGTTTGTGCGATGCTTATAAAGCATTTTCCCAAAAACACTATTTAGAAAAAGCAGAAAACATTACACATTTTATTTTAAAAAATTGTAAAAAAGACGATTACAGATTAGACAGAAATTATAAAAATAATACCTCCTCTATCAATGGTTTTTTACCAGATTATGCCTTTTTTATAGAGGCTTTAATTTCAATGTATCAAATAACTTTGAATGAATTTTATCTGCAAGAGGCACTGCATTTTAATGAGTATGTGATGGCTCATTTTTACAACCAAGAAAATGGCATGTTTTATATTACTTCCGATATAGACACCAAATTAATCACACGATGTATAGACAGCAGCGATAATGTAATTCCTGCTGCCAACTCTGCTATGGCAAAAAGTCTTTTATTGCTGGGCAAATATTTTGACAACGTTGAATACGAAAAAATCAGTTGGACTATGTTGAATAATGTACTAAATGAAGCACAAAAAAATCCAGCCTTTTATTCCAATTGGGCTATTGTTTTAGACATGCATTTGCATCTTAATACAGAGTTAGTTGTAATGGGTGAAAATGCTTTAGAAAGTTTAAAACAAATTCAAACAAATTATTTACCTAATGTATTAATTGCCGGAAGCACTAAAGAAAGCAAAATGCCATTAACAGAAGGAAGGTATATTTCTAACAAAACACTATTTTATGTTTGTCATAATAAAACCTGTGAATTACCAGAAACAGACTTCCATAATATCCTTCAAAAATTCGGGTGATTTTGTTACCTTAGATAAAATTTTCTGTCATGTCAACGCATACTAAATATTTTGGATTTACTCAATCTATACCAAAACTTACGAATGAATTTACTGCCGATATTTTCTTACAAGATTATTTAAAAACCTATTTCCCTACGGATAAATTACAAGAAATAATTCCTGATTTAGAAAACTTAGGAAAACGAACCACGGGTGAATTATTAGAATGGGCAAAAGATGCACAAGAAAACGAACCTACGCTCACTCAATTCAATGCTTGGGGAAAAAGAATAGATGAAATAAAAGTGGCGCAAGGTTGGAAAAATTTAGAAAAAGCTGCCGCAGAAGAAGGTTTAGTTGCCATTGGATACGAGCGCAAATACGGTGAATTTTCAAGGTTGTATCAATTTATAAAATTATATCTATACACGCCATCTTCTGCTATTTTTACTTGTCCTCTTGCTATGACAGACGGTGCAGCTCGTTTAATTGAAGTATATGGTGATGATTGGTTAAAAGAAAATGCCTATCAATATCTTATTTCTCGCAATCCAACTACTTTTAAAACCAGCGGACAGTGGATGACCGAACGAAGCGGTGGCTCTGATGTGTCGCGCTCTATGACATTTGCTACGCCTAATGGGGATGATTATGTATTGCATGGACACAAATGGTTTACTTCTGCCATCACAGCAGATATGGCTTTTACCTTAGCCTCTACCGAACATGCGGACACGGATAGATTGCCACTTTCTTTATTTTACTTGCCTATCCGTCATCAAGATGGTAGTTTAAACGGCATTGAAGTAGAAGCATTAAAAGATAAATTGGGCACACGTGCGTTGCCTACTGCACAATTACTTTTAACAGGTACTAAAGCAAAAATGGTTGGAGAAAAAGGAAAAGGAGTTCGACTTATTTCCACTCTTTTTAATATAACTCGAATTTACAACACCATTAGTGCTGTTTCCTACATACGCAGAGCATACGCATTAAGCAAAGAATATAGCAAACAACGGGTTGCTTTTGGCAAGAAAATTGAAAACCATCTCTTGCATAAAAAAAGTTTGCGTGAATTAGAAATGGCTTACCAATCCAATACGATGTTTGGATTGTTTTTAGCGCAATTATTAGGAAAAGAAGATTGCAATAAAGCAACAGATACAGAAAAAATATTATTGCGCATTTTAACTCCTGTGGCAAAATTATATACCGCCAAACAATCCATAAAATATGCGTCTGAACATATAGAAATGTTTGGTGGGTTGGGCTATTTGGAAGACACGGGCATTCCTGTAATGCTGCGCGACACACAAACATTGAGTATATGGGAAGGAACTACTAATGTGTTATCATTGGATATGTTGCGCTCTATGGAAAAAGAAAATACATTAGAAGGGTTTAAAGTTTTTGTTGATGAATATTTAATCAATGCACCGCAAGAATTAACTGAACAAAAAGAAATTATTGAAAGAAAAACAAATGCGTTATTTTCTTTTATAAAAAATATTAAAAACAAAGAAACGTTAGAAGCATCTTCTAGAGATATTGCATTTTATATTGCAGAAGCAACCATTGCTTTATTGTGGTTAGATTTTTTAAAAACCAACTTAAATAATTCAAATTATTTGAATACACTAAATTATTGGTTGCGATATAAAATGAATGAAAATAGTTTTTACACTGCCGAAACGTTAGGTATTATTTAATTTTATGAAAATTATTATCACCGGAATTACAGGATTGATTGGCAACCATGTGATGCAAGTATTATTGCAAAATAATTACAATGACATACGTGGGACCTATTTTTCTAATAGAAATTTAGAAGAATATAAACAGCAAGGAATAGAAATGCGTTATGCTGATATTTCTAATGAAAATAGCATTAAGAACATTACAAAAGATTGCGCAATAGTTGTTCATTCGGCAGCACGGGTAATGGATTTTGGAACAAAGCAACAATTTTATGCAGCGCATTATGATGCCACCCATTATTTATTGAAAGATGCGAAAAAAAATGGTGTGCAGCATTTCATTTATGTTAGTTCTGTAGGCGCTGCCAGTAGTATCGATAGGAATAAAATTATTCCAGACGAAACTGTTCCTGTGAAAAAAACAGGTATTCATTATGATGATGTAAAAATTGATACTGAAATTTTGGTGAGAAACTTTTGTACTAAAAACAATCTATACTACACTATCATTCGTCCGACTGCGGTGATAGGCAAAGGCAGTGTTTGGGTAAAGGAGCCATTGAAAAGAATGGATACCAAATTGGGATTAAAATTAATTGACCACGGGAAACAGCCCGCCTGTTTGATAGATGCAGAAAATTTAGCTAATGGCATTTTTTTATGTATGACAAAAGAAGCCGCACACAATCAAACCTTTTTCTTTATGGATGATTGGGAGGTTTCCTGGAAGCAATATTTTACAGACTTAGGTGTAATGAAAGGGAAAAAAATTAGTAATTCTATTCCGTTTACACTTGCATTCTTATTGGCATCCATTGCAGAAATTTTATTTCCATTATTTGGAAAAAATCCACCATTAGCAAAAAAATCTGCGATTGCTACTGGGACCAACAGATTGGTTTCAACCGAAAAAGCAAAAACACTTTTAGGATGGACTTCAAAAATATCGTATCCAACTTCTATGCAACGCATAAAAGAAAGTTTGAATTAACGATTCAAAGATTTTATTAACGCTTGATTTTTTTTAGTATTCCAGCGAATGCCTTCTACTTTGGCTGCTACTACTTCAGCATTTTTATCTAATAGATATGTTGTCGGAAAGCGTTTAATACCCAACTCATCCAAGCTTTGTACTGAGTGATAAATAGGGAAATTTGTTTTAGTAGCATCTATGTAAACAGCAACGGCATCTGCTGCTTCATCTGTAATTAAAATCACTTTCAAATTATTTTCACCTACTGTATTTTGTAATGCTGCTAATTCGGGCAATTCGCGTCTGCAATCTCTGCACCAAGATTTAAAATAGCTAACTATTGTTACTTGTCCTTTAAAATGTAATTTTATTTCTACTTTTCCTGTTCTTAATTGTTCTGGAAAGACTTCCATCAACGTCGTTTTTGCAATAGGTGATGGCGGTGGAGTTTTGCCCGTATATAGTACAAAAAGCAATAACGCAATAAATGCTATGACTAATACTATGAAAAGGTTTTTATATTTCATTGGAGATATTTAAATCTAAACCAAAGATATGATTTATTAATTTCTTTGCATTGCTGCTATTGTTATACTTCTCTTCCAAAATTTGTTTTCTATGTTGTATTTGTGAATCATCAAATGATTGCTGCATCAGCGTATTGATGATAGTTGCAAAATCTTCAGAAGTCGGCACCATGCATAAATCATCCAAACCGCTGCCAGCTAACGCATTTTCATTACTAACGACAAAACGAGTAGCAAAAAGAGAGTTTATCAATTTTAATTTTACGCCTGACGGATTTTTTGCAATAGCCAAACAGATATGTGCTTCTTGCAATAATGCTTGCATCTCGACAGAGGAAGGATTTGCAATAATTTGAATATTTGGCCTGGATTTAATTAAGTCAAACAAGGATTTGTCTGGATTTTTTCCTGCAAGAATAATTGGATATTGGCAATCTTTCAATTCATTTTTTAAGAGTTGAAAAATGATTTGATAATTATCCAACAGCGATAAATTGCCATGATATAAAATGTAATTTCCCTTACCTGCTTTGCTTGTTACTGTTTTATTTTCATGAAATACACATTCCAAACTTATATTTTTTTCTGGAAATTTTTCACGGTAATATTCTTCATCTGATTGCGATAAACAAGATAAAATCGCTGCCTCTTTTAAAACAGCATCATACTCTCTTAGTTTTTTATATTCAGAAAAATAGAAAAATTTTTCTTTAATGCTAAATGAAGAATCTAATAAAATGCGATAATAAATCCATTCAATATTATGCAAACGAACTATTTTTTTCCTATCCTTTAAATCAGGATGATTCAAAAAACCGGTAGTATGTGTGGCATCAAACAGAATGGGAAAATCATTGCTTCGCAAGTTGTTCAGCAAATCAACATTCCTGCGGGATTTCACTATAAACGGCGTATTTGAAAATAAGTATTTTATACTTCTTTCTCTTGGGTAATAATAGACTTTTTCACAAAGTTGATTCAAATATTCTTGCGGTTTTCTGTCGCCATATACAAAACAGTGCAAGTAAATTTTTACACCTAATTCGCTGAATGATTTTAATTTATAAAACGCTTCTATTGCGCCTCCATAATCAGCTGGGAAAGGCACATCCAAACAAACAATGTTGAGCGATTTTGATATAAGAGGTGAATTTTCTGACGACATATTTTTTATTTTCTCTTACTTACTTGTTGGTAAATTTCAATCAATTTATCTTCTTCCTTTTCCCAGCACAATGCATTTCTCGACTTCTGACAATTTAGTTGCAAGCGTTTGTACAATTCTTTATCGTTCAATAATTGCTGGATAGTATTTATTATTTGTTCTGCTTTTAGCTCATCTACTATCAAGCCAATATTGTATTGTTTGTTCAATGCGATATATTCGGGAAATCCGATTAAAACTTGCGGAATGCCCGCTTGTATATAATCAAATGTTTTATTGCCTAATGAATAATAATAACTCAATCCACGATTTTCCAATAAATTAATTCCAATGTATGCTTGTTGTGTAATTGTTTTTAATTCTTCGGGTGTTTTCTTTCCTAATAATTTTACTTTATGTTCCAATTTCAATTCGTGAATATGCTTTTGTATATTCTCAAATTCATCGCCACTGCCTGCTATGTGAAATTCTGCATTTTCTATTTTCAACATTGCCAATAACATTTCATTTAATCCACGACCAATATTTACAGCACCTTGATACAATAAAATGGGTCGTTGATTTATTGGCAATGCTATGTTTTTTTGATTCTTATTTTTTAAGGGTAAGTTGCGAATTAACTTACAATTCACTTTGTATTTTTTATTAAATAAATGAGCAATAGAATTGGATACTGTATATAATCCATCCACCCTTGGTACTAATAATTTTTCGATAAAAAGCCACACACTTTGTTTGTTCGGTTTACCAATTAATTCAGGGCTTTCGGGGAAATATTCATGTGCATCATACACAATTTTTTTTCGTTTTATTTTGGCTGCAAAAAACGCTGCAGGAAGTGTGTCTAAATCGCAACCGCAAACAATATCAAATGAATGAAACAACAAGAAAAAAAATAAGCGAATATTATATTCTGCATAAAATAAAAAGCCTTTATTAAAAAAACATTTTAATCTTTTTTGTGAAAATATTTTTTTTTCTAATGGTGTTGAATCTTTTAATACTCGTCCTATCAAGTGTGTTGAAAAATTCATTTTTTGCAAAGAAGAACAAATGCGCTGCATACGCTGGTCGTGCACCAAGTCATTTGTTACTGTACAAATAATAGTTGAATTAGACACTTTTTATTTCGTTTTTTTCATTTGTTTGCAATAGTTTTTCATCTAACATAAATCGGATAACCTCTTTATATAATTGCAATGTAAAATGCGCATTTTTAGGCAATATATCATCTATTTTTACCCAATTATCATTTGTTTTTAATAAAATGTATTCTTTTATTTTTTTAAATTCTTCATTAGCTTCTAACTTTTTCTTTTCTTCCAAACAAATATCACACTTGCCACATTTCTCAACATCCTTTTCTCCAAAATAGTTGCAAATAATAGTTTGACGACAGATTTTTGATTGTTCTACAAAATAAATCATCGCTTTCAACTGAGTTTCTATAACTTGTTTTCTTTGTAGTAAATATTTTGTATCAATACGTAAATTATTATCGTGCAGTCGTTCGTTTAACAACAAAATAGTTGGCTTATCGTTCGCTGGAATATAAGTAAGAATCTTGCTGCGTTGTAAAAATTTCAATTGTTTTACTACTTCGGTTTCTGTTATATTAATTACTCTGGCTATCTGCGATTCACTAATTTTTATATAATGATCTAAAATTCCGCCATACATTCGCAACAATGCTTTTATGATAGCAGAATAAGAGGAGTTGGCTACTTCATATTTATATAAATTTAAACTATCAATTTTAAAAATAGCTCTAGACGGCATGTAAATGCTTTCACTCAATTGCATATAATTTTCCTGTTGTAAAATTTTAAGACAATTATACACCGTTGTTGCATCTAATTTAAAAAGTGTACAAAAATCACTCATATCAAAATCATACGTAAGCATTTTGCCACTGCCAACAGCTATTCCCAGGTGATTACAAACGGCATTGTATATATTTTTTACAACATCCATCGGTGGAAATTTGGCGATATTTTTCTCCCATAAATAATCAATATCAGATTGGGTAAAAAGCATTACTGTATAAGATAATTTACCGTCTCTGCCTGCTCTTCCCGCTTCCTGATAATAAGCTTCCAAGCTTTCGGGAATATCCAAATGAACCACAAAACGCACATTGGGTTTATCTATTCCCATTCCAAAAGCATTGGTGCATACTATAACTTGAGTTTTATTATTTATCCAATTTTCTTGTTTGGCATTTCGCTCCTGCGTAGATAAACCTGCATGATAAAAATCGGCATTTATCTTATTTTTTGTTAGATATTCTGCCACATCTTTGGTTTTATTTCTGTTGCGCACATACACCATTCCGCTGCCTTTCAGCTTTTGAATAATATCTAATAATTTAGGATATTTTGCTTCTTCACGTCTTACTACAAAACTCAGATTATTGCGTAAAAAGGATTTTTTAAAGATGGTAGCTTTCTTTAATTGCAGTTTGTCTGTAATATCATTTTGAACGGTGGGCGTTGCAGAGGCTGTTAATGCAATTATCGGAACAGAAGGATGGAATTTTTTTATTTCTGCAATTTCTAAATACGGTGGACGAAAATCATATCCCCACTGCGACACACAATGCGCTTCATCCACGGCAATAAGATTTACATTCATTCGCTTAAATCGTTCGATAAAAATCTCCGTTTTTAGACGCTCTGGCGATACGTATAAAAATTTATAATATCCAAATTGGCAGTTATCCAAAATAATATCTATCTCCGAATAAGAAAGCCCTGAAAAGATTGCTGCCGCTTTAATATCGCGCTTTTTTAATTGCATTACTTGATCTTTCATTAAAGCTATCAAAGGCGATACAACAATACAGATTCCCTCTTTCATTAATGCAGGAATTTGAAAGCAAACGGACTTTCCTCCACCGGTAGGCAACAATGCCAGCGTGTCTTTTCCGTCCAATACAGATTGGATAATTTCTTCCTGTGGATAGCGAAATGTATCGTATCCAAAATAATGTTTCAGTAATTGCTGAGACGTTTGCATGGGTGTCAAAAATACAATATGTCGGCAGTAAAAAGAAGTGTAATTATTTTAGATAAAAGATTGAATATTTGTTTCTTCCGTATTTTAACAACATTTGATAATAATTCGTATTTTGCTATATAAAATAATGATATGCAAATAGAAGCAAGTGAATTAATTTTAAATCCAGATGGCAGTATTTATCATTTGAATTTATTACCAGAAGATATTTCTGATACTATTTTTTTGGTGGGCGATCCCGACAGAGTGGAAGAGGTTTCCCGATATTTTGATAAAATAGAAATCAAAAAACAAAAACGAGAATTTGTTTCGCATACCGGATATATCGGCAACAAACGCCTGACTTGTCTTTCTACCGGAATTGGTACAGATAATATTGATATTGTAATAAATGAATTAGACGCATTGGTAAATATGGATTTACAAACCCGTTTGCCAAAGAATAAATTAAGAACATTAAACCTTATAAGAATTGGAACTTGTGGTTCCTTGCAACATGATATTCCAATAGATAGTTTTTTAGTTAGCGAATATGGTATTGGCTTAGATGGCTTGTTAGGATTTTATAATTTTGAAACCTCTGAAGAAGATAAAAAATTCTTAGAGCCTATTCTTCCGATTGTCAAAAATTTGGGTGTGCATCCTGTTATCGCAAAAGGTTCTGATATTTTATTAAACAACATAGCAAAGGATATGCGCAAAGGAGTTACATTGACAAATTGTGGTTTTTATGGTCCACAGGGACGGACGGTGCGCATTGCACCAAAAGACAAAAAATATATAGATGAATTATCTGCCATTCATTTACCTGGAGGAAGAAAATTTACGAATATGGAAATGGAAACATCTGCTATTTATGGATTGAGTAAAATATTTGGGCATCATGCCTTATCGTGTAATGCCATATTAGCCAACCGTGTAGATGGCACCTTCAGTAAAGATCCACATGGCGCTACCGATAAATTAATTCGACAAGTATTGGAAAAAATAAGTGAATATTAGTGGTACGTTTGGTGGCAAGTGCATCAGAATAGATTTAAATTGAAATGAAAGCATTTGAGTTTACAATAATCAAAACGGAAAGACTTCTATTAAGACAATTTATTAAAAGTGACTTAGAAAATGTTTTCAAAGGACTTTCAGACCCTGAAATAATAAAATATTATGGAGTAAGTTACCAAACTCTTGAAGATACCAAAGCGCAAATGAAATTTTTCGCAGATTTAGAAAAAGAAGAAACAGGAATTTGGTGGGCAATCTGCTCTTTAGATAACAATATTTTTTATGGCGCAGGTGGATTAAACAGTTTAAATAAAGAACATAAAAAAGCTGAAATAGGATTTTGGCTATTGAAAGATTATTGGGAACAAGGAATAATGACCGAAGCAATGCCTTTGATTTGTAGGTATGGTTTTGAAAAATTAGGGCTTCATAGAATAGAAGGATTAGTTGAAACAGACAATTTAAATTGTAAAAATGCAATGAAAAAACTATACTTTAACCACGAAGGAACAATGAAAGACTGTGAAATAAAAAACGGCAATTTTATTAGTTTGGATATTTACGCAAAACTAAACGGCGAATAAAATAAACGATAGATGAAATTTATAATAGAAACAGAGCGACTACATTTAAGAGAAGTAGAATACACAGACGAAGCCGATTTGTTTGAAATGGACGCTGACCCAGAAGTACATTTGTATATTGAAAACAAACCTGTGAAATCTATTAACGAAATAAAAAAAATCATTGAAATGCTTAAAAAGCAATACACTGAAAATGGAATGGCTCGTTGGGCTGTGATTGACAAACTAACAAATGAATGTATCGGTTGGTCGGGGCTAAAATATTTTAACCAGCCTTTAAACAATCACAATAATTTTTATGAACTGGGTTATAGATTTAAGAAAAAACATTGGGGAAAAGGTTTTGCTACTGAATCTTCAAGAGCAATTTTAGACTACGGATTTAAGAATTTGGATACTGATTCCATTTTCGCAATTGTTGACCCGAAAAACGAAAATTCAAAAAAAGTATTGAATAAATTAGGCTTTGATTTTCAAGAAACATTTGATTATGAAGGCGACCCAACAGATTGGTTTGAATTAAAAAAAACAAAATGGGAAAATAAAAAGCCGAACCAACAACAAAAAAAATAGCAATAGAGTGAGTGAAGTGCTTCTATTAAGCTTTTCCCGATGGGTCGAAACAGGTTGTACAAAGTAGAACGATAGTAATTCTATCAACTTTTGTGCTAAAAGTCGGTTTCATCGCTAATTTTATTCCTATATATAGGCAAGTGTATTAGAAGCACTGCTGAATAAAGAAAAGGACAAAATGGACATAGATAAATCAAGAATTTTGAACAACATTTGCTACACAGAACTTGTTTACGGACGAATCAATAAAAAACTAAAAACAACATTTTCAAAAAGCGAAATTGAAAAAATAATTTACGACCTAACTAACAACAGGGAGG